>Ga0163217_1042743_pt1 | contig 12444 bp, 15 predicted proteins | sample SynspAceP_FD_185933 | JGI IMG/M metagenome (GOLD analysis project Ga0163217, IMG submission 185933) | Saline lake microbial communities from Ace Lake in Antarctica - Synechococcus sp. Ace-P (PacBio error correction) | ecosystem: Environmental > Aquatic > Non-marine Saline and Alkaline > Saline ... | reverse complement strand
CTCCTTTTGTCCCTTCGCTTTGGGACCTGGCATCTTACTTCTTGGCCCTTGGATGGCCTGCGGCTTACCTTTTGCATCTTGCGGCATGCGGCTTGGCTTTGGCTTTTGGCTTTGATCCTTCGGTTGGCCTGTCCCAGGTCCTAGCGTGAAGTGAAGCTTTGCCGGAACCATCAGCTGATCCAGCTTCTTCGAATCAGGGCATTGTTCCGGTGCGGGTTGATCTGGCCCAGGGTTAGTTCAGCTTAGTTCCTTCCAGCAGGGTGCAGAGCAGCCTGTGGCTGCGTCAAGCGCCACCCCCCCACGTTCTCCAGGGATCGGCAGTTCCTTCCGAAGCGTTCCAGAACGCGCTCCAAACAGGTCGATCTGCTGTTATCCGGTTTTCTGGATCCGGATCCGCCAGCGCTTGCGTGAAAGATCGAGCAGGCTCTGGGCCACGCCGCTGGCCAATTGCTTGGAGAGGCAAGCTCAGCTGCATCAGGGCTGAAGCCTGGCGAAGGCCAGGGGGTACTCACCATTCCTGAGGGTTTGTTGCGAGAATGGCTTGGAGCCGGGCTCCAGTTCGGGGCAAGGCGCGGAGCGACCTGAACGAGCAACAACGAGGCCCCAGGATCCCGCGTCAGTTCACCAACCTCCGTCGTCATGAGGTTCACGTATCTGGTGGCTCGCAAGCGCCGGATTGCGCTCGCGGCCATTGGGATGAACGATCAGGCCTGGGCTCCATCCATCAATTGCAAGCGCAGCACTTCGGAACAGTTCCCACTGCAGCAAGGGCGGACCACGACCACGCGCTTGACCACGGCCTGCAGGGGCTTCAAAAATTGGCCAGTCCACTGGTCTGCAACCGCTCGACACGGAACACCGCAGCAGGGGCCAGAACGGCAGCAGCAGGGGCAGATGCGGTTCGTTTTATTTTTACAGCGCGCAACCAGGGCCTGACCCCAGCTCAGCCCGGCTAATCGCCGCCTGGAGCGGATCACCCGCAGCAGGATATCGACCAGAAAGAAACACTCTGAAAGAAGTAGATCGCCGCGCCAGAAGGTAGTCGGTGGGCCGGCCGTTCTCATCGATCGAGCGCCAGTAATTGGTGGCCACCAGGGGCAGGTTTGCTGGCGCCAGAACTGCCGGTTCTCGGGCAGGGGTTCGGGCCAGCCAGTCATCGCTGAGCAGGACAAGCGGCGGATTCCTTGGAGGAATCCAGGTCAGCACGGTCCCGTAAGCGGTTCTTGATTCTTCTCGAGGGTGCCCGAGCGCCAGAGGCCAGAAAGGTTCTCGGGGCAATCATCTCCTGGCCGAGTTCCACCTGGTGCGCGCCTAGATCTTGCGCGCCGCGAGCCGGCGTCAGAGGCCTGACGAGTTCGTTTGAGCGTTCGCTGAAGCTGGTTTTCGCGGTGGGGTTCGATCCCTTGATGGGGGTCATACAGCGGCGGATGTTCGGCAGCAACGCAGGCCGCAACACCAGAGGCACCGATGGCAAGGGTAGAGGTTGCGCTTGCAGCAGAAGGTTCGCAGCGGCACGACCCCCCATAGCTGATTGTCGGAAGCAGATCCAGAGAGGTTGAGGCTCGCGCAAGTGCGAGAACTTGATCCAGCGCCTAGCAGCGGCTCTCACCGTTGCTTCGCAGGGTCTGCCAGCGGGCCTTGCATGGGGCGTTGCAATCCGCACCAGGGTAGGGGAGGGGGTCGCCGAGCTCAGCACGTAGGGTTAGGTCTGGTCCAGCCGCACGAGGCCAGGACCGTGCCATCCAGCGCCATAGGTGCTTTGACTGCGAGGATCCCCCGTCACCACTTCTGGGGCCGCCACAGAAATCAGAATCCACCAAACCCCGGCCCAAGGAGTCCTGGGCCTTTGGCGGCAGTGTGGTGTTCACCCTTTGGCGCTGGCTTGGGATCGCCATTTCCTGATGAAGCCCGCTTCATTTCCATCCGGCTCGATGTTGCCGGGCTTCAGATCCAAGACCGGACTGTGGTCGAGAGATCAGCATTCGCGGCCGCAACCTGAGCGCGGAGAAATTGTGTGTTCAATTCACCATATCCTCATTTCGATACTGCTCAGGGTGGATACAGGCAGGCCGCTGCGCTGCTTGCTGGTTGAAACTGCGCTGCTGGGCGTCGATCCCGGCATCCAGTCGCCCGCCTGTGAACGCCTACATCAACGGGTCGTGGCCATTGCGGGACCGCGTGGACAGTCAATCCCCAGGGGCCAGGCTGGCTCAACGGCAGGCCGCTGAGCGAAACCCTATGTTCAGAATTTCTCCAAACCGAATGAACAGGGATCGGACCCTGCGCAGTTGGAACAAGTGGTCCCTGGGCCATGTGCTGCCTTGGGGACAAACGCGCCAATGCTGGATGGCCGTTTCTGGCCCGGGGGTGGCCTTTCTTGCCTGAGAAGGAAATCTCGGCAGGGCTTTTCGGTTCTGGCCCGCTCGGACCGCACCGGTGAGCTTGCGTGAGCGATGGGCTTACCCCGCCAGCCCCGCCAAGTTCCGGCAGGCAAACCCGAAAAACAGAAAAGAAAAATGACCACGTAAGCGAAAAATGGTCCAGCAACGGAAATGATATTAGCAAGCAGGAAATACATGGAATGTCGAAGAGGGAAAACGGGATAGACAGACAACTAGGACCAAGGGGAAAATCAGAAAACAGAGCAACAAAGATAGGATCGCCAGAATACAGCCAAAAGAACTACCATACCACACAAACAAAAAGATAGACGGCAGAGGCACAAAGAGGGAAAGATACACCAAAGACGCCTCCACAACGAATTCACAAAAGTGGACCTAACACACAAGATAATGACAGAGAGACGGAAGAGACGAAATTAGCAGAAATGAGACGAGCAAGAAACCTGGACGCGACATGTCGAAATAACGGGCAAAAAGAGATATACTATCGAGCGATCAGAGAGAGAGAAAGAGTAGATAGAAATAGCACACAGCGATGAAAAAGAACCCACAACAGGCCAGCAAGGACCACAAGGAACTACTAAGACAGAAGTCAGACAAAAGAGAACGAAAAGAGAGAAGAAGAAGGAGAAGATACAGTCATAGAACACAAAACCATCAGGAGATGAGATACAAGCGGACACAGGATAAGAGCCAAACAAAGAATGCCAAGAAGACAACTGGACAAAAAAAAAGCAAGACGATAAGCAGATATAGCACAGGCAGACAAAAAAAAAAAGACAGAAAAAAGAACACAGAACCAAAGAAGGCCGTGAGAAAGAGATATGAGCACAGAGCAGAGAAAAAAAAAAAAAAAGTATAACACTCAGGCAGACATGAAAGAGGATATTGAGACTACAAAAAGAGGCAATACGAACGATGCAGAGAAAAAAAGAGAAGGAATATCGCTAGAAAATTGATAATGGAATACGGAGAAAAAAAAAAGACAAGAACCAAACGGGCCATAGAGGAATTACGACCCATACGACAGCAACGACAATTACCAAAAATAGGACAAAGAGAAAGAAGAAGAAAAAAGCAAGCAGAGAAAAGCGAAGCAAAACCGGAAATCGCCCCAGCAGGACTAATTCGCCCAAGAGCCGTAAATAACCAGTATCACCAGGAGACCAAGGAGAAAAAAAAAGAGAAAACTGGTCGTCGATCAGGAACAGGTCCAAAGATACGCAGCATGCAGAGAGATACAGTTACGGACAGTAGGGGAGAGAGGATCAAAGACCAGAAGCCAACAAGAGGCTAGAGAACACGACACCAAACAAGAGGAAAGACAACTAGAAACGAGAGAATGTGGGACAGACAGACAAGCTGCAGAACACAGCATCGAGAACAAGGAACACGACACAAGACTGCAAAGGAAAACATAGCGAAAAAAAAAAAAAAAGGGCAAAAAAGATAGAACCACAAAGGAAATGCACGATACACCGCAGAGACCAAAAGAGATAGAGATGACAACAGAGGATCTCGAGAGGTTATCAAAAAGGAACAAAAAACGTGGACAGAGTACAAAAGAGAAAAAAAAAAGACACATAACAAACAGACATGATAAGATAGGAAATACAACACCAAAAGAGCACGAAGCCAACAGACACAATCAGGGCAGGAAGATAAAAAGGAGAGACAGACCCAAGGGCTATCAGAGCTAAGACAGGCACAGACACCACGGCACAAGAGCCTGACAGACAATACCGAATATATCAGAGAAGCAAACATACCTCGATGAAGAGCAAAACGATGGAAATAGAGAACAATCCAGAAGAGAACAGAGACGACAAACTTGAAGAAACAGGCCGATATCAGAAAAGCGCAAACCAGGATGCAGGATTAACATAGATACAGCACAACCGCACAGAAAAGAAAAAAATGAGAAATGGTCAATATACAAGAGCAGAAGTCAAACCACGGCATTGCAGAATGGAACCAACAGAAAGAGAACAGACATCATACACATACAGCAAGAAATAGAGCAAAGAGAGGCAGAGGATAAAGAATCAGAAATACACGCATAGACACAAGACCGAATAATAGACCACATAGCATATGGAAAACACATCACAGATCAGACACAGATGAAAGAAGAAGAACCAAAGAAAAAAAAAAAAAAGGTCGAAGAGGATACAGTATATATATATAGACAAAGACATAAAAAAAAATGAGCAAATACGGAACAAGAGACAGTATAATCAATCAGGACATCAAAAGAAGAGACACAGCGAAGAGATAATCGCCCAGAAAAGACTAGGGCGAAACGGAATACGGAATAGACAGAACAATACTAGAAGAACAGTAATAATACAAACACCATACAAGAGAAATCTGAACAACAGATAGTAGATAAAAGAGAACGCGAGATATAGAGAGAAATTCAAAGCAACATAACGAGAAGAACACAAACCAGCTGAAGAAATCATACAGAGATTACCAAAGTTGCAAACCATATACAACAAAAGAGCACATGAGAACAAAATTAATCCAACAACAAAGATTATCACTCAAAGGCAGAAAAAAGTGGCGGAGAAATGTCGGAAGAGAGACAAACGGACAACACAAGAGAAATGCATTAACGGACAGAAATACTAGACAGGCAGAGAAACGGAAAGCAATTAGAACTGAGAGATAGAGCAGCGATAGGATCCGGACAGCAAAGAGCAAAGAGAGCGGCCAAAGCCGCACTCCGCACTGAAGAAACAAACCATATAGAGCTATATGAAAAAGACCGGAAAGAAATATCAGAAATCATGGCCACTAGGAAGCAAAGACCCTAGAGCAAGATATCCAAATATCAGAGATACATAGCAAGATGAGAACGCAAAAAAACCAGCAGCAAACAGCGGACCAGGACCTTGATAGGAAAAGCGGAGCCGAGAAAATTGAGGCCGCTGAAACTGTATTCAGTGAATCATCATGACAGATCGGGAGTAGACCGACAGAGCGGCGCTCAATTAAAGGAACCGAAAAAGGAGAAGCAGTTATACGATCCGATAAGCGCTGAAAGCAAGCTGGCAGGCAACCCCAACAGGAATATCAGGCAACAGGCACCGCAGATGCAGCTGTGGACACACGGAGAACGAGTAAATTGAAATCCAGCGTCGCGGAGGAGAGATGAGAGACCGCTTTAATATATACAGCACTGGCCTGCACATGAGCATAAGTCGGCGATCGGAACGAAATAAGGGCTAGAACAGATAAGTGGCGCTGAGCAACAAGGCATAGGTACAGGGAGGCCTAGGAAAGCAGAAGCCGAATAGGACTCAGAAAAGTTGTTTGAAAGTTAGATGCATCAGCAGAGACGACCGTTACAGGAGATTAATCGAAGTCAACACCTCAAGCAGGACCCTCAATCGAGCTGGCGCTGAGGGCAGCCTGAGGCGCCAGAGCAAGGGCGCCGTGATCCGGGCCCGGCTGAGTGGAGCTGTAGGCCCGCCGTGGATGGTCAGGGGCTTCGCGCCAGCGCAATGTGAACCAAGGACCTGCTACCCGGCCCTGCGTCCGCTCAATGACGACAGATCGTCGACGGCCTGCACCCGGCGTTTCAAGGTTGAAGCTTGCTCAGTCCATGGCGGACCGAGCAGGAGCCCTTGCAGGGCACGAAAACAAAGCGACAAAACCGTGGCCTCGTATGGAGGGCTCGGGTTGAGAAATCGAGCGATCGGGAAAGGCCGGTTGAATCCAGCGCAAATCAGGCAACGCAAGTTGCCTTGGAAGCTGGGGCTGGCCCATTTGGTCTTGTTTGGCCTTGAGAGCGTGCTGCCTCTGGTCATGGGGCTGGTTGGAAAAGCCTGGGGGGCCATCGGTCGGCAACGAATCTCATTGCGCGCCAGCTGGAGCTGCGCGCTCTCGGCCGAGCCACAGGTGGCCCATCGCGTTCGCCCTTTGTGATTGTGGAAAATCCGACAGGCAGCCTTCTTCCCAAGAACTCGACCGGCACAGCCACGGCAGTGACCAGCTTGCTGCGGCCCTCTGCAACGCAACAGTCTACAGCCGACCGGTAAGGCCGTGACTCGATGGAGCTACGCAACCAAGCGGCGATACGATACAGCCGCGCCCTGGCCGACAAGACTGCTGGAGATTGCCGTCTCTCCGGGGGCAAGCGATCCCCTGCCGACCTCAACATGCCCGCCGATCAGCTGCTGCACGAAGGCTGCAAGCTGCCAGGCCCTTGGGGAAACCCCGTCCCCAACGCTGCGCAATCCCCAGGCGCACAGGAGGGCGGGCCGTGCTTCAACTGGCCGGATACAACCTCGATCAGCCATGGCCGCCTGGCCGGTGTTGGTTCTGATTGCTCGCGAAAGCTTGGGTTGCGCTGGCGCGGCAAAAACCCCCACTGCCCGCATTTGCTCGGGCCCCAGCTCGGGGTGATCGATGTGATCCTCTGAATCGCCGGCCGTTTTGTGGTTGATTGTTTTTCGGGCCGCCGCTGGTCACCCCCCACTCGCTAGATTTCAGTCCTTGATCGCGGCTGCTAGGCCCGTGCTCCAGGTCGGGTTTCCTCCCTGGCCGCAGGGGCTGACGGTGGCTCCTTCTCTACTGTTCAGGATGATGGCGCGACGCAGCCCTTGGCCAATTCTCAGACTACTGATCAAACAGGGTGAGGCCTCCCCAGGGGGGCTGGGCTGCTAATACGCTGGCCGACCGCCTGAGGTCCGCCGTTTGGCTCACAGGCGTTCAAGGGCTTCCTGATCCGTGTTTGCCCTTGGTCAGCTGACCGGCTGGCTGCAGCAGCTCGGTCTGCGACGCGCACCCGGGCGGAAGCAATCCTTAGCTGGATCTCGTGCTGCGCAGCGGACCAGCGGCTGGACACTCTCTGGCTTTGCCTTCACGGCGATCGTGCTGGCTCCCCTGTTTGAGGAAAACCATTTTCGGGGTGTTGCTGCCGTCCATGGACCAGCAAGCTTGGCCCGATCTGGGGGCGTGCGGCTCAGGCAGTCGATCTTCGGACTGGCCCATCTCAGCCCGGCGAGCTCTCGCGCTCTTCGTTCCGGTTGGCCCTGGGATGGCTGAGGCTCTCGAGGCCGGCGGCCTGAGCTCCGAATCTGGATGCACGCCGCTATGGAACGGTTCACCTTCAGGAATCTTGTGGTTCTTGCTGGAAACGAAGCTGTATCTGTGCCTTGCTTGAGCTCTACCCGGTGCAGTGGTTCATTTGCAAGGCTCCTTTTCAGGTTTCAGTGGTTGCTTTGCTCACGTCGTCCCCACGCTCCGGCCATTCGGCCGTTCTCTTGACTTGATCCAGGGCTCGATGTCGCAGCGCAAGGTGGCCAGGCAGAGCCCCGTAGCTGGGCTGGCCTAGCCACCGGGTTTTGCCGATGGGCTCCTGCTGCCCTGGGTCGGATCGAATGATACGGCCTTTTCCGTTCTGGACGCTCCACTGGCGGGGGGCCTGAACCAAAAGCTTTTCAACAGCTCGAGAGCCATCGCAGACACTCGAACCATCGCCCATCCAGGAGTCCCACCTCCAGCTAGAGCAGCACACCCTGGCGATGCGCGGCGTCGGGGGTTCAACACTCGTATTCCCACCCACATCAAAAACCTGATCCAATCTCCCCCCCCCCCCCCCCAGGTTTTTCCCCCCCGAGAGTGGCCTCGAGCGTACTCGCCAGGCGCCTGTTTCGCTCCAGGCATGTAGCACTTCATGCGGGAGCGACGTGGAGCAAGATCATTCCTTGAATACCGTCGGCTTATTGAGGTGCCTTGCACGTTCATCACCGGCCAAGGCCGCCTCCACGCCAGGGTCCGCCATCCGGGCGGCAATCTGATTCGGCGGCATCGAGAGGGCGGGCACGACACCGCCGGTTGATTCATTTCCAGCGGTTCCAGCTGCCGGTGAGTGCTTGTTTTTCTGATTAATGGCACAGCCTTGGTGGGCTTGTCGGACTCCGTTTGGCCTGGCTGCAGGTCAAGGAAGGTGACCAAGCTTCCGGCCAGAGGCCAGGGCGATCAAGACCCAGCAGGTGCGTCCGTCGGCAAGCGGCGCCAGATCATCGAAGCGACAGAGGCCCGTTGGTGAGCTTTTATGAGGAGCGCTTCACCCTGTGGGCGCCTCCCACAGCTTACTTCAACATTTCCAGTGACGATCCACCGCCAAAATCCGCGGCGCCCTTGACGTGAGCGAGAGAAGCTCTCAGAAGTTTTATGCACTGGTCCGGCTTCGATCTCACCCGAACCCATGGGAAGCCAGCGCAGCCAGGCACAAAGCTCGCACTGACCTTGACGGGAGGAGACAGACCCGAGGCGAATCCCGACCGACCTCGGAATCAGTGGATCGACCTTAGGCGTTTCCATCCCAGCGAGATATACCCCAGGACAAGCTTGTTCGCCAAATGTGGTGGGATTCCTGAAATTTCAGGCGGACCGGGGGTTCGCAGCCGGGCCTTGAACAAAAAGCAGAGACAAGGAGATGTTTTGGCCGGCAGGAGAGCGCGACGCTCGATTGCAAACGGGGCCGATGGCACGCCGCACTTATCACGCTGGCCTCGAGGCCGGAGTGCTCCTACACCGACGACCTGCGACTGCAGCTGACACTCGACACCCGCATTGCAAGGTGGGCATACCGGCGCTGACCGCCAGCTCAAGGAGTGGAAAGCGAAGCGGCAGGAGTCCGCATGGTGAATGGAGGTGCGCAAACGGCGAGATGCTGGACGCATCGGCCTCGGCGCCACCTAACAACCAGAACCGTTTCTGGGACTTTTCAACCGCCCTGTTCCGGGCAGTTGGTCCGGTGCAGGATCTCTTCATGAAACCGGGCTCACGTTTCAAGCCGATCACCTGGCGATCGCTCTCCTGGAAAAGCGGTCAGCCAGCGACAAGACTAAACGATTCGGCTCACTGATGATCGCTGACGGCAGTGGCCGATACGCTAACCCATGAACCGGGCGCCGCCAATTGGCGTCATTGATCTTTCACCCACCAATCCGCAGGTGTCCAGCACGTGGCAATGGTTTGCAGACGATGCAGGCAGGTCAACCCAGCCCACTTTTGGCAATGGCTGGGAGGCAAATCCGGACTCCAGGGACACGTTGGCCTAGAACCACGACTCCTACCCGGTGCCGTGACCGCGGCAGCTCAAAAGCCGGCAACAGTTCACAGCCGCGATTGACCCGGCACCGGCCTCTTCCGGTCAGGTTTTTCGCTGACCCCCCTTGAAGTTGCTTCAGCATGCACGGGATGCGCAAAACGGACGGCAAGCTCGAGTCCAGCCCCTCACCATCACCCGTGGTCTGCGCATCCGGACGAATGCACATATCGGCTGAGGCGACCGGTCGTGCGAAGGGATCCAGCCTGCTTGATTCACCGCCGTCACCCGTAAGAGTGATGGGACTGGATGGAAACAGTGGTCAGAGAAGCCGAGGCAGCGCGCGACGGCGCAAGCGTGAGCAGGGTTTATCGGATTCGCCGGACCAACGACGGGCACAGCCCAGAAGGCACCTCAATGGGCGTTCTACATCCACCGGAGAGAGCCAGGGATCTGGCAGTTATTCGTGGCCAGCCTGGCGATCGATGACCCACGCTACGTGGTTCTGGTGGTGGTAACGAGCCCCGGGGGGCAATGCCTACGTCACCACACCGTCTGGCAGAATAGCGAGCGGGCAGCGGGAATCATTTGAATCTCTCCTGGTGAACTCGAGAAGGTGCCCAAGCAAGACGAAGGCTTAGGGGTATTGATCACCGGAGATTCGGCCCAGCGCCCAACCGCGTTAAGTGGACAGTCTCGACCAGACGCGTATCGCTACCATGGCCAACATTGCAATTTTGATCAACTCGCCGGGATGACCCCGTCAGGTCGGTCGCCGAACCGGCGAACTCGAAGCATCAAGCAATTCACCCTTCCACCAGGACGCGACCACCCAACCCGTCCCTGGTTACTGGCCGGCGCTCAGAATCCCCCTCCTAATCAGGGGTATGATCGACAGCTCCTTGAAGCGCATTCACGGGAACCTGCTGTGCGCCCACGAATTGCTACCAAGAAATGAAGACATGGTTGAGTGGCTTACTAGAGCCCTCGACGCAAAATCTGCCCGTCAATTTCGGCAAGGAATTCCGCAGATCGTGCCTGGGCGGGTTTCCACCGAACAGTACTGGACGCCAAGGCTCAGTTAATGACACCGCTGCCTCCCATCACCAAGGCGCGCACAACTGATCGCTCTTCTATCCACGAGGCCGGAGCTCAGCAAGGGATCCGTTGTCCTAGATCAAGATCGCCTCCCCTTGGGAGGGCATCAAGGCTGCCCAGAGCAGCTTGAGCCGAAGGATTCACTTTGCAATACTTTCACCATCCTGCTTTCAGATTCACCCAGGACCGGCTGCCTGCGTGAGGCAAAATCACCCTGATTACTCCCCCTTGATGGGCGCGATCCTCGATTTTCGTCAAAAAACGACACCGGACCGTGATACATACCCCAGGGCCTGAAGATCACTTGGCGATTCGATATCGGGACCAGATCTTAATCTACTCAAGGGACCACGGCTACCAAAAACCGAACGTGATGGGGGCCAGTTTTCGTAATACCGAGGAATTGTCGAACATCGCACAGGCTGCGACCTCCGAATCCCATACTCCCCAAACTTGACATCGCACAGTTGCGCAGCAGCAAGGGGACTGAACGCGCCGGTCTGAACTCCTTTCGTCGCGGACCCAACGGACACCGTTTCCACGCTCAAAGGGCCTTCCGATATCGACAGCGCATGGCGCGGACCGCCATAGGCCACGAAAAACTCGTGAGGGCATTCGCGGCCTTCAGCAAGGGCATCGAAAACCCTCGAAGCCCAGCTGGCCATCGCCTCGGTGAGCTGCGAGGGTGAAAGCGGCCTCTTCGCCATTTGCCGCCCAGGAAGATTTTCTGCTTCAAACGATTTCCGATGAGTGATGGGTTGCATCACCCGCAGTAGACAATGGCTGGGAAGCCGATTTGCGGTTCTCGATTTCGCCCTCGACCACCAGACCAGACAGCCGCTTGCTCTGCGAAGACCGTGCACGCACGGTGGCGCCTGGGTTTGCCGCCACGTTGGCGGTTTTCCGCCAGCTGCCAGCAGCTAAGCCTGTCTTTGGCCGCTGCTACCCAAGGACCTGTTCTGCTGATTCCACTCCGGTTACTGCCCGTGTGAACGTCTCGGACACCATTGCGCGCCCTCGCCGTCAAGGGCGAAGTTTCGTCAAGATTGAGCGGGCGGAAAAGCGTTTTTCAGTGCTTGAGAACCCTGGCTTCCCTGCTGTTCGGAGTTTTAGGAAGGCAGGCGTCCAGCTCAGGTGCGAAATGGCGATGCCGGGCCACGAGGAGATTCGACGGGCGTGTCTTTTGGAGGCGGGCGTGGTGACATTCCGAATCACGCGTTACAGCGGCGAGATGCCAAGGCCCCGACCGCGTGGCCGGATCTTGGTGATGAACAGGGAGAAGTTCCTGTTTTGCCGTTTCTAGTGGGAGGCACCCGATGTTCGGCGATCCGAATTGCTCGGCTCGGATCGACAGTCGCCTTCGGCACGTCAAGGATTTGGCATGAGAGACGCTGAAACAAACAAGCGGCGGAGATCACGCGCTGCGGGCAATATTCGCCGTAGGCCCCATCTCGCCGAGAGGGATTGAGGCGGCATTGCGACGCGGGGGAGCGGTGGGGCGCTATGGATCCAGTTGGGTAGCGAGGCTTCGGGCCACCCGATTAAAAATACCTGGGCGATTCGTTCGTCCCCAGGGCCATCGGGGACTGGCCCATTTCCCAGCCGCATCGTGCCGAGTTTGATCATCCGCCAGGGCTGCCCCGATCGCCGGACAGCCAGTCGTCCGAGGGGAAAGGCAGCGGCTGTGCGGTGCAACTGCGGCACGGGCAGCTGAGGCCCTCGGCCAGGAAAAGGGGATTCCACAGAGCGAGGGCCCGCATCACGAAGGACAGCAACACCAGGACCGTTTGCAGTCGTGGGGTGGGGCCCATTCCCAAGAACCCGGGCAGGGGGGGCCAGGGGGGGGGACCAAAATTTTTCTCCCTTCCCTCTCACACT
>Ga0163217_1037743_pt1 | contig 12445 bp, 6 predicted proteins | sample SynspAceP_FD_185933 | JGI IMG/M metagenome (GOLD analysis project Ga0163217, IMG submission 185933) | Saline lake microbial communities from Ace Lake in Antarctica - Synechococcus sp. Ace-P (PacBio error correction) | ecosystem: Environmental > Aquatic > Non-marine Saline and Alkaline > Saline ... | reverse complement strand
ATTTTGTTTTTTGGGCTCTTTGTGTTCAATAGGGTTCGAAAACAAGTTTCTAGACACCATTTAATTCTTAAATATGTAAGTATGTCAGTATTGCGATTAAATGTACGAGAATCTTTCAAAAAGGCATATCAAATAGGCGAATTCAGTACCAGGGGACTATTTTCCTTTCAGGATTTTTTGGGAGGCGTTGGTTGGGCAAAACTCGGGGGGTAAAGAAAGATCCTTTCTTGAAAAACTGGGAGAGGAGACTGATAAAGAAAGCGAAAAAGGAGAAGGTAATATAGTTTGGAAGTTTAAATAATTTTGAACGGTTTGAGTTTAATAAAGGGAATGTTGTAGGGTATAATGGTTAAAAAATTTGGGTGCTGCAAAAGACACTCGCTTAAAAGTTTCTTTAGTCAGGTTCACATCCCCAACGATCGGTAAAATAAAATATTAAAGGTAGGATCGCTAGCTTACTTGAGGTAGGGGTACTGCGGTTTCACCCTGAATTTAACAGGGCCAGGGAAAAATATTTTTTTTAAATGGTGCGATTTTTAGGAATGCAGAAGCATGAAATTAAAAAGGCAAACTGGATGAGAATTAAAATTTCTTCGGGAGTCGAACGCTACATAGATACACCTGTAAAGCGTTATTCTTCCGGATGTATGTGAGATTAGCTTTTGCAGTGGCAGCCCATTAGAAAGCGAAAATTTTAATTGTTAGACGAAGCTTAGCGGGTAGGGATGCCGCAGTTTCAGAAGAAAGGCAATCGCGAAAAATGTGCCAAAAAAATATTTGCCCACAATACTGGACGAACGTCTTATTCGTCAGTTCATAATCTAGCAGCAGGGTCCAGCACTTTGTAATCGAGGAACTGATCTTTTGAAAACAATGGACAAGTGGAATGTTTGGGAGACGTGAGGTCTAGCAATTGATAGGTATGTCAATTCCTTTCAAATTGAAGTGATTCACCTAATTGAAAGAAATGATGAAATGGTAGGGTAAGCATTTTCAAAGCTGTATTCCTGTGCTGACTCTTCTAATTCCAGAAAAACCGAAAATTTTCCATGATTGAAAGATATCTTATGTCATGATTCGTATAGTTTACCAACTTACAATGAATATTTGGAACCTACATTAAGGCTTTGATGATCGAAAATAAGCCTTGTTCAACTTCGAACGCGGCCCCTTTAAATGGCTTTTGGGGAGAGAAATGGTTAATTGCATTGAGTTTAAAATTAAAAATTCCTGGCAAATTTCATAGCACCTGGTTCTTATTCCTGGGAACCTTATGTATTATCATCCCCAAATTTTAAAGTGTATGATTTGATGGAAAGATATCCTTCAGCACGTTTTACTTATTATTGATTACCAGGCATTCCAAATTGCAATTTTATAATGGTCAGAATTACTGGGAACCGTATTCGCTCCCCTATTCTCTTAGAGGGACTGTTTATAAATAGCTTTTTTCAAAACTTTAATTTCTCTAATGTTAGTTAATTGAATGTATGTGGATCAGAATCAAAAAAAATTTTTGATGCGTTCGGTTCTAAAGAAAATTATCAGTTTTTTATCATTATTTCAAATGTACCTCATGTAAATTTATCCAAACCCGAGAATCCCTTATTGGCTTTGGCCGAGTCTTTATGATCAGCGATAATCAGCAGCATAGACATCGGATTAGTTTATCTAGAATCTTTTATTTTGCCGAAGTTTTTTCGAATCATTTAACTTTCAAGTTAAAAGTATTGCCCTCAGACGCACTTTATCTTGTATGTATTGCCTGGAGGATATGGGACTCTTGTAATGGGTTGGATGCGTGATCGTGGAGTTAATTTTTACAGGCAGGATGTTATACTGTGAAGAATATTTTCGCGGAAGCATTTTTGATGTTTCTTGATTTACCATCAAATCAAAAATTCAAGGCATAACTGCATTCGAACGGTGTTTAACATTTTAGTCAACAATCGAAGAAGTGAAAAAATTACTTGAATATCTGATGTAATCATGTTTTCGGGACATTATTGCAACCAGGATGACAATGGTAAGTATCTCTAAATTTGGGGTATTTCGTGCCTGAAACGGGACCAGCATGTTTCCCCTATACTTCATTTAAAATTCATTATTGTATTTAGCAGAAAGTCAAGGCCCTGTATTTTTACTCTGATAAAATAATCCCTCCATATTTTTTCTAAGGCATAAATTTTGAAAATTGGACCCTTTTCCTGAAAAAAGAGGGAAGGTGTAATTCATTAATTATGCTTGAAAAGATTTAGGAATAAACATTGTTTACCAAAAAAACACTGCTAACCAGAGGGGAAAGTTTGCCTCCAAAAAAAGATTTTGAGTATATAAAAGGGATGAATTGAAACTTCTTTTAATCGACCCTTTAAATTTTTAGGTTTGGCAAAAAATTCGGAGGTATTTCCAGGTATATATGCAGACCACTTACTAATTTAATTTTTCTAAACCAAAATGAAAACCTAGCAAGCCTCATTCTTTTATTTACCTATTACGAGGAACTTCATTTGATAAATTATAATCTAGGAAAATACTTTTTTTCCATTTAAGATTTGAGGTTTTTCCCTTTCGGTTTAAAAATATTTGTTAGAAAAAGTCGAATCAAAAAACGATTGAGGAACTGGAAAATGCGGAAGTATGATTGTGTTTGTTCCAACTTATTATGGGACACAACCTTTTTGCCTTTTCTAAATGGAAACCCCTTTGTGATGTAATTGTTCTTATGAATCTGATCCATGAGCTTTATCCTTAGAATTGGAACAGGAAGGCGACATCATCCACAATAAAAAACAGCTAATAGAGCGTGCCCACTAATATCAGCTATATCCGACAAAAACACAACGCAGGATATCATAAAAGTGCAAATCTCATATTTCTGAAAATAAAATTCAGGTCCGTTTGACCTAGTTCCACCTGAAAAACAAAAATGCCGGATCACTTCTGAGAAAACAGCTTACAACAGCGTCCGCCGTCGTCCAGGGACAAGAATTACAATTTATGCTTGGGTTCGGAAAACTAGCAGTTTTATAAAAAATTTACCCTGGTTTTTGAACGTCCAGTTTTTCGTCGCTGGCTTACTAAAATAATATGCCTCTTCTCATTGCTTAGGAGGAGGGAGTATTCATCTGAGACAGAAAAGGATTTGATTAATAGTTTTGAATCTGAATCCATTCTGGTGTTAAACAGGCGTATACTTTTAGAGATAATGAGACATGTATTTCTTCTATAACGAGCACGATTATTTGTGTTTCCTTTCAGACTATTGAGGGATTCGAATTTCCTGTTTTAGAAGCCAATTGGCAATGGATGTCCTGTAATTCTACCCCAAGAAAAAGCTCATTTCCCCGAGGTAGCAGGAGACGCTGCGAGTATATATTTATGATTTCTTGATGATCCAAATTCTTTGTTGGAAAGCAATTTAATTCCGGTTTGTTTCCAGCCAGAATTGAAGAAGAATAGTTTCATGAAAAAGGGTTGGGCACAGTCGAAGAAGTTTTTCATGGAAGTAAGACTGTCAGAGGCGGTGTGTAGAGGTTTTAAAGGACCGCTATTAACATTAATTTGAGCCCCCTGATTTACAATTAATTTACCATTAATCTGAATAATTCGTTGGCTTGGAATTAACCATCAAAAAGCAGTTATTTTCTCAAGCCCTCGCGTTGATTTATGAGCACCTAATAATAGATGGCGGGTTCTCATGATGACAGTTCTTGAAGATCATTAAAAATTATTTCACATCTAATTTTATTCTTGGCTTAGTGAGCAAGATAGAGGGTGTATGAATGCCGATGAATAAAGGAATCTCCAAAATCCACTGGATCTTATCTTCATTTTTTAAATAGTGGAGATTACTTTGTGAATGGAAATAGCTTCAAGTTTTATTGGAATTCCAGTTGGCGACAAAGATCTCAATTATATGGAGACGTTAATTACTCAAAAGAATGGGGATGATTACTTGAAAATCTTATCCGGAAAATTGAAACATTCGGTTACTTTGTCGAGAATCTCTCCCTCACCCAGCTACCTTTTGATTCTAGAGATTTGTTGCTTCGATTGGGAATGTATTGATGTAGAGTTAAGATTGGTTTCCGACTGGGAAGTTTTTTTCTTGGCTGTAGTGAAAGGTAACGTTTCCTATAAAGCATGTGCCCTTTCCTGGTTACAGATTTCCATTTGACGGATGCAGTTTCTCAAGACCAAATTCAATGATCTTACAACAACCTTGAGCCGAAATTTGGCATGATCAAAAAAATACTTTGGATTGTACTTCTTTTGGAGTATAAGGCTTATTTATTCCGTCACAGGGAAAAAAACTATTAAAAATTTTGAATGAGTAGTCCATTTGATAAGTGTCATACTTACTTGTATAAATCAAGGAAAGATTTTTGGAGCAGAGTGTCCAATCCTTGCTTGGACAAGACCTATCAAGCTGGGAATGCTTACTATTAAATGATTGGATCTACAGATGAATCAGATACAATTGCAAAAAAACTATGTGGAGCAGGATTGATCGATTAAAGCTATATTTTTCAAGATAATAAAGGAAATGTATCGAGCTTTCAAGAATAAAGGATTAGACTTAGCAAATGGGCGATTTCATTCAATTTCTAGTGCAGATGATTTCATTCATCCCAAAAAATTTTCAACTCCAAATTGAGTTTATAAAAACTCAATCTCACAAAGCAATAGTCTTTGGAGATCAGCAGATTTTTTCTTTGAAAGTGTGCGCCTGAAACAGATTTTTTCGTCTCATTTCATGGAGGAATCCCATCTTGATTGACTGTAGAAATCAGTTTCAGGGGAATTCTTACTTACAGGAATAATGCCTATTAGTAATTGTGCACCGCTTATATCCCAAGCGTACTATTTCTGTGAAACAGATACGGTTTAGAGCATTGCGTTTTACGCCCACAGCATTGGGTTTTCAACTTGGGAATGAAGCTGCACTGCTGGGTTGAAATTCATTTTTTTAACCATCCAAATGTACTTCATTCCTATACGGATGACATGATGCCTAGTCAAAATGATGCGACATACGACTGATCTTGACAAAATAAAAAATTTTAAAAGGCTTACTTCACACTTGGTGTCCGAATATTAAGCTACTCCAATAGACTCGCACTTTCAATCTAAAATGACTTTGGGAATCTAGCAGATTAAAGCGATTTGTATAAGAGGGAATATGCCCTCCTTTTATCTATGATTTCTTGAGCCAACTCAAATCTAATTTTTTTAGAAAAATGGACATAAGCTAAAAATTTCAGTTGCTATGGCTGTTCTATAATGGCTCTAAATTCATCAAAGATTCAAGTTTTGACGTATTTTAGAACAGTCTAGGACGCCTGACGACGTTGATTATTGTAGATTGATTGCTCTTCGGGCATGATTCATGGGAAAATCATTAAAAGAACTTGGAAAAATCAATTTCTCTGAATAATCCATTTCAAACCAAAAAATCAAAAAACCACGATTGGCTACGTGGCCACATTTAATATTGCCCTTTTCGGAAAGGCCAACTGGAGATTCTGTATTTTTTATCGGATCAGGATGATTTTTGGGTATTCCAATAAATTGAGGAAGTAGTGAAATTCATCCCAATTCGAATCTCCAATATGCAGTTATTCAGCATGATGTAGACTTGGGTAAATGAAAGTTTTGCAAACAAGCAGTGGCTTCCTTTTTTGGACAAATTAAATCCGTAAATGCTCTCCAATTTGCAGTCGGCCGTCCTGATGCGCCTGGTAGTCCCGTAAGACACAATTTCTTTCAAAGTGTCTTCAATCCCTTCTGACTTTACAGTCATGATATGTTGGATAAGATGAATTTACTTGACCAATTTGGATTTGAAAGGTTATTTACCTCGGGCGCTATCGCTTATCGAAAGACATTCAGGATAATGAGTCTGACCATGTTTTGTTTTAGTCAAAAAAAGCTAAGTCCATTGATTTCAAGTTTAAATTATTGATGTTGAATTTTTAAACGAGACAAAAAAATCTTCATTAGAAAGACGATTAATTGATAGAAAAATTGGATTTGTCAGACCACGATAATTGTTAGTTTTTCAAAGATTCCAAATTTCGAGTTTTGATGGCATTTCTCCCGAAAAGCTAGCACAATCCAAGCTGAAAGTTAGAATCTTTTAGGAAATGAGGTCTTTCGATAAATAGAGGAAAGTTTCTTTTTTTAAAATTTTAGGCTTTTGCCCAACTTGCATAAATGGGAGGGTTATAAAAATAGCCCTATGGTTTAAAAAGTTATTTAAGAGACTTTTATTTCAGGCTTTCCTGAGATTAATTTTTGAAAACTATTCCATTGGAAATTGCTTTCGATCATCAAAGTATTTACCAGTGCAGCCGAACATGGTGGAATTTCTTAGGTATTTTTACAAAAACTAGCTTTAGAAAATTACACTTCTTAATCAAGAGGTTAAAATCTCGGAGCGATGATTTATACCAAAATCATTAACCTATCTGATCTGACAGATGAACTAGTCAGGCGGAAAAAAGGATAGCTAAGTATTCCAAAAAAAAAAACAGTTTTATCATTAATCTTGTCAAATCACATTTTACCAACAGCAAATTTTAAATTTTTCGCCCTGATAATTATTCATGAGACCTACTTACAGTATTCCTAAGCCCCAAGACAATCTATTGCCCAAGAATAGTCCCGCCGTTTATGACATGATTCATGAAAACTGTTCCTTTTGCTCAGTTTTTCCAAAAAAATGATCCTACAGTAAGCTAGAAGCGGAAAACCCGGCATTAGAAAGAGCAGACATATTATAAAGGTCATCTCAGAACAATAACAAAAAAAGATTGATTCAATTTATTTGATTATTTCTCCAAGTTAAAATTGAGCGATGGTTCATCCTAGGGTAGATTTGCCAGAAATCGAGGGAAAACTAGCAAACCCTATGTTCTTCAAAACCCCTATGCTGCCTGTTATGTGGGGGCTCGAGAAGAGTATAAGACTTTTGATTTGCTGATCATTGTTTTTTTAGAAAACACCATCCTTGTCAGAGAAATCCTCATAACCAGTGGCTCTTCGGGCTGTGGGGGAGTGAGTATAAAGTGAAATTTGACAAAAGAAATAATCCATATAGGTAGGCCCGAAGGTAAGCAAAATCCATTGTAGAATCAGCTGGTAGCGATCAAAAAACATAGGCACATAGGCAATTGCGCCGCAAATATCCATCTAAATACGAGGGTTTGGAACTGCCACCTCTGAAGCGATGAGTTTAAATTGTCCCGTGACTCAGTAGCAACACTAGTTCTATGCCTGAGGTTATGTTGATGCAGGCTTGAATTTTTTTGACCCCAATGATCAAAATGATTATTTAGTAGCAATTTCAAACGTCATGTCATCTAAAAAGCCGTCAGGAGGAAATTAAAGAGCATTGGGAAAAAAACGGGGTTGAAAAAATATTCGTTGGCGGGAAAACTTGTGCAAATAAGACACTTGATATTATAAAACTTTTACACACGCTTAAATGAAAATTAAGGAAGCTTTAATCTGTGGTATAGGGTCAGGATTTGGGTCGCTTTCTGCGCGTTTCTTCTTCAAAGGCTACCAAGTATTTGCGGACTTCCAAAAGAGATGGCTCAAGGGTTCAAGTTTTTTCTAATTTGACGCGGACTTGGGATCAAGGATCAAATTCACTTTTTTGTCGATGGTTCCAGAAGATTTTCCGAAGTGTTTTAGTAGGCCTTCGCAAATCAAGCCCTTGATGAAGTTTATATTTAGCGGGACCAAATCTTCCGTTGGGCTTTTCTTTTGAGCAGCCAGCAGGAAACCATTCAAAGCATTTCACTCGGTATGTTGAATATTTTGGAAGCATGCAGAATGATAAACGAAGATATCAGAATTTATCATGCAGGTTTCCAGTGGACTTTGGCAGATACAAAAGGAAATTCCAGCTTCTGAATTAAACAATTCTTTTCACCCTAAGCCCCTATGCAAGTAGCAAAAGCAATCGGCATTCTGGGCTTGTAGATAATTATTTCGTAATGCGTATAACTTATTTTTGCGTGTTACAGGGATCTTGTTTAATCACGAGTCATTTTTGAGACCGAATAATTTGTCACTCAAAAAATTATTTCATCAGTTTTAAAGCGCATTGCGCAGGCTCAAAAGGACTAGAATTAGGGAAGGACTAGATATTTTTCAAGAAGATTGGGGCATGGCTGCTCCGGGAAATTTGAACGGCCATGTGGTTGATGCTCAACAGTCTGACCCTGAAGATTTTGTTATTTGCAACTGGAAGAGGACAAATCTCTTAAGGGATTTCGAGCAGTTGGCATTTGACCAGTTTGGGTTTAAACTGGGAAAATTATTGTAACACAAAATGAAGAGCTTATGAGGCCGACTGATATTGATTAGGCTATGGTATCCCTCCAAAGCATAATAAAAAATGGGTTTGGAAAGCGAAAAGCAAAATGAGGGATTGTGGTTAAGCTGATGATAGAAATGAAAAGTAGTATGGATTTACCTACTAGTTGAGTCTTCATGACTTCTTCTATTTTACCCAATTTTCAATCCCTCAAGGAGGTCTCTGGACAAAGGGAATATTCAAAGAAGGAACAGATGACCGAAACCGCTGATTTACGATAATACGGTTGTGTTGAATGGCAGAATTCGTATCGATACTAATTTGAGAATATCCTCTATCAGACCTTATTCCAAACATAGAATTTGATTGTAAGTGATGGGGCTCAAAGATCAACTGTTGAAATCGTTTTCCAGATCTTCTGGACCTTCAAAAATTGATCACTGGGATCAGTGAGAAAGATTCAGGAATATATCATGCGATGAATAAGGGAAATCAACCTAGCTCGGGCGTAAATGGCTGAATTTTATGAATTTCAGGTTGATTATTTCTTTTCAAACCAGTGGTAGAAAAAACTATTCTCGGCGCAGGGATTTCGGTTTCAACTGTAATTATTCATGGAAATTGGGGAAGTCGGGTATGAGTCTCAAAAAAGAGAATTGCAATTTCGGGGAATTCGAATGATTTTATGGAAAGGGCTCCCCAATTCTGCCGATCAGGCAGTTTTTTATTAATACAGCCTACATGAGGTCGGAATCCTTATTTAGCGAATTCCAAAAATAGGTAGGGTGGATTTTGGTTTTCTTTATAAAAGGCGTTGGAAAAGCTGGAGAAACCTTTCTAAAAAACTCTGAAGACCGTGGCTTCAATCGAATCAGGGAGGAGTATCTGATATGAAGCGAATGGAAGTATTTGAATCTTGGAAGTCGCATCATTGACAAGGACCTAAAAGAGCTCATTTTTATTTTCTATATCGGTTATTCAAGGGAATTTATTGAATTTCCCAGAATAAAAAAAAAATCAGTAGGAGTTTGAATCTTTTCAGCGCGTACAGCAAAAAGCTTATTCTTTGTGGCCTCATATTGTTCATTTATTCTCGCCTAGGGGAGTTGATCGGGCTTTATTTGCTGGGCGTCTGAGTTTCCCAATCAAATAATCTTACTGGGGGTTCAAATTCTCAAAGATATAATTTTTGTGCTTTTGATTGTAATCGGCATCGTGAATTATTTGAATCAAGGATCGATTAAATAGGCAAAATGCTGATCCTATTTTAGGGATTCGTTAATTCGCTAAGTTGTCCCCCTCTATTGTTTTAGTTTTGGAAATGAATATTCCTCTTATTTAGCAGCTGGACTTCGATGGCGATTCCACTTTTGTTACCCGATTTTTTATTATATAGTATTCTAGATAGAAATTTGCTCGGGCCGGTTTTTTTCAAAATATTTACTACCTCTGATCTACATTTTAGTCATTCCAAGTATGCAATTGTTTTTTGCTGGATCTTGGTATGGGTATCGGCTTACATGGGCTTAAATCTGGAATCCGGGTCTTTTTTATTTTTAATTCCCCAAACACAGGGGCATTCTTTTCACCACATCTTGCCTCTATGCTTGCTTTTTATCAGGGACTTCACCATTTGTTAGGAAAGCGTGCATTTATTATCTTAATTTCATATGCTTAGTGTGTTTCTTTCACTTTCTGGTACTTAGGGCATGATTGGGTATTGATCACTATTACTTGCTTTTTTATTTTTTCACCCTCTGACTGTCTCAGTTGACAGTTGGTAATTGTTTTTGGTTGACTTATTTCCAGTCGGTCTTGATTTTCACGTCTACCTTTTTGGTTTGTTTCTCAGATACCAAGAGTTTACTGCGAATTATGTATCAGAACTCAGGGGCAACCAAAGGCAGCCGAGCTTATTTGTAGAACCGAGTGTTCATGTATGAAATCAAGCTTGATTTCTAGTGACTTTTGTTTTGGAACTAAATATTCAGCGGGTTGTATTTGCGTTAAAGTGATCAATTATGGATTCTGCTTTGATCGTGTCCTGTGAGGTTAACCTTTTAGTGTCTATACTTTGGGTTTTTGTCAGTTTTGTGGCCGTGTGTTTCCTCTGAGGATTTTTATATGCCGGGATTTTCAGAATGATAATCTCTTTTCTGGGTCATTCCTTTATTGACCTTTCATTCTTTTTCGGAATTCCGATATTAATCGGACATCCATTAATCAACCTATCAATCAGATCAGAAATTCCCGCCAGAAGTCCCCTAATCCTGCTGGTAATTCTTGATTTTTGGAGAGTTTTGATTTGTTTATTTTTGCCAAGAGAAAGAAAGTTTAATCAGGTTGCCATTCGTGCTTAAACTCTTTTGTGATTGCACGGACTTGTGTTCATTCTTTCAAGAGGGAGGGGCAGCAATTGCTTGCAAATAATTTTTGCAGAAACTTTCTGACCAATGAAGTCTGACACTTAGAGTTTGAGAAAGATTTTCTCAGGATCAAATTGAATTAGGGAACATTTATTAAGCGACTTAATTTTCTCATGGCTTAATCAAAACCTGCCAAATCCAGCTAAAATTCAATTTAAGCCATTCACTAAATCTTTTTTCATATAGACCCGGTATATGCGGGCTTTCCGGAATAATCGAAAAGGGATTTTCCATTTTCACCTGGAGTTGAATAACGACAACACCTTACGTTATTGTTTATGGCTTTTATTTATCTGAATCAGCTATGTAATCTCAAATCATTATACGATATCCAATGGGCATGAATGGTTATTACCCTCAGGCTGCCAATATAAACGCGCAACGCGGAACATTATTATGATTTAAACTGATGAAGGCCCAAGATTTTTCAGCGAGTAGATACAAAGCTCTGGAACGGCGGGGGATATATTTGGGATTCATTGCGAATATTTTATTTTCGATATTGAGTGATCAAAAACTAAGTATTATAAAAACGGGCTGCCCAAAGCGTTGGAATGATTTCAGATATTATTCACGTTTCCCTTCTAATGGCCTTGCAGTGGAACCGATGCAAAATTTCCAGTTTTGATTGTGTAGTGATCAGAGGTTAGATTATGGCGCTAATCCAAATCGGCGTATACCATGATTTTTTCACTTCCCCTTCAGCAGGTAAAAGGTAAGGACTTTAACAGAGCTTCGCAGGCTCAATGTGATGATTACAGCGATGATGAGCATGTTGTGTACTTCATACTCTTTGGGAGGCAATTAAGATGGGGAAGAGGAAATCAAGAGTTAAAGGTTCAGACACCGTATTTGCAAGACAGCCATTGATGGAACTCTCGTCTTAAAAAATTTCTCTCTCAGCGAGGCTATTAAAGAATTCTGGTGTTTTTTAAATTTTGGACTGCCAGGGCATGCGTAGCAAAGCAACCATATCAAAGTTGAGTCTGCCAAGTCCGCTATTATGAAATCTCCACTGCTTCGGCATATCGAAAAAACAAGGAAAAGATTGCAATTAATTTATTCTTCTATCAGACAGTCTTGGTTTAATTACCTTTCGCTTTATAAAACATGTAGACAACTCATTCTTGTTGGCAAGTTGCAAGCAGAGTCCACTTTCTTGCGAGACTCCGGGGGTTGTTTGTTTTTGATACTATCTGGACTCTGGAGGGGGATATTGTTATTGGCGATCATTAGTGGGAGAATGGTTTTGGTACAGCCCAGAGGATCTGTTCTTTTCCGAATCTCTCCTCCCAAAAAAATGGTTTATAATTTCAGAGATGATCAATCTAAAATCCTCTCTCCACTTAGCTGTACAACAAAAGGAAAGGAAATGTGGTTAAAAAAACGTCCAAGGAACTTAAAGTGATACTGCAAAAAACATTTTCAAAAAACTTTTTGTAGGTAAAAACTCCACAGATTATTAATTCTTCCATTTGAGGCCACTAGCCCGGCAAACCAATTAGAGACCGCTTCTAGCATAGAAGAATATCCATAAATTTACCCGTTGTTTATAATAGAGACCCGCAAGATTTACATCAAAATTCAACGGAATTGATATCGGTGTGATGGGTGCCAAAAAAAAATCATCCAGATTATGGGGTAATATTTTTTTTAAAAATTCTCTTTCCCCCTCACATTTATTGTC
>Ga0163217_1119805_pt1 | contig 12446 bp, 17 predicted proteins | sample SynspAceP_FD_185933 | JGI IMG/M metagenome (GOLD analysis project Ga0163217, IMG submission 185933) | Saline lake microbial communities from Ace Lake in Antarctica - Synechococcus sp. Ace-P (PacBio error correction) | ecosystem: Environmental > Aquatic > Non-marine Saline and Alkaline > Saline ... | reverse complement strand
GTGGCTGCGACTTCGGCGCTGGCGGCATCGGTAAGCCATGCTTTTAGGCGGCGCGCCAGCCTTCTGCTTATCTCTGAGGTGGAGGCAGATAGGTCTGTTCTCGTTATTCTCAACCCCCCACAAAAAGGGCCTTCGTGGACCAACAGTGCCAAGCCTTGGGCCTCAGCGAACGGACTTCAGGGATATGGTCCGGGGATCTGGGCGATCAAGCCCCTGCCAGCGCGTTCCGGAAAAGTGATCTTGCCTGGACCCGCTGGAGCACCTACCGGAAATCAGCGGCCCAGCTCAACGAATTCGCCGCCCGGATGAATCCGCGCGCACTAGCCCTGATGAACTGGTATTTTCTCAAGGCCACCAAGGAGATATCCCTTCCACTTCGATGAAAACGGCCCTGGTGGAGGCTTTTTTCGAGACGGCGTGCAGAGCCGGGTTTCTAAAGAGGTGTTTCACCCCCTGCTTGATCACAATCCGGGCCCTACCGGTCAGGCGACGTGACAGCCCCGCAGCCACGGTTGCATGCGCTTGCGATTGGCGCAGGCTGGCGCGGTTTGATGCTCTCGAAGTTGACCACTCCAACCACCAAGGAATAAAAGGGTGTCATCGGAACCCACGGCCCACGTTCTCAGGCCGGGGGATCACCGAGGTGCCCCGCTGGCGGATATTTCAGATACGAGCCGGCCTCGTGAAGGTTTCACCGCCATAACGCTTGACGCCCAAACGCTTGGAACTTGGAATCGCGGGCCGGTTACCGGAGTTGGATGAGAGCCTGTGGCCTTTTCTTGTGGGCCCATGGAAGCAAAATACGAGGGTGGAAGTTGAAGATAAGTGGTAAATTTAGGACCGCATTCCAAGCCGGCAGGCATCCAGAGCGATCACTTGTATCGGTGGCCGCCCACGGTTTGAGTCGACTCGACAATCAGCCCGGGTGAGTTCCTGGCTCGGGGGCCGTTCTTGCGACGGGTTTCTTCTTGGGGCGCATTTTATAGACAAATGATCTTGGTTCCGCGCGATGCGACACCACCTTGAGGGTGACCGAGGCGCCCTCCACATGGGGGAAGGCCGAGGGCTGGTGCAGCTGGAGTCACGGATCAAGAGCCACCTGTCACAGGGTGACGGTCTTCACGGAACTCGGCATTGTAGAGGCGATCCAGGTGTAGAGTTAGCGGGTTGTGGCTGCCAACCAAAAACTGCTGCCCGGAAAGCCTCAGGACAATTGGCGTAAGGACCGGACGCCGCTTGGGGCGAATCCCCATCGGAGCGAGGCTATCGGTGGCTGGAGTGGAGGTTCTATGGGAAAAAACGGGAGCGTGGGGAGCCGGCCAAAACGCTTCATCTCGCAAGGAAGAAAAACGGGCCGAGGGTTGGCGTTATTTCAGGGCTGCCCCGCACATCAGGTTAATTAGTGATCCCCCATCATCTTACTGCCGTTTTGCCCAGGCGTCAAGATTTATTGTCTAGGCAATGGAGCCAGCATTGGTGGGATGGCTCAGCCTAGCCCTGACGATCGCCTCGCTGATCGTAAGGATCCCTTGCCTTGCAACCCAGCTGCGGCCAATGGCTTAACGCGAAGAGCGCGCACCAACGAGCTGTTTATCTTCGGTTGAAATGGCTTGATCCAGGGCTGCTTGCGTGAGAGCCGCTGGAGCAATTTCGCATGCGGTGCTGCCTTGAGCAGGGGTCTCCTGGAATCGCGACGCTCTTTCAAGGCGTCTCTGCAGCCACAAGGATTGTTGCTGCCCACCGTTGATCTTGGGTCCGATCACCAGGCAGCTGTCTTCCACCGCTGCCGAAGTTCCATTCTGGCCCAGGATTCAACTCGAACAGGCTTCAGTTACAGCTTGATGCGGCATCTCCCGTTTCTAAAGACGCGATCAAAAATAAACGATTCAGGCTCCGATTCCAGATGCAGATTTCAATCCGCTGCCGCCGATGGGGAACTTCCCTCCGACCGGGTCTCAAAAAAAAAAAAAAAAAAAAAAAAAAAAAAAAACGACTGGGTTACCACAGGTTTGCTTTACAAACGTGACCCAAGCCGTTTTTTTACGTAAACCTGCCCAAGCAAGAACGCGAAATCTTGCCCATCGGCTTTGAGCGCAACCTACAGAGACCTGTTGATCAGCTATTTCCGTTGATCCGGCTGCTTGCCAACAAGCCCTTGACAGCTTCCGTAAACACCGTTTATTTCTCAGTGATCCTTTCAGTGGACCAAAACCGTAGAAATCCATATGAATCTGATCGATGAATCTGGCTTCTTGAAAACTCAAAGGCAATAAAAAATATGATTTCCTTTCGGGACTATCGGACTGGCCTTGGATGGACGTGCTGGCCAACTCTTGCGAGATGTATCGCGTTCACTGCCATCAGAGTCTTTGCCACACCAATAGTTGCGCGTCTCTGTTTTCTTTTTTTTTTTCAATGCGCGGATAAAGCCAAGCGTGGCTGGCGGAGATCGTTATGTCACCACTTGAAAGGCCCTACATCCTCAAGAGCTCTACGTTGCAGGGCAACACTCCGAATTTCCAGCGCGCTCTCAAGACACTCCGCGACATTCTGATCGGAGTTCCAAGGCGTCTATGCACTCAAGGTGGGACTTGGATGTGCTAAAAAATCCTCAATTAGCAGAAGAGACAAAACTTCTTGCTACTCCCACCCTGGCCAAGATCCTCCCTCCACCCGTTCGCCGGATCATCGGTTGATTTCTTTCGGATCGAGAACGGGGTACTGATTGGCCTTTGATCTGCTTTTGATGAGCTTTCGAAACAGGATCTGATCGACACTCACTCAACGAACCCTAAGATATCAATTCCAGAAAACGGCAAAAGGATTTCCAGGCTTTGAATTCACTTTTCTCCACCACCGTCGATTCATCAGCCATGTCTCCCACGTCTAGCTCATCCCCAACTGGTGAAGAAGCTTCCCACGGCGTTGAGGGGTTGGCACCGGACATCCTTCAAGGCGGCCTTGCGATTGGCCGCTTCACGTTGATCAGCGGAACATCGGGAACAGGGAAAACCATCTTTCGCATTCATTTTTGTACAATGGAATCTGCAAATATGGCGAACCCTGGGTATCTTTGTCACCTTCGAAGAGGTTCACGATTGGACGTTGATTCGGCAATTGCTTCCAGTTTCGGCATGGGATCCTACCAGGAATTGATTTGATCAGGGCAAGCTTTTCATTTCTCGACGCTTCCCCCGATCCGAACGGGCAAGATTGTGGTTGGTTAACTTTGATCTCTCGCGGCCGATCGAAAGAATGAACTACGCGATCAGAAAGTACAAAAGCCACGCCGTGTTGCCATTCGATTCAATCACCGCCATATTTCAACAGTACGACGGGCCCTGCCGTTAGTTACGACGAGAGATCTTCCGAGTTGATTGCCAGGCTCAAGGAGATCGGTGTCACGACGGTGATGACATCAGAGCGGGTTGAGGAATAATGGCCCGATCGGCACGCTAGGAGTCGAAGAATTTGTTTCGACAAACGTCGATTATTTCTCCGTAATGTGCTCGATTTTGAACGCCGTAGGCGCACGGTTGAAAATCCTTCAAACTCGGCGTACAACCCATATGAAAAGGGGAGTTTCCATTTCACGATCGGCACCAATTGGCGTCAGCCTCATCCCCCTTTGGGTGCGATGCGCCTTTGACCCCCAACGCTCTTCCAATATTCCGCAATCAGCTCTGGTTGTTGCCCAAGCTTTGATGGCATGTTGTGGTTGGCGGGCTTCTCAAAGATTCAATTCATTCTGGGCAACTGGCGCAACCGGACCGGCAAAACCTTACTTGGTCAGCAAGTTTGTGGAGAATGCTCACCACAAACAAGGAAAGGTGTGATTCGTTTTTGCCTTTGAGGAATCCCGCGCCCAACCTCATTGCGCAATGCACCGAGCTGGGGGATCAAACTTTTGAGCAGATGGAGAAGGATGGCCGGGCTTCGGATCATCTTGTGCCTACCAGAATCCACCGGACTCGGAAAGGGACCATCTTTCAAAGAGTCATCAAGACTGAAATCAGCGATTTCAAGCCATCAAGAATAGCTATATGATTCCCTCTCTTGCACTCTCCAGGTGGTGTGAGCCTTAATTGCCTTCCGCCAGTTTGTTGATCAGCCTTACGGGCTACGCGAAAAAAAGAGGAGAGTCGCAGGCTTTTTTCACGAATACATCGGAGAGTTTCATTGGGTAGTCCACTCGATCACTATTCCCATATTCACAACCCATCCACGACACGATTCCTGCTGCTTCAGTATGTGGAAATCCGAGGGAGATGGCCGTGTCATTAATGTTTTCAAGATTGCGGATCGGGCCCATGGACAAGGAATCCGTGAATTTGTGATCACCAAGGATGGCCCGGAGATTCCAGCGATTCTTTCTCCAACTTCGAGCGGAGGGATCACAGCGGCTCCCCCCATTCGGGGTCAGATCGATGAGCGAACGAACTCTCGCGCATTGTGCGGGGAATCAGCAGCGACGAAGGCTTGAAACTCCTCAGACCACTCACAACCAGCCCCGCCCTCCAGCGGCGTTTGGTGTCAATAACTGGTGGATTCAGCTTTTAGCCTGAAGATCGGCCCCGGGCAAGACTATCGGTATGGGCATATTGGCGCAGCTCCCCTTCGAGGATCAGTTCGTCGCGATCGACATATGTTTTCAAGCTGGCGAAATCAAACCAGAACGTGGTTCCCAACCTCCGGCTCGGCTGAACCAGCGGATGGGACTGCCGTGCTTGTCGGAAGAAATTCCGCGCACGATCGCCAGCCTAGGCCCGTCCCCACCTCGGTATGGACCGCATTTCTCCACCCGAAAGAAGCGAAATCGAAGATGCTCGCTTGCTGATTCTTCGCGGCAGATTGCCGGCTCCGCTATCGGCGATTCAAGCCTCAAGCGCGGCAAGGGCGGGACAATTCAACAGGAGGGATTGGTTCTCCAGCGGGGCTGGGACGGGATTTTTTCGAACTGACAGGTGTCGGGCCAGGTGGTAAAGCGGTTGAGCACGATCCGCCACCCGCTAGGGTGAACTTGAGGGCATTGCCGACGAGGATGTGTCAGCACCACGCCGATTCTGTCCCCAGTCGCCCTAATCACCCGGGGGAAGATGCGCTGTCGACGTCCATGTCGAACTCCACGCCTTTCTCGATGGCGTTGAGCCCGGGTAATTGCGAACGGTCTGCTCAATTGGGCCGAGGGCGCAGCTCGATCGGCCTCCGAAACTCCAGACCCGATCTATTTCCAGCGGAGAGACGAGCACATCGTTCCACCAGCCTGGTGAAGGACGATCTCGGTTTCCGGACGTGGCAATGGCCAGAAACTCCTGGGGTTCTTCCTCGCTGAGCTGATCGCAGCAAGGTCGTGGAGCGTTTCCACGTAGCTCTTGGATGTAGAACAGAGGGGTGTGCGCAGTCGTTGGGGAGACATTACTGATGAAACGACTCTGGCGCCGCATTCAGCCACCATCCCGGGTACCAGATTCCTGCACCTTCATGGCGATGCTCCTTTGAGACTTTCGCCTGCTGAGGTCCTTCACCGTCTGTAAGAACGATTTCGCAAGGTTTGCGCGGCGGTCTTTCACCGAGCTGCAAACGCACATTCGGTTGCTGTCCCGTTCGCACTGGAAGGGTCGGAGGGCTCCTGTAATTCCATCGCCAGAATCCTCGCGGAAGTTCTTCGCAGAGCTCATTGCCTTCGAGATTGCGGCCCCCCAGCAACAGGCGGCGGTGCGGTGGGTTCACCAGCACGATGCGGCCATCCGCCAATCCAGCAGGGCAGGCCCCATCGGCCAATCGTGGGGCAATCAGGGATGGTTCTGCTTGTTTTAACCTGGGGCGGCGTGAGTTCTCAATGTTGGCGGCGTCTAGACCTCCAGCGCGTGATGGCCATGTCGTCTGAAGCCCTGGAGCAGTCGCCAGTTTCCAACCGCCGCCCACCAGGCAAGGGCGTACGGGCCTCAAAGTCGCCTGAGGGCGGATTCGCCCCGCACCCCTTGCAGAAGCTCCTTGATCGGTCGTGATTCGTCAGCGCATTGAACACCGCTCCGAGGCATCACCAGCACCCAGCATCGAAATGAAACACGGCCACCGTCACTTGGCGCGTGACGCCGCACTGGCCAAGCACCTCAGCCCGGATGGCCAGGTGACTGATGTGATTCGTTGCGATGGTGAGTGATGGCAAGTATTGGGCGTGCTGGCGCTGAGCATCAATTCCCAACGAGGCGGTGCTGCCAGTGCGGCGGCTTCACGCGCCAAGTGGGACGGTGGCGTGTTATTTCGATCTGGGTGCTGGTGATCCTCGGAGCGGGTGTTCAATGCGCTGACGATCACCCGACCGATCAAGGGAGCTTCTGGCAAGGGGTGCGGGCGATCGCCCTCGGCGACTTTGAGGCACGTATCGCCTTTGCCAGGTGGGCGGTGAACTGGGCGGAACTGCTCCAGGGCTTCAACGACATTGGCCTTCACGCCTGGAGGTCTACGACGCCGCCAACATTGAAGAACTCACCGCCGCCCAGGTTTTTTGAACAGCAGACCCTGTTTGCCACGATGGCCGATGGGGGCTGCCCTTGCTGGATGGCGAGGGGCCGCATCGTGCGGTGTGAACCCCACCGCCCGCCGCCTGTTTCCGCTGGGAGGGCCGCAATCTCGAAGGGGCCAAATGAGCTCTGCGAAGAACTTTCCGAGGTTCTGGCGATGGGGAATTACAGGAGCCCCTCCAGACCCTTCTCAGGGCGAACGGGACAAGCCACCGATGTGCGTTGCAGCTTCGGTGAACCGCCGCGCACCTTTGCGATCGTTCTACAGACGTGAAGGGACCTCAGCGGCGAAGTTCAAGGGCATTCGCCATACGGTGCAGGATCTGACCGGGAGGTGGAGCCTGAATGCGGCCCAGAGTCGTTTCATCAAGTTAATGTCTCCCACGAAACTGCGCACACCTCTGTTCAACATTCAAGAGCTACGTGGAAAACGCTCCACGACCTGCGCGATCAGCTCAGCGAGGAAGAAACCAGGAGTTTCTGGCCATTGGCCAACTCCGAAACCGATTCGTCTCACAGGCTGAGTGAACGTGTGCTCATCTCTCCGGCTGGAATCAGATGGGTCTTGACGTTTTGGAGCCGATCGAGCTGCGCCCCCCATTGAGGCAGACCGTTCGCAAATTACGCTCAACGCCCATCGGGGAGAAGGCGTGGAGTTCGACATGGACGTCGACAGCGATTCTTCCCCGGGTGCATGGGCCGACTGGGATCAGATCCTGCAGGTGCTTCGACAATCTAGTCGGCAATGCCCTTCAAGTTCACCCCTAGCGGTGGGCCGGGATCGTGCTCAACCGCTTTAACCCCTGGCCCGACACCTGTCAGTTTTCGATCCCGTCCCGGCCCCGCTGGAGAACATCCCTCCTTGTGAAATTGTCCTCGCCCTTGCCTGCGGCTGAGGCTTGAAATCGCCGATTAGCGGAGCCGCAATCTGCCGCGAAAGATCAGCAGCGCATCTTTCGATCGCTTCTTCGGGTGGAGAATGCGTCCTTACCGAGGGGCACGGGCCTAGGGCTTGGCGATCGTGCGCGGAATTCTCGACCAAGCACGGCAGTCCCATCCGCATGGTCAGCGAGCCGGAGGTGGAACCACGTTTCTTGGTTTGATTTCGACCTTTGAACATGTCGATTGCGACGAATGATTTCCTCGAAGGGGAGCGGCGCCAATATGCCAATACCGATCAGATTGGCCCGGGGCCGATCTTCAGGCCTAAAGGCTGATCCACAGTTATTGACCAACCCGATGGAGCGGCTGCTTTTGGAGTGGCTGAGGTTTCAGCCTTTCGTCGCTGCTGACTCCCCGCACAATGCGCCGCAAGTCGTTGCCGCTATCGATGCTGGACCCGATGGGCGGGAGGCCGCTGATTTGATCCGCTCGAAGTTGGAGGAAAGAATCGCGGATCTTCCGGGCCATTCCTTGGGTGATCACAAATTTCAGCGGATTCCTTGTCATGGGCCGATCCACGCATCTTGAACACATTAATGACACGGGCATCCCCCTCGGATTCCACATTACTGAAGCAGCAGGATTGTGTCGGTGATTGTTGTGATATGGGAATCAGTGATCGAGTTGACTACCAAATGAAACTCTTCCGATGTATTTCGTTGAAAAAAGCCTGCGATCTTCTCTTTTTTCGGCGGAGGCCCGTAGGGCTTGATCACAAACTGGCGGAAGGGCATTAAGGCCACGACCCCTTGGAGAGTGCAGAGGAGGGAATCAATAGTTATTTCTTGATGGTTGAAATCGCTGATTTCAGTCTTGATGATCTGAGAATGGTCTTCGAGTCCGGTGGATCTGGGTAGGCACAGATTGATTCGAAGCAGGCCATTCCTTCTCCATCTGCTCCAAAGTTGATTTCCCCAGCTCGTATGCATTGCGCATGAGTTGCGGCGCGGGATTCCATCAAAGGCAAAAAACGAATCACCCTTTCCTTGTTGTGGTGAGCATCTCCACAAACTGTGACCAGTAAGGTTTTGCCGGTGCCGGTTGCGCCAGTTGCCAGAATGATTGAATCTTTGAAGAAGCCGCCAACCACACATCTCATTCAAGCTTGGCAACCCAGGAGCTGATTGCGGATATTTGGGAAGAGCGTTGGCGTCAGGCGACCATCGCACCCAAGGGGATGAGGTGATCGCCATGGGTGCCGATCGTGAATTGGAAAACTCCCCTTTCATATGGGTTGTTACCCCGGAGTTTGAGGATTTCAAACCTGTGCGCCTACGCGTTCAAAATCGATGCAACATTACTGGAGAATAATGGACGTGTCGGAAACAAAATCTTCGACTCCAAGCGTTTTTGCGATCGGGCCCATATTCCTTCAACCCGCTCTGATGTCATCACGTCGTTGACACCGATCATCCTTTGAGCCTGGCAATCACTCGGAAGATCTTCGTCGTACTACGGCAAGGGCGTCGTACTGTTGAAATAATGGCGGTGAATGAATCGATGGCAAAACACGGCGGCCTTTGTTACTTTTTGGCATCGCGGTAGTTCATTCTTTCGATCAGCCCGAGAGATCAAAGTTACCCAAACACATCTTGCCCGTTCGGATCGGGGAAAGCGTCGAGAATTTGAAAAAGCTTTGCCTATGATCAATCACATTCCCTGTAGATCCCAGCCGAAACTTGGAAGCATTTGCAATCACGTCAATTCGGTGACTCTTCGAAGGTGAACAAAAGATACAGGTTCGCCATATTTGCAGATTCCATTGTACAAAAAAAATTGAACGAATAGATGTTTTCCCTGTTCCCGATGTTTCCGCTGATCAACGTGAAGCGGCCCAATCGGCAGGCGCCTTGAAGGAGTCGTCAACCCCTCAACGCCCGTTGGGGAAGCTTCTTCACCAGTTTGGGATAAGCTAGACGTGGAGAATTGGCCGATGGAATCGGACGGTGGTGTGAGAAAAGTGAAATCAGCCTTGGAAATTCCTTTTTGCCCGTTTTCTGGAATTGAATATCTTAGGGTTCGTTGAGTGAGTTTGTCGATTCAGAATCCTGCGGGGAAAGCTCATCAAAAAAGCAGATCAAGGCCAATCAGTACCGTTCTCGATCCGAAAGATCACCCGATGATCCGCGCGAACGGTGTGGAGGGAGGATCTTGGCCAGGGTGGGGAGTAGCAAGAATTTTGTCTTCTTCTGCTAATGAGGATTTTTTTTAGCACATCAATCACCTTGAGTGCATAGACGCCTTTGAACTCGATTCGAGATGTCGCGGAGTGTCTGAGGCGCGTCATGGGAATTCGGAAGTGTTGCCTGCAACGTAGAGCTTTGAGGATGTAGGCCTTCAGTGGTGACATTCAACCGATCTCCCCAGCCCCACGCTGGCTATCCCGCAGACCGCAAACTATTTTTGGGTGTGCCAAAGACTCTGATGGCAGTGAACGCCATACTCTCGCAGAGATTGGCCAAGGCCGTCCATTCAAGGCCAGTCGATAGGTCCGAAGGAAATCATTTTTATGCCCTTTTGAGTTTCACAAGAGAGTCCAGAATTCATCGATCAGATTCATATGGGGATTTCTACGGTTTTTGCACTGAAAGATCACTGAAATAAACGAGTGTTTACCCGGGGGGGGGGGGGGAAAGGGCTTTGGTTTTCCAAAAAAGGGGGACCTTGGGGGTTTTTGGCACAGCCGGATCACGGAAATTAGCTGATCAACAGGTCTCTTGTTAGGTGCGCTCAAAGCCGATTGAGCAAGATTTTCGCGTTCTTGCTTGGGCCAGGGTTACGTTAAAAAAACGGCTTGGGTACGTTTGTAAAGCAAACCTGTGTAACCAGTCGTTTTTTGAGACGTTCGGAGAAGTTCCACGGCGCAGCGGATTGATCTGCATCTGGATCGCCTGATCGTTATTTTGATCGCGTCGTAAGAAAGCGGGAGATCGCCGCATCAACCGTCTGTAACTGAAGTGTTTCGAGTTGATCTGGGCCAGATGGACTTCTGCAGCGTGGAAAATCAAGCTGCCCTGTTGATGGACCCAAGATTCACGGTGGGCAGCACCAATCCTTTTGCCTGCAGGACGCTGGAGAGCGTTCGCGATCCAGGAGACCCTGCTCAAGCAGCACCGCATCGAATTTGCTCCCAGCGGCTCTCAAGCAGCCCCTGGATCAGCATTTCACCGAGAAACAAAGCTCGCGTGGTCCTCGCGAGCCATTGGCCGCAGCTGGTTCGCAAGGCAGGATCCTTGATCAGCGAGGCGATCGTCAGGCTGGCTGAGCCATTCCACCCAATGCTTGGTTCATTGCCTAGACAATTAAATCTTGACGCCTGGGCAAAACGGCAGTAGATATGGGGGGATCACTATTAAACCTGATGTGCGGCAGGGCACTGAATAACGCCAAAACCCTGCGGCCCGTTTTCTTTCCTTTGCGAGATGAAGAGTTTGCCTGCCCACGCCTTCCCGGTTTTCCCATGAGCCTCACTTCCAGGCACGATAGCCGTCGCTCCGATGGGGATCGCCAAGCGGGCGTCCGGTCCTTACGCATTGTCGAGGCTTCCGGCCAGCAGGTTTTGGTTGCAGCCCAAACCGCTACTACGACCTGGACGCCTCCATGCCGAGGTCGATGGAGACCGTCACCCTTGAGGCAAGGTGCTCTTTGATCCGTGACTCCAGCGGCACCAGCCTCGGCCTTCCCCAATTGTGGAGGCGCCTCGGTCACCCTTTCAAGTGGTTGTCGCATCGGCCGCGGACCCAAGATCATTGTCTATAAAATGGGACCAGAAGAAAAACCGTCGCAAGAACGGCCACCGCCAGGAAACTCACCCTGGGTGATGAGGTCGAGTCGATTCACCGTGGGCGGCAACCGATCAGCTGATCGCCTCTGGATGCTTGTCGGGCTTGGGATTGCGGTCCTAATTTCCCTCTCACTTCCCCCTCGTTTATTTGCTTTCCATGGCCCACAAGAAGGCCACAGGCCCACCCGTAACGCCGCCGCGATTTCCCAATTCCAAGCGTTTGGGCGTCAAGCGTTTATGGCGGTGAAACCGTCACGGCCGGCTCGACCTGATTCGCCAGCGCGGGCACCTCGGTGGATCCCCGGCCATGAACGTGGGCCGTGTTCCGATGACACCTTTAATTCCTTGGTGGATTGGAGTGGTCAACTTTCGAGAGCATCACCCGCAGCCTGCGCATCGCAAGCGCATTCAACGTGGCTGCGGCTGTCACCCCCTTTGAAGCCGGTAGGCCGGGTTTGTGATCAAGCAGGGGTGAAACTCCCTCTAGAAACCGGGCTCTTGCAGCGTCTCGAAAAAAAAGCTCCACCAGGGGCCGGAGGTTCATCGAAGTGGAAAGGGATATTTCTCCTTGGTGGCCCTTGGAAAAAAAAGAAAAAAAAAATACCAGTTCAATCAGGCTAGTTGCGGCGCGGGATTCGAATTCCGGGCGGCGAATTCGTTGAGCTGGGCCGCTGGATCGGGCTTAGGTGCTCCAGCCACGATCAGGCAAGATCACTGTTGTCCGAACCGCGCTTGGCAGGGCTGATAGCCCAGATTCGGGGCATACCCTGAGTCGTTCGGCTGAGCCCAAAGGCTTGGGCACGTTGCGGCACCGAAGCCCTGTTGGTGGGGGGTTGAGATTCAACGAACCCAGACCTGCTCCAACCTCAGCGAGGCTGGGCGGCCGCCAAAGCATGGCTAACCGATTGCCGCCGCCCGAAGGTCGAGCACCTGTTCCCGCTGGCCTGGGCCGGCCTGGAAGCCGCGGGTATCGGGGCGGATGTAAAGCCGGCACTTGCCCCAGATTTGGCCAGGCAGCCAAGCTCCAGTTAGGTTGCGCCGTTGCCCACTGTTTATTCGTAGGAACGCTGTTCCGGCCCCGCTTGGGGGATCGAAAAAGGTCGGACGGGCACCGGGGTTTGCAGGGGGCCCCCGGGGCCAGGATTCGAAAGCCAAAGGGGGCGCTGGGGGCGGAAATTCCCCCCTCCTTCTTCTTG
>Ga0163217_1083386_pt1 | contig 12447 bp, 9 predicted proteins | sample SynspAceP_FD_185933 | JGI IMG/M metagenome (GOLD analysis project Ga0163217, IMG submission 185933) | Saline lake microbial communities from Ace Lake in Antarctica - Synechococcus sp. Ace-P (PacBio error correction) | ecosystem: Environmental > Aquatic > Non-marine Saline and Alkaline > Saline ... | reverse complement strand
GAGGGCTTTCCACCTTCAAATTCCCTCCATGCGCCTTCACGATTATCATTTGTGATCGAGGTAGCCCCAAGTCCAGTTCCCTTCGGTCCTTTTTTAGTAGTGAAAAAAGGCTGTAGGATGTTGTTCAAGGATTTTCCTTGGGAATCCTCCTCCGTTATCTCCATCGAGAGGATTACTTTGTCTTTTTGCCCAAAGCTGTTTGTAACCTGTCAACTTTGGGAAGGTAAGCTTCGACTTCCCATTTTCCAACCTCCAACTTTCAAACTTGTCCCGCATGCATCAAAGGCATTTATTGCAGAGATTAAAAATGACTCTGGAAAAATCCTCGCTGATCATCGTACATCTCCAACCTGAGGATCGAGGCTGCATAGTCTATTGTCCACATTTAATCGGAGCCTTGCCGGCTCGCATCCCATGGTAGGAGAGATGACAAATTCTTTGAACCAGCGGAATTAAAAGGTTTTGGCTCGCGCTTTACTTTCGAGCCCGGCTTATGCTGCAGCATGGAAGTGACAATGCTATTAGCCGAGTACCATGCTCTTGAACTTTGGTCAGGTTGCTTTGGACAATCTTGGAGGATCGCGATGATCTTCTTCTTTGGTAGATGAAGCTTCCAGATTTTCTAATTCGGCAAAGACCTCATTCGATCAGTTCCCGGCTTAGATCCGAGAAGTTATTCACAAGTTGAAGCGGGTTCTTAATCTCATGGCGATGCCGGCAGTCAGGCTGGCCGAGGCTGGCGGTTTTTTCCTGCTGCACGATTTGAGCTTCTGATGGCTTTGAGCCGATTCAATGCAGCTTGAATTTCGTCCTTTTGCTCAGCTAGCAAGAAATTTGCCTTTTGTTTTGGACCGATAGCTACGGAGAAGAATGGTACCAATCACTATAAAAACAACCGAATAATCAAAAAGAAATAAGTTCTATCCCTACTCTGTATGGCTAAATTTTCTTTCTCGAGATTTACTCGGACACCCGCTCTCGATTCAGAGTGTCTGCTAAATGCCGCCAAATTGGCAAGCTTTCTCTTGGTCCAAAATTACTTCTTTCGACTAGGCAAGAGCTAAGTTGTGAAAGCACTATTTCAGGTTTGATTGAAATACTCAAAATGGGCATTAGAGATTCTCATGAGCCGAGAAGATGTCGATAATCAAAACACTGTATATTCTCTTCTTCTCCTGAAACACCCTAATAGCCTGCCTACCATAGTAATTAACTGGAATCCTCATTTATTAAGACTGCTCTGTAAGGCCTTAGATAACCCAAAGATGTTAGCGGCAATTCCTACTAAATAATCCTGCGCTACAGCTACTTGATTTCCTTCAAAAAAGGCGATTGAAGGCACTTTCAAACTGGTTTGAATTCCAGCTTGATTGAACCATCAATATATGGCTAGGTCCGAATATCCTTCGTAGTTGTACAACTCCGGTGGGATAGGGACATTTGATTTTTTCAATTTTGATTCTGCAGAATCAATTTCATTGGTTATTTGAATTGGACAAAAAAGCCATTCCAGACAACCGCAAACCATATTCGTAATATCGTCCCAGTCATTTGCGATTTGAAAAGCTTTTTGATAATAAAATTGCCCTCTTCGGTATTGCCTGTTACGCCCATTTCAAATGGCCCGTAATTGAAATTTAGATTAGCTTAAAGTAGACCAAACAATTTTTTTTAGGACGCGGGAGCTTTTTTAATCATCATCAGAAAAAAGAAGTACAGTCTCTGGAATTTTCCCAAAATTCAAATGGCCTACCAAATGATTCATAAGCATAGCCAAATTTGGCCAGTATTTGTAGTGGTCCAGCTTTGCTGATTAGCTGATCCAATAATCTCTTGCAGGTCTGAAGTTTGACTGAATCAGCAGGAGATTCAATTTTAGAATCCTTTGCAAAACTATCATCTCTTACATCCCAGCGCCTGAGGTCTTGAGCCTGACAGAAATGCTGAACTAATATGAAAATCTATCAAAGAGAAAAATCTTTTTTTTTCATCATGGTAATTGCTGTGCTATAGAATAATATAATGTGGCACCTTTTTCACTAATTGACTCCACTTTTAAGTTCCCCTCCATGCGCTTTCACAATAATCATGGGTAATCGATAAGCCTAAAGCCCGTTCCTTCCCCCGTTCCTTTCTTAGTAGTGAAAAAGGGCTTGCAAGATTTTGTCCTGAATCTCTAAAGGAATCCCCCACCATTATCTCCAATTCGGACAGGATGACTTTATCTTTTTTGCCAAGGCAGTGGTCCACAGTCCAATTTGGCGGAGGATAAAGCTTCGGACTTCCCACTTCCCAATCTCAAACTTCTCCCGCATCGCATCCAAAGGCATTATTACACAGATTCAAGATCACTCTGGAAAAAAATCTCTGAGTCAGCATACGTCACCCAACTTTTGGGGTTCAAGCTGCAATCGATATCCCGTTGATTGGCGATTACCTGCTCGCATTCCCATGAAAGGAAATGTTATTAACAAATTCCCTTTTACTAATGGAATTGAATGCTTTGGGCTCGCGCTTACTCCCGAAGCTCGGACTGTGTTGATAGCATGAAGTGGGGACGATGCTATCGGCTCGAGTTCCATGCTCATGAAACTTTGTCAAGGTTACTTTGGACATCTTGGAGAGGATAGCAATGATCTCAGCTTTGGTAGCCTGAAGCTTCCAAATTTTCCAATTCCTTCAAAAAACCTCAATCGATTCAGTTCCCCCTTAGGATCAGAGAGTTATTCACAAAGTTCAGAGGGAGGAATTCTTGATCTCATGGCGATGCCTGCGTAAGTTTGCCAGTGAAGCGGTTTCTCTTGCTGCACGAGTTGAGCTTTGGTGGCTTTGAGCTCCACCATTCCTCTTCCACTGCAATTCCTAATTTCTGCTCTAGTTCCTTATGGTTTTCTTCAGCAGAATAGCTTTGTGTACGTTTTACTTTTTCGGTTCGGTCGAGCCTTAAACTCGTTATGGTTAATTTCTTTATCGGCATCTTTTATGATTTGGTTATTACAGCTTTCAATTCAGGCTGTCAGATTTTCGTTTCAGCTGAAGATATATTGATGCATATCTGAAGATGCCTGTTCATCTATTTCTCTTTTAATGCCACACAGCAGAGTTGGTTTCAGATTGTGCATTTCAGATTTCCACCCGTCGCCCGGCGCCAGTTCAGCATTAATGAACTGCCTGCCATAGGTACATCCATACTTGCTGCATCCCTTCTATTTCCTCATTTTATTTCAAGGGGCCGAGTGCTACAAATCCTTCCTTGCACAAACTAAAATTACCCAAAGCCGTCAAGCCTCTTCCATTTCTTCTGATTTCATTTCTTCACAGGCATGGATTGACTTTTTGCATTTTCACATGTCAAATCTGGGGGTAGGGAAAATCCGGACTGTGGAAACCTGTAGGTTTACCGATCCACTGCAGTAAAAAGGGAATTTGCGTCAGGGACAATCGGACCATCAGGCCCGGCCGCATCACAGGGTCTCCGATTTCCCGCTGCAATTGTAGGGAAACGCCGCGGCCACTTCAACTGCAAAGGCCCCCCGTTTTCCTCTGTCACATTTTCCAGCCCGGCCATATTTGATGGTGAGGTCCAAACACGGAATATCATCCACGGGTGTACACATGGTTCCTTTCGCTTTTGGTGAACCGTCTTCTGTACCCAACAGGGCTTTCCAACCAACAAGTTTGCCCGGCCTTTTATTAACCTTGTCTTCATCAAGTGCAAGACTATGGTGCCAATGGTGGGCTCTCTTTCCCATTGGTAAAAACAACTGATCTATAAAATGAAATCATCCCCTGCCATGCCTCCATAGAGTGTTGATAGTTTTCCGACCACATCCTCAAACCCGAAAAAGCAATTGCTCCGCATCTGTTTCCAAATTGGGTTCCCGAAATAAGAAAGGGCAGGGATTGGCCAAAAACGGATGATGGCCTTTTTAGCCAAATTTTGTTGCTACTTCACGATAAATTTTTTCTTGGGGGATTCATCCAAATTAAATTTGAAAATAGTCCGGTTTAGATCCATTAATAAAATAGCACCTTTACCAAACTCTACCTCTCCATCTATAAAACCACCATGGTGGATGCACCCAAAAATGTGATGCCGGCCTCATCCAATATCCGGCAGATAGCGCACGGTCTTGCTTGATTGAAGAAAAGCGATGGCTAAGGTGGGAGCAAAACCATCTTTCATGTTTTCTTCTTTAATTCCGATTTTAATTTCTTCAGGAGACGTTCCTTTGATTGATTTTGCTTTCACGAGGTTAATTGTTAGTTGATAATTGTTAATGGTTAAATTTTTAATAATCAGTTTTTTTAGTTGGATGTTTTTAAATTGATGTTTAGTTAGTTTCCTGTTATTTCTGTTACATCCTGAAAACAGACTCGTATTGTGTTTATCAATTATCCTGATTGATATAAAAGTTCATCCAATTATTCTGCTTCGTTGGCTTCTTTTTGGCAATTGCTATTTTAGAATGAAATCCAGCTTGCTTTTCTGCTGGCTCAGCTTCTCTAACCATTGCTCCAATAGAGTTCCGCTTCCTCATCAATTGCCTTGCCGGGATATATTCTTTCTTTCAAACCTGCAGGTATGATTAATTTAATTTAACCCGAAGAGCAAAGCAAAAACTTTTGTTTTTGATTACCATTTCTCCTTCATATTTTCCATTAATAATTTAACAATTCACCATAATAATTGAATACTATTTCTCTTCAAAGCTACCCAGCTTTACGTTGTCGTGAAATTCACAGCGACCTCATCCAATTTTCCAAATTCTCCCAATGAAAAATAGCTATCCTGGGTTTGCCCCAGTGGATTGCCAGCCTTCTTTTCTGTGGGAAATCAAAGGACCGAATTGTTCTAATCTTCCTACACATGAAAAAACCAACAACACATCGGCCACTCCGGGATCTTCCTTTTCTTTTACTGATTCGTGGTACTCGCAACCACTTGTCGATCAACAATCAAAATCCGGTGGAAGGGAAAAGCGGAATGTTTCTCCTCTTTTACACCGCCTGCAATCATGACCGATTGATTGCAGGATTAAAAAACAGCGCAGGCCTCATAATAGAATTTCCTGATGCTCGCTCAAAACTGTAATGGATAGCCCAGGTCTGTTGGAATAAACCACTGCCTTCTGGATTGACCTTACTATATCATTCCCAAGAATCTTTGAATGACATGCATCGCCGGTTCAATGGTCAATCGTTAATGCCCAGGTACCTTCACTTTTCGTGATTTTTTCGTAGTTAACCTACCGGCTTCCATCCTGATACAGCCCAAACCGCTTATCCAACCGTGTCCTGATCAAGAATGAGGGCAAATAAACCACCGGTACTTAATTCTTCCTGGGTAAAAAAATGACCCCGGAAGTCAGCTGGATACCGGTCCCACCATCCGCGAATCATGAGAGGTCTTGGCCTTGCCGCATCTGTTCAATTCCTCTGATTCGTTCATTCGGTTGGAAACCATCCATCAATGGTGTAAATTGATTGAGCCGGGATTCTTTAAAGGCCTTCTTACCGGGCCTATGCTGTTTTATACCCTGCTTCGTATGCAGAAGATCCTCGTATTCGTTTTAATACTATTTTGAAATTGTCCGGTTTAAATATCCAGAAGCATGACAGAGCGATTTGTTCCTCCGTAATTCCATGTTCAGTAAAATTTTGGGTGAGCGGTTGACTCCAAAAAATTCAATACCTTGTTTTCCAAAATCGGCGGATTGCGTTCAGCATCTTCCTTTTTGTGTTTAAAAGGAATAATGGCAAGAGTCGGTTGGAAACCATCCTTTGTACTTTCAGCGAGTGCTGTTTTTATTTCTTCCGTTGAATTCCGGTGATTGATTTTGCTTCATTTTTAAAAGTGGTTAATGGATTTGAAGATTGTATTCCAGGTTGGATTGAAGTCCAATTCTCCCCCATGGGCTTCACGATATCATGGGTAATCGACAATCTAAGCCAGTCCCTTCCGTCCCTTTTTTGGTGTGAAAAATGGTTGGCAAGATTAGTTTCCCGAATCTCTTCAGGAATTCCGCCACCAATTGTCTGAGATGATAGGATACCTGATCTTTTTGGCAAGGGCCAGTGGTCACAGTCAACTTTCGGGAGGTAAGGCTTCGGAACTTCCCACTTCCAACCTCCAAACTTTAAACTTGTCCCGCATCGCATCAAAAGGCGTTGTTACAGAGTATTCAAAATCACCTTGAAAATCTTCAGAAATCAGGGGTCCACATCCGCCAATTTGATCATCGAGCTGCAAGTCTTATGTCCACATTGATTGGAAAGCCTTTGCCCAAGCGCGCATGCCATGGGAAGAGAGATTGACCAAAATTCTTTGACCAGCGGATTGAAGGGCTTGGGTTCTCGCTTGGCTTCCCGAAGCCCGGCTTATGCTGTAGCATTGGAAAGTGGACATGCTATCTGCCACGCGACCCATGCTCGTGAAACTTCGTTCAGAATTGCTTTGGACATCTTGGAGGACGCAATGATCTCTTGTTATAGTCTCCGAGGATTCGAGAATTTTTTCCAACTCCTTTCAAAAACGTTCTTCAATCAATTCCCTGCTCAGATCAGAGGAAGTTATTCAAAAAAAGTCAGTGGATTTTAATCTCATGGCGATGCCTGCGGTTAAGTTGGCCAAGTGAGCGAGTTTTTTCCTGTTTGGATGAGTTTATCTTGGGTGGCTTTGAGCTCGCCGAGCGTATTTTTCTATTTACCTTGGCTATTTCCAGCGCATGAAATTTTTTTCCTCGTATCTATAAATAAGCAATGGAGAAGGAATTCGATGCTAAGGTTTGAAACTAACTCAATTTGCTCTTGATTCAAAAGGTTCTAACATTTCCCACAACAGGCATCCCCTGCTTTGAAAGGACCAGATGAAAGTACCAGTTTTTTCGGGGGGTGTTTCGCCTTGCTGGTATTTTTTTCGGTCGGTTACCCTGGGCCTTGTTCGATCAGGGTCTGAGCAAAATCTATAAACTGCTTGCTGACTCCAAGTTCTCAATATGGACCGACTGAATCTCCAGTGAAGTCCGTTTCCACTAGGCAATATCGTTGTCAAAAGGCCAAGTGAAAAGCTGCTAATATTTTCTCCAGAGGGAGAGAGCAGATAAGTATTTGCACGACTGATTTTTTTCTTCGTCCATGATAATACCCCGCAGCGGAAAAATGGCACTCCCAGCGTTAACTGAGTTCTTCCAGATCACAAGTTGATGGTTCAAGGTGCTGGTTGGTAGTACGCATGGGAAGCAACTCACGCGAAACCCGATCCAAAGAAGCTTGTTTCACTTACCTTGTTTGGCTTGCGCCTCAGCTTTTTGGTAGATCAAGGAATCGGGATAGGTTCTGTTCGAAAGACTTTTGCAAAACCGACGAAGAATTGAAAATTCATCTTCAGTTAAAGGAGCATCACTTTTTATTTGGAAGAGATAAAACCCATATTTCATTAAAGAGTAGCTAAAAAACCCACATTTCTCCATGGGCCCGAATTATTTTTCCTTGAGAGGTTCTGGAAAATTTGAAATCTGTATAGTTCAATACAGATCAGGCGTAGCTAACCTTATTTTCCTTTCCTTTTAATGCGAGAATACTTTTAGGGAGCTTGTTTTATAATTCTCCCACCTGCTTTTTGATTTCCTGGATGTCCATCGTCTTGAAAATAAAAACAATTGGGCAAAAAGTCAGCATTATTGATGAAAAGCCCAAAACTGGATGGTTATGGTCCGCCTCATTCATGTGATTTGAATATTTGCAGCCCCAATCAGCCAATCCCAATTTTTTCGATTCCTATATAAACGGCTACTACTTCTGCTAATTCAGGATTTTTACCCATTGCCATGGTTCGGGCTCTTACCCTTTCCAAAAGCTAGTTCATTTCTGCCTCTCGTGTCTGTGCTTTCTTGCTTTTTGAAGGTCGAGAAAGGCGGGGTTGTAGTTTGTTCGAAGACTTTGGCAAATTTGGTGAATACATATTCCTCCTTGAATTCATTTTCAGTTTATCAATAGATATCCATACTTAAAAGAGCAACATGATTTTTCGCCAAACGGGAGTGGCCTACCGGCATCATTACTTTCTGAAAACTTGCTTTGAAACTAGGGAATGGTCATAAAGATGGTCATAGATGTCTTTAGTTCTTTACCATCTTGAACTAGGAGTATAAGTCTGTTTTGTTTTTTCCATGTATTATACATGCTTTCTTCTCCATATCCGCAATTGAACGGAATAAACACTGGGTCAAAAAACTGAACCTGTTATAGGGCTGCTCCCCCATTTTTTTCAACTAACAACTCATCTTCTTTGCAAAAGCAATAATTGCGGACCAGAGATCAGCGCCGAGGATCTTTTAATTGTTTAAAGGAGAGTCTGCCGTACTTCTGATAGCTCTTCACTTTTTTGCATTGCCATAGGTTCTAAGCACGAACTCTTTCCAATTCCAGTTCAATTTCAGCCTCCTTATGCTTTGTGCTTCTGCTTTTTGGAGATCCAGAAAGCGGGTGTAGGTTTGCTCGAAGACTTTGGCGAGCGCATAAAAATATCATGTGCTTCGGAGATAGGGTTTTGAGGCTGATGAATAGCAAGTTTCCATGAGAAAAAATTAGCTACGTGAGAATCTGCCTATCAGGCATGGGGTGCCCACTAGCTATAATTTTCTCGAATGCTTCGTCCAGTAATGGGTAAGTTCGCAAATATCGGAAAAGCTCTTGCATCCTTCTCCAGCCAAATCCTTTACAATAAAGCTTCCCCTTTTTCCCAGGACTCATATTGACGGGCATGCCAGGATTCTCCAGCAATAGTCAGTTTGAAGGGTGGTTCATCGTTCCGTCAGGTCTGCACCACCAATTGGACCATTTCTTTACCGTCTTTTTCCCAAAGCGTAATCCCGCTGCGATAAGGTCTCGACCCCAAAGATTTGAGGTTGCTGAAACATGACGGTGGCTGTTTTCTGCCAATTCATCACTCTTGTGCATGGTAAAGGGCGAGCGATGCGCCACTCGCGGTCTAGCGCAGCTTCGACTCAGATCCCTAGTTTTATTCTCTAGTTCTAGAGTCCGTCTTTTGGACTGCATCTCGTAGCATAAGATTTTCTCGGGAAATTTTTTCCCAAAGGCAATATTGTCACCCGGCTTCCGCTTTTGGAGTCAGGGAAGGGAGGGATGCTGATGAATCAATTATCCAGCCAAATGGTATGTTCCTTCAGTAAAGAAAGAGCGCGGAAAATTGGAAAAAGCACCCCAAGGCCCTCTTTTCACTTCAAAACATATTAGGTCCACATTGCTCATGGAATAAGATCAGTCATCAATAGATTCGATGATGGTGGATTCCGGTTTCGCATCTCCAAAATTTACCAGCCCACCTGATCTTATGGTATCGACTAAAAATTGAATGGCGTCTTTTTATTGAAAAACCTCATTTCTTACACTCCCACTTGGGTAAGCCCTCATCTAACAACGAAGCAAGCGTTTCAATTCGCCTTTACAAATAGCTCTGTCCAGTAAAGCTCATGAGCTGCACTTGCTTCGTCAAATTGCTTGGTGTCAACTTCATAATTCAAAGGTTTGGGATGAAAGTATTAAAAATATCCAGCCTTCTATTTTTTACATTGCAAAGGACTGCTTATAGATAAAATGAGGGAGGTGTATTCGTGCAAGTGTTTTAAAATTTATATTGTTCCGAACCTACGGTTTCTCTGCCAATTAATTTCAACTTAATCCCCGCGACTTAAAGTCCGGAGCACAAAATCCAATCGAGCCTACGGCTCTGATATCAATATCTTTCTTGCCAAACACTTTACAAAAGCCATTAGGCCAATTTCTTTTTCTAACATATTATTCAAGCCCAAAAACCGTAGGCTTATTTCCATTTTCTAATTTCATTGACCAAAAAAAGCCGGCGGCTTTGATCATTTTATAGCGAGGGGATTTTAATCCCTTGCGGAGAATTAGGTACCCCAACCGAGAGCCGTGCGGCTCGTACATTTTGTTTACAATTTGAACACCCCTTTGGACAGCTACTTTTAACCTTTAAATTAAAGCTCCTGAAAAATGTACTTTTCATCATACTTCAATTTTAAAATTGTTTCAGAAGTTCAAGATTACCTTCCTTGAAAGTTTGCCTCTTGTGTCTCCCCTGATTTAAGATTAGTTATAGACATTGTCAATTTGCGATTGGCTGTAGGAAAAAAACTCCGGTACCCCTTCCTGCCACTTAAAATGATTCGCGTTGTGAGGCAATGTCATTGATATATTTCGATGACTTTGCCTTGACGGTTTTCATTAATCAGAAACTGAGGACTACTGTTTTAAACCTATGAAACAATGTACATGGTCTTCTACGCCGTTGACATTAATGCCTTGCACCTGTTTCATTGATTAGGTTTACCTAAATTTAACTTCCTTGTAGCTTTGATCGCCACGAATTTGTGCAACACCGCATTCCTGTATTTTTACAGCAAACACTGCTTGCAGATAGATTGATGATTAGGTATTGCCATGTGATAAGTTTAAAATTTTGTTCAATTATATGTTCCGGAACCTACGGATTCTCAGTTTCTCTATTTTGCTTTAACCCCGGATTGAAACCGGGGTTTACAATATTTGGACCGAGCCTGCTCTTTTTTTAATTTGAACTTACTACTTTTGACAAGAAGCTATAGGGCTTATTCCATTTTCTAACTTCTATTTCATTGCCCGAAAACCCTAGCCTTATTTCACTTTCTAATTTCAGTTCGGCCCAAAAAAAAGCCGTAGGCTTTGATTCATGTTGTAACAAGGGGTTTCAAACCCCTTGCCGCTAAATTATTTGTCAATGGGAAGTGCCGTTCGGCACGATCCATTTCTAAATGTTCCGAACCTACGGTTTCTCTGCCAATTAATTCCAACCTTTTAATCCCCGGACTTAAAGTCCGGGTGCTACAAAATCCAATCGAGCCTAAGGCTCTCAAATCCCTCTACCTTAGTCTAATCTATCAGTAATCTCGATATTATCTTGAACCCATGGTTACAATATTCATCGAGGCCTACGGCTCTGAATTTCCAATCCTTTTCTGCCCAACACTATGCAAAAAGCCGTTAGGCATATTCCATTTCCTAACATATTCAGTTGTGCCTGAAACCATAGGCTTATTCCATTTTCTAATTTTCAGTTCGGCCCAAAGCCGTAGGCTTGGTTCATTTTGTTAAGCTGGATTTAGTCCCAGTCTTAATCATCTCCAAACTTCGTACCTGAGTGCCGTCGCACGATCCATTTTCTAACGGTAACCCAAAATCCTAAACTCACTTTCCCTTTCCTTCCGCAGTTTTCTACTCTTTAATTCTCCCCCATGCGCTTTTACAATGTCATGGGGTATACGATAAGGCCTAAGGCCAGGTCCCTTCCGTTACCCTTCTTTGATAGTGAAGAAAGGCTGCCAGGATTTTGTTCCTGAATTTCTTTTGGGTTATTCCGGCCACCATTTGTTTCCCCATCGGACAGGATCCACTTTTGTCTTTTTGCAAGGGCGGTTTCTTTACGGTCAATTGGGCGAGTACGCTTCCGGGCTTCCCACTTCCGCCTCCAACTTCAACTTGTTCTCGCATCGCGTCAAAGGGCATTGTACAACCAGCATTCAAGATCACCCGAGAGGAAAATCCTCGCTAATTCAAGTTTACATTCTCGACAGGCTGGATCGAGCTTGCAAGTCAATGTCACGTTGATTGAGCCTTGCCGGCTCGCCATTGCCATTGGAAGGAGAGATTGACAAATTTCTTTGATCAAGCGGATTTGAAAGCTTTGCGGCTCGCGCTTGCTTCCCGAAGCTCGGCTATGCTGGAGCATGGAAGTGGACAAGCTATCTGCACGCGGACCCATGCTCTGTGAACTTTCGGTCAGATTGCCTTTGGACAATCTTTGTAGAATGGCGATGATCTCTTCTTTGGTAGCTGACGCTTCCCAAATTTTCCCAATTCCTCAAAAAAACCTTCCATCGATCAGGTTCCTTGCTTAGATCGGAGAAGTTTATTCACAAAAGTTGAGGTGGAGGTTCTTGATCATCGTGGGCAATGCTTGCGTTAAGCTGACCGAGTTTGAGGCAAGTTTTTTTTCTTTTGCTGGGATCAATTGCGCTTGGGGTGGGCCTTTGAAGGCTCATTCTTAGTTGATTGTCCAGTCGATCACGCCTCTTCACTGAATTCAGGGCGTGCCTGTTTCTTCAGGCTTTTTTTCCAAAAATTCAATTAATCGAATTATTATGCCTGTTTCAAAAAAACCCTCCCCATTTCCCCTTTAATTAAAAACTCATTTTCTTCCTCAGAAAAACTTTTTGGCTTTTCCATCATGGTTAATAATGAAAAAAAAATTTTGCTTTTGTGTTCTTCGGAAACCAACCCACACAAAGAAAGCGAGGCGTTAATCCAGGAATTTCTTCGGCCAAAGGAAGGGGGGAATTTTATCTCCCCCCTTCCCCCTTTTTCTGGTGT
>Ga0163217_1067104_pt1 | contig 12448 bp, 18 predicted proteins | sample SynspAceP_FD_185933 | JGI IMG/M metagenome (GOLD analysis project Ga0163217, IMG submission 185933) | Saline lake microbial communities from Ace Lake in Antarctica - Synechococcus sp. Ace-P (PacBio error correction) | ecosystem: Environmental > Aquatic > Non-marine Saline and Alkaline > Saline ... | reverse complement strand
ATGACCCGTCTCCAGAGGACAATGACGGAAATGATATGTCTTCGAACTAATCTGGATAGCCCACTGGAACTAAGGTGGCTCCGGTGGAGGAGTTTTTCAGCAAGGACAAGTGACTGAGATGAGAGGACCCTATAACAAACGTTTATGATTCCGGTAACGGCTTCAGCTGATGGCAAATGCTTACACTTTATGTGACTAGGCAACCAAAAACGGCGAGACCTGGACTTTTATTTTGGTTGAAATGACCTTTATGCCAAGTTAGATCGGAAAATAACAAATAAGCCATTCAGAGATGGGATGGCTTTTTTCGTGAAGATCTTTTTTTAAACGCAAGAGGACACAAGCTTCAAACCCCGAGGTTCACAAAATTCCTATTTTCTATATACCGCTGTGTGGGCTCTATTCTTTCATTTCTTGCCTGCTTATCAAACGCTACTACTTTCAAGAAAACTCTTCTTTTGAATTTAATTCTAGACTCCTCATTGCTGGTTACTCAGGCCAAAAAAAGGGGTGATCTCGGATGTTTTTGTGCTTTCTATGTGGTTCAAAAATTCTCTGCGAAAACCTTTGCTTCTTAGCGCTTTGCGGTGAGAATAAGTGAGATCATCGTTTTTGTGCACCCATTTCCCGATAGACACATTCTGCAAAACAATAACGTATATCACTTTACCTCGGCGGTTAAACCGGGCTTAGGATATTACATCGGTGGGTCATTCTGTTTTACCCTATACATTCTGAATTGCAACGCCGATGTGAGTAAGACATCACTATTGAATCTTTTTCAGTAGTGAAGACAGGTTCGAAGCACGAGAGAGGATAAGGTATAGAATTTTCATATGTTTCCTAGTTTCACTATGTTGGTTTAAAAAAAAACCCTTTGAGGTATACTGACTCAAAGGCTGTACTAGTTTATTTCAAAGGCCGAGACGCAAGTCTTAAAATAACCGCATCAAACTTTCTCCACGATTTTTCAGAACGGTTCCAGAAGATCACGGCTTTGAGCATTTGGATTCTGTTTACAAAAGCTGCAAAACAGCATCAAAAACTTGCCTGATTTTCGTCGGAGTAGTAGAGCATTTGGCTGAGAACATCATTTAGGCCATGTCATCCAATGGGATAGTTTCTAAGGGCCTTTGCTTCTCAAAAGTGCTTGAGTATGATCTGCGGATCGGCCTGATATTTGGAACTCCCCTCAAATAATGATAAGTTCTATGTTGGATACACCATCAGGCACAGGTCTTGTGGGGTTGTGCCATTCAAATGTAGCGCAAGTACATAAAGTTTGGTCACACTTTCTGAACCAATTGCCGCGTTGGACATGGCTGACTCTTCGTAAGGCCTTTTTCACTCTGGGTCACTTCCAATTTGGCCACATTAAGATCTCGACCGATTTTTTTATCGGGGATAGCCCAAGATGTAGGTCATGAATTATCTGTTTTCTCGAACAGCATTGAAGTAGGGCAACTATTTTCATCTGCCTTTCAAACAGGCTTACCATGGTGTTTTGATTTTTGAAAGCGGTTGAGCAAATCTTGAAGTTTGCAATCATTGGCGTATTATTCGCACTCGGAAGCTAAGATTGAGTTATATTCTAGTTTTGCTGGTGGCAAAGAGTGAAGGACAGGAGGATACTGTCAGGAAAGAAGTAATAGTTTTTCATGCTTTTTTTAGGCGTTTGAATTTGAAAGGTTTAAGTTAATCTATGTTTTTTTGGAAGTATTCTAAAATGCTTAAGCCTCAAGAAATAGGCTATTTCCATGCTTCAAGCGCAGGTTAACACTATTGCTAATTTCAAGAAGGTCCAAAGTCTCTCGATTTTTCTTCATTGTTAGCGTTTTCATGGTCAGACTTTTTGAGCCATTCTTAGGAAACACATTCCCATCCTCCGGAAGAAATAGGATCGCTTCCTAACACAAAGGAATTCACAACCAGTTGAGTGGTTTGCTTTGGGAATCCCCGAACTCCAAGCAAGCAGGAAAATCACCGCGGCGGCTTAGGTATTGACCCACTCTTCGGAGATCAGGATCTTGACTGCAATACGAAACAAGGACCAAAAAGAGAATGCCCAGGATGGCAGAAGTTTTATTAGAATTCATAGCTCGGATGTTTTATCAAACTTAGATTGAAGTTCAACTAAAAATTTAATTCAAGTGCCTACTTTCTTAACACGTGCACTTATTCTTGGTTTGATAAAACTTCTTATTTTATTTCGTTTTTGGAAATTGGTTACTTAGGGTAAATTAACGGCGGAAACTCTTTCTATTAAAATATTAAAGGCAAGTTTTAATCTCATCTCATTCATTCGTCTAATTAATGATCGCATGCAACAATTGCACCGCAGTTCAGAATACTGTCTGGAAGGAATTCTTCACTTCTGCAAAGAGCGCAATTCTAGCTCAAAACGTAGTCTGAAATCAAGAGAAATTGGATCAGGATTCCGTGATGGTCCCACATCAGCTTACAGATCTCCGCATTTGCATAACTATGCTTGCTCCAATTAGATATTATGGAGGATGAAAAGTTGTAGGCTATCTGTGGCGATGGGGGAGTAAGCTCCCTTCGAGAACTGTACCGATGTTGACCATGTTTGCGCAGATCGATCAAGTCACTTACTCGGAAAGAAATTCGGAGTTCTTTAATATCTAATCGTTGGGCAAGTTTGGCTTTTGAAGGAATTTCCGGGTTGGGTCTTGATTGATCGATTGTTTTCGCTGAATACCGAAGCCTTTTCGAAGAAAAAATCATTGATTTCCGCCATTCACTGAAATAGTAACTAGCAATAGTCGATCCATAATCGCGAGCACACCTCCGGGTAGGTTTTGAAATCATCCACACCGTTCAAGATGAATTTCAGGAATGCGGAATATTGTCCTTTGGGGATTGGCAGAGAACTTGAAAAAAATAATGTTCTTTAACTTTTAACTCAATCTTAAATTCATTAATGAAGATCATCTACAACAAAGATTAGAACATTACTTTTGGATTGGCTTAAGGAAATTATTGCTGCCACCAGCCGTAATAGGAGTTTTGTTTTATGATTTTTATTTCCCAGACTCCTGATAATCCTGCCCATTTGCAATGCTGCGGTGAAGGTTGGATCGCTCTTGATTCAAAGCATCGACTATGGATATTTCCTACAGTATGTGGGTTGTTACTCTACGCTGGGATTGTCAGGCCTAAACAATTACCCAATATATTCAATTATCCGTAAGAATCACTCAGGATAATACTGATTCAGTATCGATCGGGCTACCAAAATGATCAGAACTTTGAAAGCTGTGATCCTTGATTTTTTTTCTTTTACACAGTTTACATGACTGTTCAGAAATTGGGTAGAAATCAGGATGGGACTAAAGTCTTCGCTTGCCCATATTTTTATTTTGCGCTTTTTGGAACTCCTGATATATTTATGTTGCACAATCCATTTCGAAAACCGGCATTAACCTGAATTGTCGCGATTTTTCATCTTAGGAAAGTCAGGGAATTGTAGAGCTGCTTTAGTCAAGGATACCTGCTGTGAAAATTTTTAGTAGACCCGACTTCAAAAGAAGCGAGTCCTAGATTATGGACTAGACTTGCCCTCGTTCGAGCACACCTCGGTAGGTTTTGAGATCATTCTTGCGACTTCCAAATGAATTGGAATATGCGATTTCAACAATTAAAGCGCAGAACCGGAGAGCGTATTAGCCGAAATTAATTTATTTCTAATAATATCAACTTCGTAATTATGCCGACTTCCGAAAGAAATAGCCGTGAATAACCTGCTTAACGCCTTCACTTTATTGGTCAGAACCTCAAAAATTCATCTATTAATTTGGATAATAATAACTATCAAGTCTAAGCTGGTTATACTTATAGGAAGAAAATAACCTTTAGCCATTAATAGTCAATCAAAGGAAATATAATATACTTAAATTAAGTATTATGGGACAAACTTAAAATTCATCGGTGCTAGACGCGACTTAAGTCCCAGAACTGGCAGGTAACTAAGACGGCTTCTTGCTGATTATTCGAACTTATATCGACAAATACCAAGAGGATATCAACTGGAATATCCAAGGAGAAAAGTTCTTTGAACTTCATGTAAAGTTCGAAGACTCTTACCACATGAATTGCTGCTTAAAATTGAACGAAGTTGTGAGCGGATATTTAACGCTAGGGTATTCTCCAAATCATAATTACTCTTACTACTAAGACATAGTCGATGCTCAAGAAAGCAAAGAGTATTCCGATCGGGCGCAGGCGATTCAAATATTTAAGTTCATTTCAAAAACCAATCTCACTTTGCAGCGGCCGCACTTTCTTGAATGTCAAGCTGCATGCTGGGGACGAAGAGACAACAAATGCATTGTGGAGTGCATGATTACGTCAGAGCTCAGGAAAAAATTCAGTTTGGATGTAGTTCGCTTATTGAAAAATATTTCCTCATTTTTTCAATCGGTATTTATATCGTTTTGACGAAAAGATTAATCAATTCGAATTCTGTGATTTTCACGGCGAGATTTTTTTGAAATCCATCATTGACAGGATTGATTTGCTCTACTAAACCTCACCAAGATTTACCCGCCGATTTACTTGCACAAGCTAGAAAGCTGACACGGTGAGACAAGTTTTGCGAGGAGAGCAAGACTCCTAATCCATTGATTAGAGATCACAAGAATAAAGCTGATCAGATTACTGAGCGCAACCATTGACAACTCTCTTTTCCCAACCCTTCGCTTTCAGTAAAAAATCTTGTCCACAGGATTTTTCCTTCAAAAAGATCTTCACCTGTATCGCCAAGCCCAATGCAGCTCAGATTCAATCTCCTCCCACGTATCACATCCCATGGATCATCATAGCGCGAATCATATTGAACATAAACTGCATCTTCCCGACTAGAGAACCCTCCGGCGGTACGATCGGCTCGATTTTTATCTTCAAGAGGTCTTGTCAAGAGGGGCCAGAATTTGATGAATTCTAACACCGCGGGTGGTGGTTGGCATTGTAAAACCGGGAGGCCCAAATAAATCGCAATCCGTTCCAGCAAATCTTCTGGGTGACCTCCCAATGGGTTTTAAAATTATATTAATCCCATTCACGATTCTTTCTCCATTGCCCACCGCTTCGCCATAGCTTGGGTTTTGCCGATGGAGATAGCAACGTGATAGGACAGTTGGCTAGTTGGAGAGAACCACTCATTTCGGATCAAGAAATAGCGTTCCACTAAAAATAACCCCCTTAAGCAATTTTATATTCTTCCTTTTTGTTCAAATCTAAAGGATTAACATTCCATCTATAGTTCAATACACTTGATCAGAAGAAAAGATCGACTTTCAATTACCGATTTGAAAAATAATAATAAAGGGTCCTTTATTGTTCTTATACAATGTTCTTGGGCCATCGGTCAATCTTTGAACAAGCAGAAATAACTTCAAAATTACAATCAAAAGCAATTTCTTTCTATAAATTTTTGGGCAAACTTGAACCCAAACCTTTCCTCTTGCCGTCTTAACTTAAAATTCGGAAATAACTTTGCCTGACTTTAAGTCGCTCAAAAAATCTTCTGGACAAAAGTTCATTGGAACCTTCCAAATAATGCAGGCGCTCAGTTTGGTTTTTGGCGCAAACAGCCTAGACGTCTTAAAAGGGTTTCCCAAAATCAAACCTTTCGCTTCCCGTCCTCACACACCCCAAACACAAACGGAGCGAATTTCTTGCGACTGCTTCCCACGTCTCAACACATGGAAACCCTGTCTTCCACTCTGCGTCCAGCTCCTGTTAAGCAAGGTATTCTCCAGCTTCCCGAGTTCTGGCTTTCCTTCCAGCCCGCCGCCCTAAACGCCTGTCCCCTTAAGAAGGTTTCTCCTGCTAACGGCGGCATTTCTGCAGTTGCCTGTTTCCGCCATTTCCCCCGGACTTTTGGGGGGGGCAACAACACCCCAACCCCCCACTTTACCTTGCCAAGCGTCTTCGAATACTCCAATCAACGCGCCAATCTCTCTCCTGGGGGCCGATCTGTTACTTCCCTTTGCGGTGCACCGTTGCAACCTACTTGGACTTACCCGCCGTTCCCTTTGTGTCGATCGGCTCTTCTCCGAGGAGCTTCGCCAGTCGAATCATCGTTGCTCCAACCTGGGTTGCCCTCTCAACGCTCCTCTCTTTCCTCGTGTCAACGGCAACATTTGAATCATCCTACAGCCTTTTCCCTACACCCCCTCGTTTTAGCCTTTCTGCGGATGTGGTCCCGCATCTCCCGCGCTACCTCCCTTTGTGCCTTGCAATCTCGACCTTTCACTTTCGCCCCGGAAATCGTCTTTCCGCCTTTCTTCTCTTCCTTGCTGAATTCAAACCGTTGCCCTACACTCCTTAAAACTGACTTCCACACCCCTACCCTGCATCTTCCCAACCTTTTTTCCCCAGATTCCGCTGTAATCCACCCTTCTCCAACTTTTTAAATGCTCTTTATCCCCTACACCGGTTTTCTCTCCGCCTCTCCCTGCCCACCTTCAAACTTTTCCCCATCTCTATTTCTTCTTCCTCTCTCTTATTCTGTATTTTGAGTTCAAAAGAATTCTAATTCACAACCAAACCACCCTCTGACTGCTCGTAGCCCAACTTTATCCATCTCGGTTCCTCAGCGGTGGCTTTGCAGCCCCTTCTTTTACCTCCGGCTCAGCACAAAAGGCAATCGCTGCAAGTCGTGCCCGCTCGGGGAGGTCGCTATTCCCATACCGTGCCAATAAACCAAATGGGGCATTTGACTTCTTCGCATCCCTCGCCCTTCCCGCCGATGACTTGTAATCGCCCTTTGTGATCTTGGCACCACCTAGTACTCGCTTCGCAGAGCCTCGCGGCTGTGACAACACTGCAAACCAAAGAGGGGCCCACGCCCGCTCGCTCTCCGCACTTTTAAGAAAGTCCTTCTTCAGCGGGCGCGCTTGGAATTGCGGTCCTTCATATGGCCCTCCGCTTCATTGGCCATTGGCCTCATCCCGCTGGGTTTGCGTGCCCGTGGCACGGGACTGTATCTGGATGGGCCCGTCCCCTCTGGCACAATCCGAATAAATGCCTGTGACTTTGCTGGTCACTGCCACAACTCAGTCCCAACTCGACATCACATGCGTGGCCAGCAGCCCCGCGCTCTGCCCTTTAACATCCGACGCCACGCCTTGGTCCAAACAGGTGGGCTTAATTGGGGGCCCAAATCCGAAACCAGTCAATTCTTGGTCCCTTTCTTCTGCCTTCGGCTTGCTCGCCCCTCCCCCGAACTCCATACCGCAACAAGCAGTGGCTTATTGCTTTTTGGCTGGACCCAAGCGCCTTCCCCAGACCTTGCCCACTCGGCTTTCACGGACGCTGCGCACCTTTCTGGCTATTGGCGGTGGGGTTGCTGTCTGGCTGGGGGGGCGCTGCAAATTTATTCGCCCTGGCGCTGGCATGTGGCCTCACTCTGTCTATCGTGCCTACGCAGTCCCGCTCTTCCAGTATGGTTGGCCCTCGGCCTCATTCAGATCCCCCCGGCACTCGGGCTCGGCGATCACCTCTCGAACCCCCTGACAAGCTGCTATCTTGGACGTGTCAAATATCCCGGACCCAACGCCTTTTGTTGTTGCTTCAATCTTCTGCATCCTCGACCGGAGCAATTCTCAATCAGGCACTGTCTACAGCACTTAATCGACTGCTCTGTAAAGGGGCACCCACGGCCCGGCGGCTGTTCGTCCAATCGTGGAATGGGTAACGAACCTTCTCCGACCTGCGGCTCCGCTTCCACAAGCTCAATCACCCCGACCGCACGACACCTGGCCGGAGCATGCTGAACGCTCAATCTCCAGTGGCCATTTTGTTGAGTGTTCAACCCCGAAATCCAACCCTCTTTGTCCCCAGCGGCTGCAGAAATTGTCCTTGCGCATGCACCCTCAATCCCCCTAATCGCCAGGCGCGCAATTGGTGCGGCAAGCCCGTGATTTGGCCTGCTTGTGCCCAACGCGGATCAAAGAACATGCGCTGCCCTACACTGCTTTTGCCTACCTATCGCCGCAACATATAGCCCTTCCAAACTTTCCTCTCAACACAACTACCCAAACATTTTTTACTTTCTCCTTTTTTTTCTCACCCGACCCTGTTCGCATCAAACTGCCTCTCTGCCTGTGCAGGTTCAATACCTTTCCTCTGCTCAAAAGCACGTTTGCTGGCGCTTTGGCTGTTTTCGAATAGTGCCCGCTCTTTCCTCTGGCCTCATGCTCACCACCCCGGGCCCAGCCCAGGTGCCCAGCCACCGTCTGAAAGGCCTGCCCTTTTCAAGGCTTCTGGCACGGCCGTTCCGCTCGCGCGCAACTCATCTGTTACTCCCACAGTCTTTCCGCTTCTCCCATTCCCGGCCCTATTCATTGCTACGGCATAATTCCCCTTTCGCTGCCATTGACTAGGGCGCGCTATCCCGTGTTTTTTCAATCCGGCCTTGGAGCGCTCAATTGGGCGGTTTGGCCTGTCTAATCTGTCAAGGTCAATTCTCCTTTTGGCGCCGCTACCCTCCCTGGCCACTCCACGTTCCATCCTTTCCTCCATTCTCCACCAACGTTCCGGTGACTCTGTCCAGCACCTCGCTCAATTGGGCCTTGACCCCAACTCCTTTGCTCTTCCTTTTTTTCCAATTCCTTCACCCGCTCCGTTTCAATCCGCGTGCGGCTCCTGGCGCCTGGATCGTCCTGCGTTTTACTCCCTGCCGTTGTCCATTGGTGACCAAGGCGAAGACGCCATTCCGCATCCACAGGCCCGCCTTTGACCTGGCTCTCTTCTTGCTTTCGCTCCCACCCACCAGTCTCTGCAGGCTCACGACCATGGCCAACTCTCCCCTACGACAAATCGTTCAAATTTTCTTCGCTTGGCAACCAATTCCGCCACCAAATTCCCGCCTGCTCTGCTCTTCCCCCCCCGGCCTTCTGCCCCCTCCCCAACGCTCGGCCGACCTTATAATTTTGGCCTCTTCTGGACCTCACTGTCTTAATAGCTTAACTCCCGATTGCGCTGGTAAGCCCGGACAGTTTCGTCACCGTTTTGCGGAAACACATAACTGGCTTCCATTTTTTTTCTCGCAGAGTACCGCTTGTTGGTCCACCGGGCAATGCATTTTCCTTGTGGAACATTTCGCATGCTTTCCGCTTCGTATGCCTTTGAATTTCCATCCACTTTTTCAAGTTCGCCGATTTTAAATGGCCCCTCGCTCTTTTTAACGCATTTCTCCATGGCTCTTTCCCTCCGGACTTTCGCCCCTAACTTTGTTGCAGCCAAATCTTGCGTTATATTTTTTGCCTTGGCCTCTCTTCGATTCCCGCGGCCCTGTGAATTCCGAGTCCGGGCATATCCTGCGCTTGCCTTCCTGTTCTGCACTTAATCTCTGGGTTTTGCCCGGGCTCGCATTCGTGCTTTCCCTTGGAACTCCTTGCTTGCGATCCATAGCGGCTTCCCCCCTAAGGTTTGCTCTGCCCCCTTGCAGTTTTAATCCTTTCCGTTCTCCTTGGCCGCTCGTTGTTGCCCTTGCTCCTGTTACTTCCAAATAACAGATCCGTCTGAGTCATTTGTGGAAGCAAATTCCACAGCGTACGGCCACCTGCGTCTCCCTCGGTTTCTTTCTCCGGGCTTGAATTTGTCCACGCTCAAGCGGGCCAGTGGCAGTCAGTCCCGCCCCTGTCTGATCTTTGGGCCCTTTCACCTGCCGTTATTTTCCCCGGCATCGGCAACCTCGGCCGTACGCATTCCTCCTTTCTCGCCGGTCTGCTTCTGCCCTCCCCTCCCCGTGTCTACCAATCAGGCCTCCCCCCCTTCTTGGTGCGCCCCTTGTTGCGGCCACGATTACCGGTAATTTTTTCCTCATCCCACTCCTCAAATTGTGCCCACCCTGAGCGGCCATGCCGCTCGCGACTTTCCGCTCCACCCTTCGCAAGCGCCAGGTAGCCTGTTGGGATGCGGGCTGAGCAATTTGGTTCCCCGGAATCGCCATATCAAGCCCATACTCAGCTCCTTTTGTGGCACACTACGTGTGCTCTTGGGACTATTAAGTCGTTGTCTTTTGCCCACATCTCCATACTCGGCGCTGCCCATTCTGCAAAATGCGGCTGCCGATCGCTAACCTCGGCCAACGGTTTGTTCTTGTCTTTTCCATGCTCCAGGTATCGCTCCTGCATTATATCGGGCGCCTCTCCTTTTGTAGTCCTCGTTCCCGGGCAGCATCTCACTTTTTCCAACATTCTCCCCCTCTCGACGTATCCCCGCACTGGGCATCCGCTAGGCCAATTGTCCCACCCCTGCTCGACGCCTGACTTGCCGGGGTCGCTTCCGGCACTGGACCCTCAAACTCCCTTTGCGCCCGCTCGGTTTCCGTCGCGCTTTTGCTCAGGTAGCAACAAGCATGCAACGCTCGGGCCTTGGCCGTTGCTTAAGGCTGCCACTTCATCTTGCCTTTTCTGGCGTCACAAGTGAAGCACACACCGTCAAAAGTAAGACCCAAGTCACTACACACAGCAAAGAGACCGGAACACAACGGCCCCCAGTACTCTGTCGTACACAAAATTGGGTGCACGCCGCATCAATTTGCTGCCAGCGTCACTCGCTGGGGTGTGACGTTTCGCATTTCCTGCTTGTCCCTCAACCAAGCCCCTCTCCGTACTCACCTCCTCAGCGAAAGCAAATGCGATCATATTTCGGCTTGATGTTTTCTTCTCGGCTTTTTTCCTGCTTTTCGCCGAAACTCTTCCGGCAATGCTCCACTCCAGTTCTCCCCAGGCCTGGCTTAACACTTGTCGCTTCATTTCTCTCCCCTCGTTTTGCTTCCTGTGCTGCCTTCAACCCTTTCCAATGTGCTCGGATCTTTTTTAGCTCAAGGCTTGCCAATCCATAAGACTTTTCTTTCTGCGCCCCTTCCCTGACAACCCACTCATTGCGCTCTTTCTTCCAGCCCATACACACCGGCTCCACTCGCGACTTCCTTTACCTTGCAATAATCCTTTCTGACAAGTTACTTTCATGATTCAAGCCAGCAATGTGACCGTTAGCTTCATGACTTAAATTGCTCAATTTGTGCAGTTTCTCCTTGATTCTCACAACACAGTCTTCACTGAAACTCATCGCTTCTTTTGCGGCCAGTTTGACACAATTCGCGTTGTCCTTGCGCCATTTGAATTCCTTTCATGGCGCTAGCGCGCCGGGCCCACAACTCTGGTTGCACCATCTTTGGGACCCGTACTCCAGCTCCCTTTGCCTCGCTCCCTGCGAAACTCCCGGAATCCCCATCCCGCACTAATTCCTCAAACCATCGGCCCTTTTCAGCTGAGTTTCTCAGGCATCGCACCTGCAATTCTCTTCGCCGGCACCAGCGCGCAATAAATTCCTCCCCTAAGGCCTGCGCTCGCGTGCTCTCGCCCACCTTTCCGAGACCGTCCGTTTTTGCCAACGGGGTTCTCCAGTTTCGACACTTTCCGGCAACTTGCGTTGTTCGAAGCGCTCCCGGGGAAGCTCTAAGCCACGTTTTCAATTGCTCTTTTTCATTGGCGCCTCGGACACCGCAGCTAACTCCCTTGCTTCTGTCCCGGCTTCGCCTTCTAAATCTGCTCCGCTATTTGGCCTATTTACTTCTCAACAGTCATTCCTCCTGAACGGCACCTCCCACCCTCTGACGCGCTTGGCCGAACCATCTCTGTCAACTCTCTTTTACCAGGCATTTATTTCATTTGAAGCAACTTCAACGCGGCTTCTTTTCCAAGTAAATTAACAACGTTGTCTTTGCGTTGCAGCCTCGGCGCGACCTCACACCTCGCTCCATGCTTGGCCCCCGCTTCACGGCCTCAATGTCCATCGGTTGCAAGCGGTATTTGACATTGCTGCACGCCTTTTGTGGCTTTTCGCTCCATTCCTTCCGCAGCCATCTGACGAACGCGCGCTTGCCCGCGTCCACAACTCTCTCTTCTCCGAAATGTGGGCTTCCGCATGCCCTCCCCGGACTTTCCTGACCTGCAAATGCCCTGATTTGTGGTAGGTTTCTGGGACCCAAACCTTTTGCTCGATGCGCGAATGAATACACCAATCCGTTTCCTCGCGCTTTGTTCCCTCTTTTTGAGCGAAGCTTATGATCAGGCGGAGAATCGCTCCCATCGCCGCGCCATGCGTTTCTTCCGTTGTTTTTGCGCTTACCCATCTTACGGGATATAGTCCCGGCAACTTCCCGCAGCCGCGTTTTCTGGCAAGAACCTAGCCCCATTCCCAACTTTCCTACCCGTAACTTCCTATCTGCCACCTTTCTTTGAGCTTATCTTCAGGAGTCGGGGTTCGGGCTACAACCTGTGGGCTTCTCTTCTGCCGGCCACCTCCTGCTCCCTCCCACCATCAAAACCTCCCTTTTGGCGGAGCTTCTTTCTAAGGGTTTTTTCTTGTTGAATTCCTTTTCTTAACCTTATTTGCCGCTTTCGCATGGCAC
>Ga0163217_1060713_pt1 | contig 12449 bp, 11 predicted proteins | sample SynspAceP_FD_185933 | JGI IMG/M metagenome (GOLD analysis project Ga0163217, IMG submission 185933) | Saline lake microbial communities from Ace Lake in Antarctica - Synechococcus sp. Ace-P (PacBio error correction) | ecosystem: Environmental > Aquatic > Non-marine Saline and Alkaline > Saline ... | reverse complement strand
ACTGCCGCAGCCCGCCCGCACCTCTAGAGTCCCATTCCGAAGTTGCCCACAAATCTAGGATGGGAGTACGCCGGTACGTTGTGGGCTGCTGCATTGCATAAATACAGGAAAAAAGGCTTTTCAGATTTTCCCTCCTTCTTTGTACATAAGAAATGCGCTTTCTCCAAAAAATGTGATGCTGCCATATCAATATCTGACCATTTGCTGCTTCTCCACCCTTTCTTAAAGCCAAATTCTTGGTATCCCAATTTACTACTTGCTATTGTTGTGACCAATGAGGCCATTTCATCGTAGCATTTCAGGATCGGTGATCGCTGTTGGTTCACTTCAAATTCTGATCATAATTCACTTCAATCGGCATCATTAGGATCCAACCGACCACATTTCCATCTTCGATTATATACCGTAGGAACCGATCCTGTGTGTAGCAGGCCATGATATAGAATAATCAAGCCAACCTGATTTGGACCCGGACTGATTTCCTGGATTCAGTCTCTCGCCAGTTTCCTACAGCACTTAGATGGCATTTCCCTACTAACCCCAGTTGGAATACCCTTGTTGCCTCTAGCATTTTTAGGAATTGTCATTTGAGCGTGTCGATTAAAAGATGGCGCAGCTGGCCTGGCAGGATCTTCGCCTTTCATATTCTCTATGGATAGTGTTTACCTTGTCAAGATCGCATTATCTGCTGGGGAGTACAGTAGATGAGATGGCGTATGCATTTGGTGAAGCGCATTTCCAACAATTGGCGAGCATATTCGAAATTAGGTGTTTGCAGCGTGACCGGCATCGTTAAGCACTCAATCCCCCATGGCCCTAAATCATCCATAATATTATAATGCATGAATTGGGATTTTTTTGACCTGCTGTATTCCTCAACATTAGAGGAGCTTGGGCAGGCTAATCATATTAAAAGAGGCGAATCCTAGGCATCACTAGTCTCTTAAGATTTCATATTTTTCAATCATTCTATTCTGGATTATTTTACTCCCTATCGGTATAAAACAAATTATTCATTAAAACGGGAGAGGGATTAAACTTTCTATTATCACTTAAATTGTATTGGCCCCCCAATGGAGGGGTTTCCTTTGATTTTATTCCAAGAATATCTTTGGTAAGATTTAGTCCTTCCATCAGTCCAAAGGTTCATCATTTGGAATAAAATGGAATGGTAATTCCTTTCATGACCAGGCTCTTTGATTAGAAGAGAATGTAGTCCTCTATTGATGAGAGCCCGCCTGGGTTTCGAAAGAAGCAATTTCCAAACACAGACTTATTTTCGAAATAGCAGAGATTTAGGCCAATTCCCATTTGTAGAAATAGATTTTCTCAAAAATCACATCATTTACCGGTTCGGTTTTCTTTGTCATCTGGCTTTGTACTGATCTCCCTCCACTAAAGTGCTCCGCCCATTAAAATGGAAAATAATTATGGCTACCATACGCCTCTTGAGGCGCTTGTTCAATTGGCGATTTTTTTAGAAACATTTTTCTTCATTGACATTTAAATATGTTATTGTAGAAATATTGGAATTGACTGGGCCTTTTCCGGGACTTTCTCACTCCCCCCATGTAGCCACTCAGCCAAAAACACTTTTCCTATCTTGAAATGACTCCATTCCTACCCTTTTTCGCGTAAATCCGTCATTTAATACTAATGTCTGTATCGGTAAGCGGCAATATATAATTATTACCCAAAATCTTCGCTGGAAACCACCTTGCGTTTGTGAGCCACTAATTTATACTGCTTTTTGGCACCGATGTTGTCACATTGAAAATCTATATGAGGCACCGGCCAGATCACCCAGGACCATATGGCAGTACATGAACTTATTCTTTTCGATCAGGACCATGGAAGATCCCCAAGTCCATTAACCAACCTACCCTGCCCCATTCCTACCTCATTCATTCACTGCCTGAATAGGTCACTTTCATTGTCGGAAAACATAACGAACTCACTCCAGACATCTGGATTCAGGGCCACCGGTGCTTAGTAAGCTTATTTTACCTGAAATTGTCAACAATTTCGAATATTATGGGTAAGAATTTCCAGTCACTTTATACCTGTATGGACTGAGGTTGGGAAATGGCACAAATTTTAGATTTTGATTTCCTCAATCATTCCTTGACTCCGTTTGAGTCATTCAGTCGTATTCCCCAGCCGTTATTTCTGAGTTTACCCATTGGCGATCTTACTTCCTCAGCTCCTCTTTGGATCCTATATTCTCGAAAAACAACATTTTCTATTTCAGGTTTTCATATTGAGAGGCCACGGGAAATTCCATTATTTTTTACCTGTCACCATCATCCAATCCTCATAGTAATAGAGTCATCAGCTTCCTTCAAAACCAGCAAGCGGTTATTCCAATTCTTGATCGCGATGTAGCTTGAATTCTGGAGGTAAGACTCCATTGCTCCCTTTTGCATCAATATGACTTTTGGATTGTTGATTAGCAAATGTGCATCAAAATAGGTATTTCAACTACTTATAGCAATTTTCCAGAACTTCCTGATTTTGCCCGAGAGATCCCAAGTCCTCAAAGAACGTTTCTTCCTGCTGCCAATAAATCCTGTCTCCTCCTTTCAAATCCAAAATGAAGCATTTTACGAAGGTCCTAAATGATTCCTCGTTAGGAGTTTCCATTTGGATTGGTCATTGCCAAGCTTTGGATGAAAATAATAGTTCAGTAGCTAAAAACTCTGGAAAGTTACCAAGCAGACAAAGGCATCCCAGAAGTGGAGTTCTGGATGTTATAAAAAGGCCAGAAAATTATTTGCTTGAATCTCATATAATTGCTATTCATTTACTTAACTGTTTATTGTATCTGTCAGGGTGTAATTTGAATTACTCCTTCTCCTCAACGCAGACCCATTAAAAAACGGGTGATCCATAAGAGGACATTTTCCAATTTTCTATCAGCTTGGGTCAATTCCCGCACACCGATTAGTTTGATTAGCAGCAAGGTTTACTTTTTCCGATATATCCTTTCTGAATATCAATAGGAAGATCTTATCAGTTTCTAGTATCTGTTTACTAATCTGCCGTTCTGATTAGCAAAAACCGGTGGCTGCATAATTTCTCCAATACAATTCCTGATTGCGGAATTCCTTTATTTTCACCTGTCAGAAAAAGATACGAGATTACGCCATCCAATGATTTTTTTGGGGGATACTTCCGAAATAGCTACAGCCTGTAGAGAAGATGTCGAGAGAAATAACTGGATGATCATACGGTTTGACCCGCAGGAATAATTTCTTTCCACTGCAGGGCAAAAGGCACTCGTACTTTTCCTCCTTCAAAAAAATCCTTTAAAACCACCTCAAAGGGGTATTATTCGAAGCGGTTTGCACTGTGTTGGGCCCTCCATTATCAGGACAAAAGAGAGAAACGAGCTGTTTTTCTGCTATCTGTAAACTCCTCAGCTTATTTTAGAGTGCTCCCACTCCATTCACTCCCACTTGCACTCACCATGGCGGCATAAGTTCTTACGCATTTGCTGTCTTTTATATATGGGAATCTGCTTAGGTATTTCTCTGTTGGCTGCATAGGCGCATGAGGCGCATTAACGGAGGTACAGGAAAAAGGGATTTTCATGATCCTTCCCAATAAAAATGAACAGCTTCCGAGGAAAATGCATCCGTTAAATATTCGGTTTCCTCCACGCGCTTGTTCATTCGATAAGTAATTTGGTTCTGATACCCATCGTACTGAGTCTTAGAATTCTTCGATTTTAGCCTATTGTCACTTCCGTCCGGTAAGTAATTATTGGTCTCCTGATAGAAATCCATAAAATTTCATTTCAAAAACCTCTTTTCTTATTGGGTCTTAAACTAGGATGTGCGCCCAAATTGCCATTTGCCGATAGCAGAACCTGTTGTATATCCGGCCTTATTTCAAAACAGTAGCATCGTTTCTTCACTTAAAGGACAGTCCCCATCAATGGATCTTTGGTGCAAGAGTGGATTCTTGGAAAAACCCAACTTAATCTGATATCGACCGGTCAACAAACCAGCTCTGCTTTGGCCCGCAAACAGCATAGGACACATATCCCGAGTTTGAAAACACACTCCTTTAGGTTGCGGATACGGTCAAATTTTCCCGGCGTTAGGGATTTCAGTAACTTCCGTTAAAACCAACATCTGCATATCCCTGATCATCTGTCAGAATGATAATACATGGCGTTTTTCTAAGGCAGCTCTTTTTTGCCCAAAAGCATTTATGGGAGAAAGAAAGGAAAAAACTAGTAGTGCAATATTTCTTCATGCTATAAATTATAAAGAGAATAAGACAACGCCCCCACCCTTTTGGCGGCAAGGCAGCGATGAATTAACCCATCTAACGGTTTACTTTCTTTAATTCCAAGATTTGGATTTTCACCAAAATTTGGTTTCATCTCATCTCAGATTTGAGGTTCGCCAAAAACCTCAGGACTGTTCTTCTCTGTACTCAGGATTGTAAGGACCTACGGGGATCTGCTTTTGCTCTTGCATAGGCTTCTTTCGTACCTCTCCCCATCTTTCACATCAAAGAAAATCGAAGTCCCCTCAAAAAGGCGAGTTCAACCCTTCTTTCCAACGCTACCATATCCATCAATTTCTTGCTGACTCAAGGTCAGGTACCGTTACTTCAGATACAGTAGGCATTACCAGCTCTGGTTCTTAGCTGGTCTAAAGAGTGTGTACACTTCAGCCATTTGACCAGTCTCTACCAATGCTTCTGGCTCGCCATACAAAATACTTCCTTGCATAGGCGGATCACATTTAAAATCCTGCCCACCTTGTGCTCCTGGCCCGATCCCGTCGCTGACAGATCGTCACGCACGGTATTTCTTTCAAAACGTATTTAGTTGCTGTATTGCCTTCTAAAGGGGCCTGTTTAAGGGTGATTCACGAATATGTTCTTCGAAATAAAACCGATGCCCCAAGTTCTTGGAGTCTTCTATTTTCATTTCTTTTTGATGGTTTATAAAGAGGCGATTTCAGGAAATAGGTAAGCCATCTATCGAAGATAGCATTGCCATATTGGCATGGCTGAACATTCCCTTTAGACATACCAAGTAAGGTAGCAGAGAAGGTTTCCCAGTTATGTAGATTGAATCCTGGATAAACGACAGAGGAAAACAACCTTCTTTAGAAAGCTCGCTCGCTTTCCGTAAAAAGCGTACTATAGTTCGGATAAAGGTTCGTATCCTAAGCTAAGATTTTCTGTCGTAAGACGGGACATACCTCAGGAAAAATTTTATATTGTTACAAATCAAAACCTTGCCAATAATTGACAAGGCAGCACCTTTGGTATCCATAGCCAACTGGGATGCTTGGGTAGGCGACCGGAAGATCATTCTATCGCCATGTTGAGTTCGGAATGATTCTGAACGACCTTTGATTTCATTCGTACTGTTTTTAGGAACATAAGCTTCCTCCAACGTCTGGAACTCCTGGGATCAAAGGAACGTCCTCAAAATAGATCGCAAGATTGATGTAGAAACCCAAGCTCTAAGAAATCTCGCCTGTGCAATTAATGCACTGCGGGGTATCTACATCAATATTACTTTCTGGTTTCTGCTGAATTTAAGCGGATGGCAATATTAGCTCTTAGCAATTCCTCTGTAGTTGGATGACCAAAAGGAATTGAAAAACCCAAAAGTGGATCAGCCTCTTCCCTCTACAAAATTACCTGGTCCTTCGACTTGTAATTGTTGAGGTAATTGCTGCGAAAACTATTCATGCTGAGGAATTCCAAGCTGTCCCATTGAGGTCCCCACTATAGAGAACTCATAGTCCTGTAAGTTTTCATTAATCCATTGATTCCTAATAGGCATCTTTTTCATTTTTGCCAGAAGTTTCCTCCGCTAATTTGTGGTCAATGAGGGCACGCTCTAAATAATCTTCAGAACAGGAAATCAGACAAAAGGCCACTAAGTATATAGATTAACTTTTTCCCATTACCTATTGGTCTGTGATCAAGCCAGTTGTCAAGTAGAATGAATTGTTGGTAAACTCAAAAACTGATTCTAATGTTTTCCAATTGTGGGTAATTGTTAGAATCTAGGTTATTGTAGCCTCTATTTAGCGGGGGAATTAAGCCTCCAATGTGTCAAATTTCTCCATCTCAATTTCACTTTGATTCCAGTGGCCTCTGTGGTGGCAGCTCTAAGCATATTTCTGAAGTTTTGGCTCGCTTAAATCTAATTCATTAAGTGGGTTGTAGGCCAAAGGTGAGGTTCCTTCAATCGAATTATTTCCCTGCACATATTTTCCCATTTGAATGGATCTCTCCTTTGATTATCCCATTATTACCAAGGTAAAGGGCACTTCTGCTTCGAAACTTAGATCTCTGGTGTTACAGGAGGTGAAAGGTTCTCATTCAATCCCTGAAAGTTTCCAGTCGGATTTCAAACGTAGCTCAGGTTTATAGAAGGGGAGAGTGTGTTCAGGTTATATTTCCCATATTCGTCGTTTGCCATTCTAATCTGTTAAGATTTCAGCTGGGTCAACTGGACGGAGGTGCATTAGAACTCATCGGCTCCATAAATAGGCGTATCGCTTACAATTTCATGACTCCAAATAGGCAGTGCCAACTCTAGAAAGCAGCTTTGAATGGCATTCCTTATTTGGATTTGGCGGTTGAAACTAGTGATCCAAATTGGTAATCCATAGATGCGAGGAACATTTCTTATGTAGTTTTTAACTGCTGAAAAGGACTTGAGGATCAGGCATTGGCGTGTTTGCAGGATTGCTTCCCCAATCATACCATATGAACAAGCCAACGCAAATTCGAAACGAACATCTTCTGCGCTTTGGCCAGTTCAGCAAATTCAAGTAACCTCCAGTAGGGCCGTTCTCTTCTAGGTAGCTGGTGTGCAAGACGGCATTTTCACTCGTCTTCATGATATTCTCTAATAGCCGCTGCTAGCTTCGGTTATGCAGAGATTATTGATTGTCCCGGATCTGGATCATTTGCAGTTGTCAGACTCATTTGAAGCGCCGAGGCAATGATTCACTTATCATTTCTCAATGATTCTTTGTAATGACGGCAGGTGCTGTAGCTCCAGCGCCCAAGCCATTGGGACATATCGTAAAATTGGGTTTGCTTTCGTTCCATTCCCCCCATTGTAATACAGCCGGGGGGGGCATCAAACTCTTCTGTGTTATCCTCCGGTTCCTTTTTTGACTACCAATTTCCAAGGCAATACTCGGATGAAGCTATACATTTATCAGAAGTGCGCGGGGTAGAGACGATCACCAAATCCTCTCTGTAGAAGCGATTACACTTGCTTCTTCTTGTTGCCATGTTTACCAGAGATTGGCAAAAAGTGGCCATGATCCTCGTTTCAGCTTAAAAGACGTGGTTTGTCATTAAACTATTTGGAATATTGACCGGAATAATAACATCTCGTTGATTTCAGCAGATATTCGCTCAAATTTGCTCCAGCATAAAATTCTCTTAAACTTGCGTAAGTTTTTCGACAAAGGGCGGATTAAAGATCCTGCTGATGAATTTGATGTGATTCTGTTAATCGAATAAATGTGCCCTCGTATTTTGATCCATACTGATCCTGGGCCATAGGTTGCTATGGAAATTACAGGAGTTTGTATTTTTCAAATCGCCCAAGATTCTAAATCTATCAAATTCCAAAATGCACTTCTGACCTATGGATGCCATTCTCCAAGAGTTAGTAAGCGAGATCTTTTTTCATGGAGATTACTCCTTTTTCAAGGTGCATTGAAGTTCATCTCTAGTATTGCTACGGTCAGCCGAATAGCTGGCATACAACCTTCGGACTTCTGTGACCTTTTTTTGGTATCTGGATATTTTGCCGTCTTCTATCCAAAGATTGTAGCCAAAGGAACCCCCGGTTCGAGTTGTGCCTTTGGAGGATTCTTGTCTTTCTCCAGGATCGAATTCATTGAAGCAAATTTGATGAGGGGAAGTTTGGCTTTCTGGGAGAACAGGCTGGTTCTTAGCACTTCCAGGCTCATTATTCTCACTTTGGTTGGAACATTTAGAGTTGATTGGTGTATACTCTCATCTTCAGTTGCCTTCATTAAAAAAATCATTGTGCTTCCTCTCCTGTCCAAAAAAGGTATTTGGGTAAATTGTCCACAAGGGACTCTGCACTTCCTGAGCCCAGGAGGGGAACTCAGTAAGAAAATGCTCAATACAATTAGGTAGATTTTTTTCATGGCATTCGGGTTTTATCCGTTTGATTTTATTACTCCCCGAATTTATTTAGACTGATATTTAGTGCTTTGGGCTATTATGTCAGCCGTAGGTATGGATATGGTTCAACTTTAACTTTTTATGGTTTAGTGAGTTTGCTGCAAATAATTGTATATAAGAGTCCAATCTCTGACAATTCTTTCATCGGTTTTTCACTATCATTCACTGCAAAGTCTTTTACATTCTTTTTCCTTAAATCGATTTCCCCGTTCGCCACACTCCCGAGTTCTGATCAGTCAGCACATTTTTCTATAATGGACAGCTTCCTTTCTCTTTACTCTGGGAGAGGGCTTTCACTTCCACTGGCGATTCGTTCCTCACTTAGCCTTTACCCCGCGTCCGACCTGGGATTCGGGAAGACCGGACCGTGAATTATAGTCCTCTAATGATTCAACAATATGCCTGAGAAGAAGCTTTCAAAGAGAACGAGCAATTTTATTCTTATTCTCTTTCATTGGAAATGATCCTTCTACAGGTCATTGAAAATAGGTTAGGGTCGATTTTCTAAAGATCGGATTTAGTTGGTTTTTGGGCTCGATTGAGGTATTCAAGAGAGTAATGCAGAAATGGGAGTCACGTTACTTGATGCATTTGCAGAATCAAGATGCCAATTTTAAGAATTCCTTGGCTACATGAATTATGGTTAAGTATTACAGGATGATCCTAATGCTGACATGCCGCTAAAAGGACATTCAAAGATTAATTAATATATTCTTGGAAGGAATCAGAGGGGAGGGTAAATCCCCTTTTTTATTGAATGATGGTTTATTGTAACTTAGCTTTTGCTTGATTCAAATCATTGAACCTTATGTATGTTACACCACTGCTGATTGTTGCACTTATTTCTTGGAACCTGGTTCTTTTACTTTCCATTGTTTCTCTCTTTTTATCCGCGCACGTGAAAAAGCCCTTTCTTTCCAAGGGAATGGCTTTAGGCTTTGTTAGCTTTGGTTTATATGCATTTTTTCTTCTTAGGATCTTTTCGCTTCGCTGAGTTCTTTTTGGGTTCTAGAGTGCTAGAATTATCTCTATCAGACGCTTCTTTGTCAATTTCTTTTCTTTCTTTTGCCCGTATGGCTAAGGTATAAATTGGTCCATATTCCCCAGGCTACAGCAAAAGAGGAAAGGGGTTTTTAGAGCCAACGCACCGTCATTCGCAATGAAAGCTTGATAAATACTGTTCTAGAAATTTTTACTGACCACATAATCAGATGGGTTTATGTGAGTATCTAGTAACAAAATTCATGAATTAACTTCAAAGTTGGTGGGCTATTTAATATTGATGTTTTTTTATTTTTATATAAATGCAGTAATAATTCAAAGTGAGTTTTTTTATTAAGTTAGGATGCCTGCTGTTTATTCCTTCATGTGGGAAGTAAATACGCAGCAAAGTAAAAGAAAAGATAGGAGAGGGTGAATAAAGGTTAATTATGTAATAGAGTGATCAGCTGGTATCGTTCGATTCGACACTCGCGTACCTCGTACCGTTACGAATTGTTTCGAATGGATAGGAATGGTCTTTGAATTGATTCAATCAATCAATTTAAAATGCTAGTAGTTTGTCCGGCCTTTTGTCCCTAAAATTTATATTGATGATATACATATTGTTTAAATTAGCCTGTTTCCCGCTACTCGAAGGACACTAGAATGGTGTCCTTTTTTTGGTTTCATTTTTTCCGAGGCTATGTACCACATTCGCTAACTTTCTGTTATCTATCTTCCTCATATTAATGGACACGTAGCTTCAGCGATAACAGTACTGCCCTTAGTCAATATTCCGATTAAATGTTTGGTAAAGTATGGATTAGGGCCTGTCACATTTCAAAATTGGAAATATGCTAGCCCTGATTGGTTTAACCGTTTTGCAAAAACAATTGAAGTGGGGGGTAGGTTCAACTACCGTTTGGAGGCCGTGATGGTAAGTTTTTTGGGTTTGACTTTGAGAATATATTTTCTAAAAGTAGAAACCAAAAGTGATCGAATTTGTCCATCGCCGATGGAAGAATGTATGTGGTAATCGAAAAGAGGGGCAGCATTTCGGAGTTAGGCAAAACCTCGAGCCGGAACAAGGAAAATTCAATTTGAACTCCAATCGTCAAGGATGGCGCAGATCTTGGTAATTTTAAAGATATGCGAAGCCTTTTAAATGGATTGGAATGGGAAATTTTCCTTGAATAGATTTATTTTTCGCTTCGTTCTTCAGCAATTACCCACTTCAATTCCCTGATATCTCAATCGCAGTGTATCTTGTGCTGATGGAGTCGGCAGGATTTTTCCAGTTTTGCTTTGGTGCTAAAGAATTCCATCATGGAATGCCCGCTACTACCAAAACATTGCTATAGCCGGGGCAAAACCGATATAAGGTAACCATAGGAGAGCAGGGACGAAGTCCTTTCCAAATTATTGATTTTCGGCTGGAATTTTGCTCAACTGGATAAAGCGATTGACTATTCGAAAATTCCTTTTTTACCGATTCAGGTTGATGGATTGTTAGTGCCGGCGATTTCCATGGTTCACCAAGCGAATGTTTCTGAATAGGGCTTACGCCACCTTCATTTCCAGTTTAAAATCGTTGCTTGCGTAAATCTCAGGCTTATTTTCTTTGTTACTAAAAGGAGTAGTCCTTTACCTCCATCATTGGTAAGGAGAAATCTAACATTTTAGCTAGTTCACAGACCAAAGAACCCCACAAAGCAGATTTTCTCAGCTTCGATTTTACCTTTGATCTGTTCAAGATGCTTTCCATTTGATCCGCTTTTCTCTAAGCCTAACATGCGTCGTTGTATAAAATCTGACCCCTTTTTCCTCAATATGATATTTTTTCAATACTATACAAGCACCATAGGGTCCAGAATTGTGCATCTTCCAGGGAAAGTACGGGACTCCTCTAGCTTTCCACTTTTAAGATTCAGCTCTACTTTTTTGGATATCGCAGGATTAGGTATTTCTTGCTTTCCATACCAGATATTTCCGTTATGCTCTCTCTCTCTATGTGTGTGTGTGCAAATATTTCATTTCTCTTTTTCCACTGGACTCGGTTTGGATATGCCTCATTAGCCTTTTTCTCACAAGCGATAGCAGACTTGGATGCTCAACTTTTAAATTCTTGGTATAAGGTTTGCTGGAAGACTGAGGTTTTGAGAAAAGGGATTTAGCTTTTTTGACTTGTTTTTTCATTTGGCTAGCTTTGGAAAATAAGAGGACCACCATGCGCAAGTTTATAATTCTATCTCGGATGAATGAGAAAGGGCTTTTGGAGAAAACATCCAACCGAATTCCTTTGCTGATATCCCGGGAGCTGCCAATGGAATAAATTGTGACTCGGCACAATCATCCCCGCCATTGGCCTGTGGGCAATTTATCTTTTTTTCTAAGTCTGTGTGCGGTCAAATTACAGTGACTCAATTCCTTCTTTTGACGGGAAAATATGCCGAGAAAGCCGACGATTCCACCGCCGATGATTAGAGTGGTTTCATTTTAGTATTCAGTAACTAGTATCAAGATTTAGACTTTTGGTCCAGTCACAGAGTCTGATACTTCTTGGTCTAATATTCTTTTGATTTTAAATCCTTTGAAATCCATGCACATTATGGTTTTTTTTTGTTTTTTTTCATCGTTCCAAAATGATCGGTATTGTAGGCCATTACCACTTTTGCCCAACCTTTCGGATGCTTTGGAATGAATTGCAGGTTTGCCGTTAATTTCAGTGACTTCTTTCGATTCTCCCGGTAATTTTTGATCCGATAAAGCTTTCATGAATAAAAGTCATTCTGGTTTTTACCAGCCTTTAGCAAAACATTGCGCCATCCGAGCAGAAGTTAGTGCCTGTGCCGCATGGAGATCGGTCTATGGCTTTGTCTCGTAGGAAGGCGGCTTTCTTAGCCGTACTATTTGGATCTAAAGTTTTTTCCAGTCAAAGCAATGGTGGAAAGTCTCGATTCGATCATGTTCGGGGTGCAACAAATTATAGCGTTCGGGTTCATTTTGCCGGAAGATTTCGGAGCCAATGGAGATGGAGTTGCATCGGCTTTGGAAAATGTTCCATCCCGGGGAAATTTCCTGAGGATCGCGACTGCAGTAGAAATTACCTCCTAGGGAACCATCCACGCTGGGTTTTCCGAGTTCATTCAGATTCAATTCAAGGAATTTTCGGCTGCCAAAGCTTTCACATTCGTTCCCAATTTGACGGATTTGACGCTTTTTCCCTTGCCTGTTTAATATTGTCGATC
>Ga0163217_1098412_pt1 | contig 12450 bp, 14 predicted proteins | sample SynspAceP_FD_185933 | JGI IMG/M metagenome (GOLD analysis project Ga0163217, IMG submission 185933) | Saline lake microbial communities from Ace Lake in Antarctica - Synechococcus sp. Ace-P (PacBio error correction) | ecosystem: Environmental > Aquatic > Non-marine Saline and Alkaline > Saline ... | reverse complement strand
TTGCCGGCCATTTCCATGCGATGCCACTCTCTCACCGGTGATACCGCCGGTGTCCGATCAGAATATAGGGTTTTGCCCTGCCATCTCGCCTCACCATATTGCGGTCACGGGTCAGGGCCGGACACTTCGGCCACAATCGGTCCACGACTTTTGGTCAGACGATGGGAAAAGAAGTGGAATTTGCCGCACGTTCGCCGCCCCACCAAGGCAATAACCAGGAACCATGATCCAACTCCGCGCACGGAATCACCGCGCCAATAAAACAAAAAAGGCCGCTGCGCCAGAGAATTCGGGCAGCGGCCGGAACAGTATAGCCGGTTTTACCTTATTGCAGCTTCAGAGGCCACCCAGATCCGCCGCTGTTTTGCCGTAAACGTAGAGCGTATCGCCCAATTCGCAATCGGCGTAGCACGCACGCCCTTGCCGATCATCAACGCGAATACGCGCGACCAGCCGCCGTCGCCGCTGCGCCAAACAGGTGCACATAACCCTTCAAAATCGGCCACGGCGACAAAAAATGCTGAAGGCTACTGGCGCCGTTCAGGTTGCCCGGCGCAGCAGCATCCTCGTTAGTCCAGAGCGGCTCTGCGCGGTTACGGTCAACCGCTTCAACACGACCGTCGCATGGCTGGGGGGGGACAATAAAAAATAAAAAACCCAGGGGGGGGGCTTTTGCCAAAGCCCGCGGCCAGGCCAAACGTGGCTGGAAAGCCGGATCATTGCCAGAGCGGTCGTGCCGGTTTCGGCATTCAGCGCAAGCCATGACGCCCTGGAAGCTTGACGACGTACAGGGTGTCGTCCTCAAGCGCAACAAGTCGCCGTCGATATCGACCATGCCATCCAACTCGGAGCGGCCCTGGGCTGCGCGGACGCGCTGATCCAGAGTGGCAGCCCGGTATTCCGCGGCCCAAGGCCACAAAACACGGCCACTGGCGAGCCCGGGCATAAAACCCGGCGCAAAAACTGGCAACAAGGGCGTGCTGTGGCCCCGTTTACTGTCCAGTACCGGCAGGGCTGGATTCATAAGATCCCAGCGCTGCCTCGCCGGTGCCGATATCCCATCGCAGTCAGCTTGTCATCCTGGGTCTTGTACCAACCACCACGTCGCCCATTGCACGTTTGCGGCGGAGGGCCAGCACTTCGCGGATACCTGTGCACCCAGAGCTCCGCACCATTTCCTCGGCCAGTACGATAACCTCGCCGTTCATGGTACCAACATGACCCGGCCGCCACCCAGCACCGACCGCGCCTGACAGCGCTCGTCGAGCTTGACCTGGCCAGTGACTTATCGCCGGTATCGCGGATCCATGGAGCAGATACGGCTTTCGAAACATTCGGCGGCATAAAGCGTCAAGCCATTCAAGTACCGGACTGAGCTGGGTGAAAACAGCTTTGCCTTTGCCCGGGCGCCAACATTGCGCTTCCAGCTTGCGCTCGAAAGTCCTGTTCTGCGTCGAATTTTTCCAGCTCGGTCGGGAGGCCAATTCTTTCTTGCCGGACTACTGCAAACCGACCACCAAAGTGGCAAGCCAGCAAGCTATGCAAGAATATCGGAAACTTTTCCAGGTTCACTTATGCTTCCTCGCCAGATCATCCAGCTTCAACTGTTAATGTGGGCGACACGGGGACAGCAAATCGCCTCTATAGCGGCCAGATATAAGCCTTGACGCGCCTCATCTACTCGGCCCAGGCCCAGCAGCAGATCGCCGCGAACCTCTTCACGCCGGCCAACAGGGCGCGTTGACTTCCACCGATGAGAACAACTCAAGGGGCCTTCCTCGCCGCGTTCCTGGTCAGCCAGCACGCGGTCCAGACGCTGCCGAGCCACTTCCTGCAGGAAGTACGTTCGCCCCGCCTTGTCAATAACCTCACGCAACGCCGCTTCAGCGCTTTCCATGTCACCGGCTTTCTACTGCCAGCCGCTCCTGCATTCAACGCAGCAAACTGGGCATAGCGGGTTACCCGCGTTACTCACTTTCGAATCTGCTCGGCCAGCTCAGCACCGCGGGTTGCGGGCCTCCTCACTTTCGCCCTGCCAGGAACGGGTTTCCAGCAATTCTGTAAAGCGCCGAGGCATTGCGGCCTATTTTCCTGGTAGTTAGGTCCAGCCTTGCCAGCCGAATACACCCACCAAGCAAATAGCCACACCTGTCAGCAAAAGGAATACCGTGGCGGTTCCAAGAGCTCTCTGATTTTCTCTACCTGTTCTTCTTCTGGGTCTGGTAAACTCACCCTTGTTCTCCTTACTGCGCAAAAAACGGCACCGAGGCCGCTTACAACAATTGTTTTAGACGTGCTGCACATCCTGCCAGCTTATATTTTCCTGCTCGCTTTCAACGCGCAGCCGGATTGATCCCCGACCGCTGAAAACAGCCACTTCATCTTCACCGAGAATCAGCGCCAACAAGGCCGCCTGACTTTATCGCGCCTTTTTGAACTGGCTTTTTAAAACTGCCACCACCGCAATGCACTATCAAACCTGATGCCCGGCACCGCAATTCGGTACTTGTTCCGCCAACTGGGAATCCGGCCTTGGCCGCCTCGCGCGCCCACAGTTGAACGAGGTTAGACATCAAACCTGCCCGGGCCAGTTCAAGCAGGCCACTTTATCAGCGTCTGGATCAACAGCAACAGCCGCTCGATTCCCATAGCAAAGCCTACCGCGGACCGGCTTGCCGCCCAACTGTTCCGACCAGCCCATCATTAACGCCACCCGGCACATACCGCTACCCTGGAGCCCAACTGGATCGGGGTCACCCATTCGAACACTGTCAGGCCGGTAGTAGTCCAGCCCCCCGCACCAGGCGGGCGGATTGATTTCATAGGGCAGGCCTGCCGCATCAAGCAGCGCACACCAAGCCGGAAAAATGCTCGCCGCGCTTCTTCATTTCAGATAATCAGCCAGTTTCGTTGCGGCGCCCAGCAAGGCCTGGGTATCCGGATTCTTGCTGTCGAAGCACGCGGCAGCGGATTGTTTCCAGGCGACTCTGGCTGTCCTTCGTCCAACTGCTCATAACGCTCGCGCAGAAGCTCACCAGATCCGCCGGAGGCCGCGCGATCACTGCTGCTGCCCAGGCTGTTCAGTTGCAGCTTGACCACATCCTGCAAACCCAGCTGGCTTCCAGAGCCCGCCAGTCTCAGTATGATCAGTCGGCATCAATATCCGCGACCACTCAGATTGAATTGTCTTCTACCCAATCTGATGTGAACTGGCGGATAGCGTCCCCTTCTGTGGCCGTTCGTGGCGAATACCATCGGGCCGTTTACCAGACTTGGCTGACGCCGCCGCCGAGCAAGCCGTGCTCAGCATTGCGCGCCACGCAGCCGGCGGTCCCTTCCGGGACGCAGGGTAAGAGACCACCGGTTGCGATCATCGAAGTAACATTTCCTTCTCGACGATATCGGTCACTTCGCCGATGGTGCGCTTGAACAGCTCGGTGGGACTCGACAATCGGCAGGACGAATCTGCTTTTGGTAACCGTATTCCGCCCAGCAATGCGCTTACGAGCGTTCAAATACTGCCACAGGGCCGTGTCGGCGGGGCAGGATATCATTCATGCCGCGCACGGCTTTGCCAAGGTCTTCAAAGCATCTTTCCCTTTATTCAGCCACGGGCGATGGTATTGGCTTTCCAGCGCCTGTTTGGCAGCAATCTATGTCGCGAATTCATTTTTTCCAGCAGCGTGTCGGACCAGGGTGCGGCATTGTCCACTTTCTGTCAGGTACGCCACCGACATGGAGCAAAATTGTTCGGCTACCGCGGTCAGGCCAATATCGGCGCCTCCTGGCTCACCGGGCCCATTTGACCCCACAACAGCCAATGACGGCCACATCATAGCGGCACCACTACGTCTTCCAGGCGAGCCTCAAGCTCGTCATGGTCTTGATCCACATCGAAATTCTGTCTGAACAACTCGGGCACGCGATAAAATTGATACCAACGCGAGCGGGGCAGGCGCAGTGATTTGAGCAAATCAAAATCCACTTTGATCCCCTCAAACCGGTCCGCTTGCCAGGGAAATACGGATTCGGTTTCGCGATACCTTCGGCGAAGCAGCATGCCGAGCCCGACGGCGGACTTTCCACCGCTCCCCGAACGCAAAGCACCTGCTTCGGTGATGCCCAGGTGCAGCGTGTTCGTTCGATCTGCGCCCGGCGAAGGCAAGCGGTAGGGCACCTACGCCATGAACACATCCGAGGCCTTTTGACGCTGACCTTGAATCCGGAATGAGCTTGTCCAGATTAATCCACATGGCGCCAGCGCCGACTCCACCAGCGCCTGAGGGCGTCGGCTCACCCATACTTTCTTTGCCAAATCCCTTATCCAGGGGCGAGCCCCGGCATTCACGCCAAAATACGAATTGGAATACCGTTGATGACGAGCCGACGTCCCCCGCGGCGGACGCGATCTCGCGGCCGATGTTCCCGGTTGCATGCGCAGGCAATCAACGCCCGCTCGGCAAACCCGCGCGCTATCTTGTTAGTCGAAAGTGGATGTCGGGGCAAACAATGGCAGCGATACCCGGCTTGCGCTATCCTCGCCAAAAGCTTCAGCCGGCTTCCATTGGCTGGGCACACAGACACCCGCACATATCGGCGCCCACGGCCTGCAACTGGGTTGATCTGCCCAACGGTAGCCGCCACATCGCAGGTTTCGGTATGGTCATGGCTCTGCACCGAAATCGGTGCATCACCGCCTACCCAGAAACCAAACCCACGCGAATCTGCCGGGGACACCCGACGTTTGATGGGGGACTCCTGATGCATGTGCCTTTCCACCTTACTGGCCGGAGACGCAGGCGAAACACGGCCCGCGCGGTTATGACGTGCATATCCACCGCTGGACCGCGGAAACTCAATCTGCGATACCGCTTCCACGGCGCCGAATCACCAGACCACCGGACCATCGTGATCGAATTCAGTGACATGCCCCTGCCTTGCATCAGGACTGCTATGCAGGCACCTGACCGCCAAACAAGCGGTTACCTGTAACCAGCAGTTGGGCGCTGAGGCGCATTTGCAAACCTCGCTGGGCCGATCCCGAGGTGCCTGGATGTTGCGCGGATCCACAACAACCTCGGCCCGCCAGGGCCTGGTGCAGGCGTCTGAGCGCAGGTGCTGGCGCGACTGGCGCCTCAGTAGGCTGCAGCTGCACAAGCCGCCGTGGCTGCAGCACGGGTTTCCCGGCGCAGCTGGCAAGGCAAACCGCTCCGCGGGCACCAGGGCCGAGTTTTCGCGCTCAGCGGGGCATCTGCCTGACGCTGAACATCTTCAGCCATGTCACCAGCCAGCGAGAGAGCATCGAAAACTTCCACTTCATTCGATCAACTCGCCCTGCCTCGCTGACATCGTCCGCCCGGGCCCCTGAACCCGGCTGGCTGCATACCACCAGACCAGAACGGACGCGAGGATCCACCCAATGCGATGGGACGACCTACGCACCAGCGTCACAGCAGGTGGCCGGTCTTGTGGGCTGCGAGAGCTTGTCGATGGCGCTGACACTGCGCTCCACGTACCACAACGCCAACGTAGCCATCGTATTCCAGCACTAGCCTGGCGGGTCCAGCCCCCAGCATGCTCGCGTAGCTTGGCGCCACGTTATCCCCGGGCGAAAGTGTCGCCCGGCAGTTGATCGAAACGCCCTGCCTCCAGTGCCCAGCAGAATCTTTTTCTGGCAAGCCGTCTAGGGTGGCCGCAGCAGATGCGGTGTCATGCCCTGCTTTTCACGTTTCCAGACGCAGGGTTGGCACCAGGGTATGTTGCTTTGTGCAGCTCGGGGGAGCGGCTTCCTCTGGTATTGTCACGCTGTTGTAGTCATAACTATTCTGAAGCCTCAGAGCCTGCTTGCGCACTGGGCCGGGTAAACGTCGACGTAACTGCAGAGCATAACTTGCTTGCACGGTTATTTGATCTTCAAAGCGGCGGCGCTAACTGTACGCCCAACCACAAACTTCTCGGACAGTCCTCCGGAGTTACTCGGTAAAAACTGCGGTAATACTCCCCATGCTGGCACATAGTTCTGCGCGGCGCAACTCTGATCTGGCCATCTTCCAGCAGCGCCAAGCGGGGCCTGGCGACTGTTCAGCCGTAGCGCCCGCCTCGAAAACTGCTTCTTGGGCCTTCTTCGGGCGGCCCCATGCGCGCATAGGTCAGACCCAGGTTCTTCAAAAACGCGTGAGCGCTCGCCGTAAAGGTTTGTCTTCGGCGGGCTTCTGAAACGCCACTCAGGGTTCGGGATAACGCCTTCGCGTTGAGCAGGAAACACGCCGTAGTTGATTGAGAAACCGCGGATTGCTCGGATCTAACTGCCTGGCGGGTTCGCGCAAAATGGCTTGTTCTGCCGAGTCGTACTCGCCTCGGCGCTGAAACACCATCGCCAGGCGCGATATTGGTCTGAAGACGAACGGGGGATCGATTTTCAGCCGCCTCGCTCAGGAGGTGCCTTGGCGCTTTCGGTCTCCGCCTTCCTGCAGAAGCCAGGCCGAGCTGGATAACGCGTCCCCGCGCTGCGTTGGGATCCTTGGCGCGCTGCCGGCTGGTCCGGACGTGGTCCACGCAGGCACTCAGCATCAGGCGAGTAAAAGCGTTACTGCAAGCTTGGGGTCTGGTCATCACCAAATCGATTCCTCGGTTGGAGGTTTAGCGTTCTGAAGCCGGAATTCTGAACGGCATACCGGCTCCTCGGCACTTAACTCGCGCAGCCGCTATGTTAGCGTTCACTGCGGCCGCGTTCGATCCAACCTGGCCCCGAACCAAATTGGCCACAAGCCGCATCGATATCCTCCCACGATGGTTCGCGCACCCGTCACCTGATAACCGGCCTTGTGGCAGCTATCCTGGAAGCGGCGGATACTGTTGTGCTAGGGCCGCTCATAACCGGAATGCGGGAAGGGATTGAACGGAATCAGGTTGATCTTGCACGGCGTTCTCGCGCAGCAATTCGATCATTTCTCAGCTATGCTCAGCTGATTCTATTAACAATCCTTGAGCATGGTGTATTCGATAGTCAGGGACGCGTTTGTCACCGAGCCTTGCGATTATAGTAGCGATTAACAGGCCGGCAACAAGAACTTCCAGCGGGTAACTCTTGTTATCGCAACCAGTTCATTACGCAGCGCATTGTTTGCCGCATGCAGCGACAACGCAGTGCCACATCGGTAATTTCGCCGAGTTTTGTCGATCACGGCACCCACGCCCCGAGGTAGACAAAGGTCACCTTTTGCGCTTGGGGAGCATGCCGTAAACCCAGGTCGTCCATCATCAGCAGCATGGGAATCGGACCACATTGTCGAAAATTCACAACGGTCGGCCCATACCCATCATCACCACGTTGGTCAATGGCGCGGTCCCAGACTTGCCCGGAATACGTCCCGAACGGACTGTTGGGCGATCCAGACCTGGCCAATGATTTCCGCCACGCGTTCAGGATCGCTATTGAATCCTTGCTTGCCGGTATGAGCAGAAAAACTGCAATTCCAGCGCGCAGCCCGCCTGGGAGGGAAAACCCACAGGGTGCCCCTGCCATTTGCGGGGATATAACGCGTTTAACTACGGCAGCTGCCAGAGCCAACGCGAATCACCCACTGCGGGTGCCATCCTTGGAAATATCTTCACTGACCATTTCCGGTGGCCGGAATCTCGCGCACAGCGTCGAGTTTTCACGCAACACCTTTGCCGACATTGGATCATATCTTTCCAAAAGCGATCAACACCAAAGTGAATGGATCCCATTTCATGACCGACCCGCACGGAAACGCTTTTCCCCGAGGGACTCTCGTAAGAAGGCTTCCATTTTCGGGCTGTGTCAGTTCCCAGCAGATTGATCTTGCCGGTCAAGCATTGGTCATATCCGGTCACATTCACTTGTTGGTGTTGAAAAACAGGATCAGGCGCGGGGGCACAGCCGGTATTCAGCGAAAGAAGTAAAGCATACTTTCGCGGGCAGCAGAAGTGAGTCGAGTCTTGAACCATTAGAACCGCGATATGAGCATGTTCGATGGATCAGCGAAATCGGCAACGGGATGGTACCGGCTTCTGCTTCCTTGGGGTGGATAGCAGGCCATCAGTTCGCGGTTCCTTCAGTATGCGCCTTCGCCCTTCCAGCACACTGTTACACACCGGGCCAGACAGTCATGAAGACTGACCGTCCTTGAAGAAAGGACGTGCGCTGTGCTCAGCGTAGAAGGCCTAATCAGCGTCAGGACTGGGACAGTATGCACCATCTTGGCCCGGCGATAACGCTCAGACCGGCTTTCGAAACGGACCGAATGATCTGAACCCACAACGTTCTTTGAGGCAACGGACGTCGCGGCGATGATGGACAGGGGCGTTCTACAGCCATAAAAAATTCTCCAGAAAAAATTCAGAGGATGGATTACAGGGTTAAAAAAGAGGAATGTTAACCTGCGGATTATACGCAGGTTAAGTTGCAAATAACATCAGCAAGCGGATCACGGGGGACCCGGCATAATTCGAGACTAACGGCTCAGGCCGCCTGACGGAGCCTGGCCCACTACCTGACAAGAATCTGCGCGGCTGATCAACCTCTTCAGCACGGGCTGTGAACGGCCCAGCGAAACACGCAAACGAGGCATGCGCGAGCGCATCGGGAGATCCCCGATGGCACGCCCAAACGAAGGACGGTTCGAACTGACGCCGAATTGCAATGCCGAGCCGGAACGACAGCGCAGGTCCTTGAGCCGCCAGTAGCAGCAGAATCACCATCCACCCCGGGCCAAAGGGCCAGATCAGGTTATGCGGGACCACGCTGCTGGGACAGCCGGTTTGAGCGTCCACATCCGCAAAACGATTCCAGGACCCGCCGCAGCAAACTGATTCACGCAATTGCTAATACGTAGGTTGTCTTCTTCCTGCTTCTTTGCCTGCGAGAGCAAAAGCAAACTCACCCCATGCCGACGACTGATGGGTCGCCAGCGTGCCGGAGGCGCATACCTTCCGGCTTCATGCCGCCCTCCATGGATCAGGCCTCCAGTTTGAGCTGCGGATCGCGTGGCGCACGAACAGGCGCCCTATGCCCTTGCGGGCCATAAGTCTTGTGCGCGGCAGAACGACATCAAGATCCACCGGCAGTTGCCGCAGGTCAATCGGCAATTTGCCAGCGTCGACTGAGCCGCGTCCACATGCATCAATGCCACCGGCCCGCCCGCGCCACCGCGCCCAGCGGCGGCGATATTTCATTTGATGGTGCCAATTTCATTATTGACGTGCATGAGCGACCACCAGAATGTGTTTCTCGCGCAACGTGGCTTGCGCCGGCAAATTGTCCGGGGTAATCAACCCATTCAGCCCGGCTTGAGAATAGGACCTCAAACCCTCGCGCCTCCAGTTGCTTGACCCAAACTGTTTCAGAGCAGGCCTTGTGTTCTATCTGGGAAGTTAATGATTGGCGGCCAAACGCTGGGCGCGGGCGTGAGCAATGCCCTTGATCGCCCAGATTGTCCGACTCGGTAGCACCGGAGGGTCCAAGACGATCTCGCGCGGCGGTCGCGCCAACCAGATCGGCCACCTGCCTGCGCGGTGCTCTAACGCCCTCCTCTGCCCGCCAGCCATAGACATGGGAGCGGGGAAGCAGGGTTTGGCGAAATGCGTCCAGCGTCAGACAGGCAACCTCTTCTCCGCACGCGAGGGTCAACCGGAATCCCCCGCCACCGCCCGTGGTGGCAGCGAATCCAGGTTAGATAGGCATTTTCATCGCAGGACACCTCAGTGTTTGGCGCCGTGATCAGGGTCAATGACCTCATCGATTTACGGACCGCCACAACTGAGCCACCCTGCAAAGCGCGCTCGAAGGCCTCAGGGATCCAGAACCGCAGGTCCTTGGCGCAGTAATCACTGCCGAGCTTCCTTTGAGCGCCTCGCAGCCATGCCCTCCAGCGCCCGTTCAACGCGTGCAGATGCATCAAGCATCTGCTCAATGGCCCGAGCCACCGGATCTGGCGTCATCGCGCGTCAACGCCATAGGCATCAAACCCGAAGGGCTTCTCGGCCATGGCCTTGGCCGTTGGCGCACTGGTCATCAGCGCACGATCGGCTTTCCTTGAGAATTGATGCGCCAGGAATGCCGGACGGCGTGGCACCGGCGGCCACCGCTTGAGTAACCACCGCGTTGGAGCCAATCTTGGCGGCCCGCACCCACGGTAAAGGCGTCCAAGGCACTGGCCCCGGCGCCCACCACGACGCCGTCTTCCAGCGTGGGTGACGCTTGCCCCTTTGTCCCAACGGTGCCGCCGAGCGTGACGTACGCCTTGATACAAGGGGACGTCGTCGCCGATTTCAAGCGGTCTCGCGATCACCACACCCATTACCATGATAAACGATAAAAAAACGTCGAGCGAGCTTGCGGCCAGGGTGAATCTCGATTGCCGGTGCCCAACGCGCCAAAGTTGAGACCATCCCGCGCCAACAAGTGCGGCGTACGCACCCAGGAAGCACATGGGCCAAGACGGTTGGCAGCCAGATGGCATGCAGGCCCGCCGGGGATAGCAGAACAGCACTTTCCAGCGTCGACAGCGCGCGGCAGGGGTCGCGATGGAACACGCTGGCGATATCCTTCCTTCATGCCGCTTGATCATCGCTTTAACGTCTCCGCTCAACCGCAGATTTCACCGCGATGGCTTCGGGTTCGGTTCAGGATACCGCGCAGATGATTCATTTTCCATGCGCGTTCAGCGGATGCGCCCCGTTACAGACGCCGCAACCGCGGCATCAGAATTGTCTTGGTCTGTTGAGGGTCAAGGAGCCGATTCAAACCAGCACCTGCTTGCCAAATGCACGAAATACTGCTCCTTTCTTCGCCGGTGGTCGGATCTCGTTCTGTGACGCAGGTGGCTTCGACCTTCTGCAGGCTGGTCGGCTTGACCCTGGCGCTTGCAAACTCTGCATGCGCAGCTCATAGCTGAGCACTTGCCACAGCGGCGCCCAGGTTTCAAGGAGCTGAAGTCGGGATTGAGGGAATTGCACATAAACATGGCAGCGCTTGCAGTTGTCGCTGGTCAGGGGGCCCCCCCCGCGTCTCCACGGCGAAGACCAGTTGCAACCTTGGCAGTCAAAAGGCAACTCGGCGAGCTGATCCAGCACCCTTGTCGCAGCCCTCACGCGGATCAACCACGCGGCCAGGTTATGCGCCGGTCCCGGGCGCTGGTACCCATGACCCAACACACAATCGGCCAGGGCCTCTTCCAAGCGTGGCGACCACTCGTTGGGCGTTTCTGCTAATATATTCGTCGCGCCAGCGGCTTCGCGCACTTTGCCTGTTGATCGGGGAAAGCGCCGCGGGTTCGACAGCACCAATTGGCTGATACCCCATGTTCTTCATGGCCCGCGCTGCGCCACCGATGTTACCGGGATGACCTGGTATTAACCCAGAACCACACGTCACAATTTATCCAGCACAGAAGACTCCAGAAACGGCTTTGCCAGCAGGCAAGGGAAACCCAACATCTTACAAAGCCCAAGGCAAAAGACCCATGCATGCATTTCATGTTCGCCCGGCTTATCTGCTACAATTTCCGGCTTTTTCTCCAAATCCCAATTTCAGATCACCCGTATGCAGGCCCATGTTGAACATTGCCCTGCGCCGCCGCTCGCAGCGCTTGGAGAAACAAGATCTATCGCTTCCGTGGAGCGGCTTGACGTTCTTGCACCGTCAACGAAAAAGGAATGCCAACGATTATTAACGAAGTCGACGGGGCTGCAGGAGCAAAACCATTCATCTCTTCAACCTGGCGCAAAGGCGTTCCCGGACCACGGCATTCATGCCGAAGAATCCGGGCTTCCAGCCAGGCCAGGGCGGACGGTGCGGATATTGTCTGGATTATCGATCCGCTGGACGGCACCACCAAAACTTTATCCGTGGCGTGCCGCCATTTTATGCTGTGGAGCATCGCTTTGCCGAATCAAAGGGCAAGATCGAACATGCCGGTGCGTTCTGATCCGGTCCGGCAGGAAGAGTTAACTGCCAGCCGTGGCCGTGGGCGCTGCGTTGAACGGCAAGCGCCTGGCGCGTTGAAGGCCCGCGAAAAGGACCACTTGGACGGTTGCTTTGCCTGGGTACCGGCTTCCCGTTTCCGCCGCCGATTCAGACCGAGGTCACTGAGACCAAAACTTACTGGGCATTTTGTTTCAAAAGGCCTTGGGTCGGGCCAGGGGACGCCGGCAATCCGCCGCTGCGCGCCGAGCTAAAAGCCCTTTTTGGACCTGGCCTATTGTAAGCTGCTGGTTCGTTATGGGAACGCATGTCTTGGGGAATTGTGCCCTGGCCGGAGTGGGGGACCATGGCAAAGGGGGCCGGCCGCCTGCTGATTTTCAGGAAAAGCGGGCGGCCTGGTTGCAAGCGCGATTTTACCCGGGCGGGCCAACCCAAAGTTCCCTTTCGGGGGAACCCAAAAGGGGGGGGGGGGCCCCCAATTTTTTCTTTTTCCCTTCCTCCTT
>Ga0163217_1095998_pt1 | contig 12450 bp, 6 predicted proteins | sample SynspAceP_FD_185933 | JGI IMG/M metagenome (GOLD analysis project Ga0163217, IMG submission 185933) | Saline lake microbial communities from Ace Lake in Antarctica - Synechococcus sp. Ace-P (PacBio error correction) | ecosystem: Environmental > Aquatic > Non-marine Saline and Alkaline > Saline ... | reverse complement strand
ATGCGTACTCGCGTAAGGCCATTTCTCAAGGCGTTACCCGTGATTGGTTGCGATTGTGAGTCTGTACTTCTCTGGATTTTAAGACAAGCGATTCCGCGTCCATTCTATGGAGTCGATTGGATTAAGTCTAGTCGTAGAACTGGATGACTTCCGAATGCAGATGCTTCGGAGCGGCATCAAAAAAAACTAGAGCAGTCTTGATGGACTCATGAGCCAAAGATCATACTGCCGGCTAGATAGATATTCGGACCATTTAACTTTGTCAGAAAAAAGGACTGCCTGTGTTTGGTAAGCGAATGTCTGAACAATCAAGCGCGAATTTGCATACATCTTCTCGGCCATCGCTTTACCTGGGGATTCCTCAGGTTTAAGCACCCGATCGAATTCGACGATCGAATTCGTAATAGAAAGGCGCCGAATCACTCCTTTCTTGTGATTGGCATTACAGCTTCCTGTCTTGGTTTCCGATCAAAGGACTTCACTTACATACCGATTGACAAAATTACATCTCTGAGGAATCCCTTTGCAAATTGAATTTGAGGTAAATGTAACTATTGATATTGAAATGCTTTGCAAAGAAGCGCATATTTCCCATTTACCCTTAGCGGAAGATGTGGCCATGCAAAAGATCGGGCTCGAAAAAACTAACTTCAACCCACATTTACTACTCAGCTCAGTCTTCACACGAAAGTGCGAAAAAATGAAGTTCCAGATGGAATCAGCACTTGGCTATGATAATCAAGTAAATATTTTGCCCTAATGCATCTGAAATTACCATTTCCTTCAGAAATATCTCTGCCAAAGCATGTAAAATTAATGTAATACTTGAAGGAAAGAAATTTTCCGCACTGTTTTCTACAAAACTAAAAATGAGATGATTTTGCTGAGGGATGTGGCGCACAAGTGAAACAAGTTCCTCAAAGCACATAAACCCACAAGATATTCTTATCCTTTTCCTGAAGATTTCAAGCGTGCAAGCAGACTAGCATGAATTATTTCAGGAAACTGATCGGAGACGACCTTAATCGATTGCAAGTTGCTCACTTTTTGGCGAGCTTTCTATTTCAAAATAGGTCTTATGGGAATGCTGCTAATTTTTCAAAACTTCATGGAATGCGACAGCAATATTTTACTTTATGAGCGAATTCCTTAAATTCCTTCCAAAGTATTTTCGAAAATGAGTTGATTGAGACAAACATTGAATTTGGACATTGGGAAAAGAGCTAGAAACTCAGCTTTGGGAGTTTGAGCGATTGGAGGGGAATGCCTCCAATTTCTACCAACACTGAGGTATTATTACTAGAATTGGCTTAAAATCATAAAAGGAATATATCGAGCCAATTTGACTCAAAAAATGGGCATTGATTGAGAGCTTCTTGATTGTCTGGAAGTCCACTAATTATACTTATTGCATTCGAATCAGACTGAGTTTACCATCAGCCTTCTTCCTGAGTCAAAATTACAATCAGCAGCTATTATCCAATCCGATTCAAAGCAAGCTAATGAATTGTATTACTATGGCTTTTGTACAAGGAACTATTGATCGAGAGAAATCTGCATTCTGAGAAATATTCAAGATCAACTGAAGCGGCTTCACTCCTCTCGATAAATCAAGCAAAACTGGAAGAGCATCAAGAAAGGCAGATTTCCGCCTCGGAAGGCTTGCGGATGTGATATATGGTATCTACACCTACTATCCACAACGAGAGTTAACTAATTGAGACTTCTCAAATTTCATATTTCGGAGAAATTGTCAAAGTACAACTAAAAACACATCAAAAGGCGCAGATAATAGAAGACTTCCTCATATAGAAAAGCCAACAAGAATAGAAAAGCATGGAAATGGGATCAATAGAAAAAAAACACTTTTCGTTGAAGAAAAGCAATCCATCCAATGGGAGAATAAATCTTGAATTGGAAGAGTGTTCATGACTATATAGGAGGGTTTAAGACATATTAAGAAGGAGAATGGGGAAGACAGTTTTACAAAAGAGGCAAGAAGAGAGGATCACTTTCCTTCAAGGTATTTTGAGTTTAGAGGGAATACACTTTAGAGAGGTAAAATCTAGCTCAATTCGAAATGATGAATGATTACGGAAATATATACTAAAAAAGAGAGCAAATAAGTGGCTATCATCCGAAATGGTAGCAGGCTCTTCAATAAAAAAAAATTGTACTTATACAAAAGTGTCACTCAAATTCATACCCACAAGCTAGTCTTAGAGACGGCAGACTCAACTGGCTGCCGGTATTACTCCAAAAGTAAAACAGAACTCCTTAGCGCAAGTGACTCATAATTAAATATCTCCAGCAAGTTTAGTCAGAAAGTTTAAAGGATCAAGCCCGGAATCCGTAAAGTCGTAGGAAGAGCAGGTGATCTTAGTCAAACACAGCCAGTCGGAAGAAATTTCTTTGGAAAGGAACTAATACTCGAATACTTTGTGAGGAGCGGTGACGAGGCTAATTTTCTTAAAACCTTTGACCATATAAAGTAACCTGGCAATTCGTTGACCTCCAAACATAGAGTTAAGTTTTACCAATGAGGTTCGGGACCCAAAGCTGTCCTCCATAATCGTAACGGTGTGCCTATGTAGCCACCAGGATTCCGTTTTTAATTGCTGTTGAGATTTGTGCAAGTTTCAATTTGGACTCATAACACAATCTTGCTTCTTAATTCAATATAGCTCGCTTGAGTGAGGTCAATTGAGCGTTTTCGATTTGCGCAGAGGCGCTGAAAATGGCAAAAAAACAAGCAGATAACTCAGCCCAATTTTAGAGGCATAACTTTTACTGATTTATACAATTTTTAAATTTCTTTACTGTCACGAGGACTCAATAGCCTCATCACTTTTTGAATTTATTAGTTAGAACCAACTCTTACATTGTAATAAGGTTTGATCTTACAAAAGATCCAGATTTAATGATCAAGATCATTTACCCTATAAACTTCACCGGATCAGTAGAAACGATTCAAGTTCATTCAAGGTATGATCTATAGTTGACGCTGTGGTGAACGTTTTCGACAAGATAGGCATCCACTTCGGAATAAAAATAGGCTGACGTGATCACTGTTACAATGAAATCTATTTCCAGTTTTGGTGAGAACCGCTTTTTATAGATTTTTGAACATAATGGCCCAAACCCTGATATGAACTCTTGGATTGATGGAGAAGCTTTGACTGTGTGCTTTCTGACAGGCACGAACTTATCGACTTTCGTTCAATCGTTTAAGCAATAATCATTGCAATTGTGATCAAAGATTGAAGTGCATTTTATCATAACGGCGGTGTTAAAAAATGCGGAATCTCAATTTTCCTATTTGAAAATGCCTGGAAACTCAGCCGTAGCCAAATGAATTCCACATAATATTAAGTCCAATTTGGAAAATTAATCATGCGGATTTTAACTCCTTGATCTCTGTGCTAGTGTTCCAAAATTTCCAATTCGGAAAATTCCTAGCCAAAAAATACTGCTAATCGTTGTGAGCTTAAGGCTCGTCTTCGTTACTAAAGTTGTTATTCGGTTTCTATAAGGTAATACGCACCTAAATGAATCTTTCCGATCTCAATTAGATCGATGAATAATAAACCTGTATCTATCGGTAGTTTTTGAAAGTTCCTTACCAGTAGACTTTCTTATTGTTTTGGGTTTGTTTTTTATGAAAATTTTTCAATTTGTTACAACTGCATTTTATTTGATTTCCTAAGGCTCTTTTAGTGTGAAATAATTGTTTGCTTCACCGCGTTTTCTACTAGAGCTGAAGGGACTGCTGGAGGAATCATTTTTATCAGGGCAATCAACCTAGCAGTGGAAGGGTCAATGAAAGCGAATTTTTGAATCGAATTCCAACTACTCAGTAAACTCTTAAGGAATCGAACTTCCTCCGCCCAGTGACATTCTTTGATTTTTGGTGATTTAAATTATTAGCGATATATTCTTACTTCAGTCGCTTGTTAAATAGGCATCTGCTTGATTGGACATTCTTCATGAATCAGGACTGATAGGGCGCTTGGATTATTGAAGAAAAATGTGGTTAAGCTGGGTATTAAACTGATTCTAATTTCGCTTGAATATTTAAAGTTTTGAGTTTTTTCTGTCTCAATACTTTTCTCTTGTACTTTTTGTTAAGAAAAGATCGCATTGATACAGTTTAAAAAAAAAAGGTTGACCGAAAGTAATCCATTGTAAAGTACGGTTTTGGTAAGACCATCCAAATGGCCCTCCAAAATATCAAACCCGGTTAAATTCTTACGGAACAAAAAAGCGATTATTGACACTAAACCAGTTACAGAATGAAAATCAGTGGATTGCATGAACTAGTTTCGAGATTAGAAATTTTTAAGGGTCCAGTTTGCAACCAACTGCATAGGAAGAAACTAGTATGATGCAAAAAGATTCTTTGATTTGGTAAATCAGCCTGAAAAAAAGGGCGACTCTTCCAGCGTGACAAATATTCAGAAGGAATATTAGCCCTAAAAGGGCGGTAAGATTAAATTGAATCGATTGTTTAACATTAAATCTTTTAGGCTCCTTGATCTTCTCTGAATATCTTATTTTGGCGATATACTTTTATTCCTAACAAAAAAATTAAATAGGGGACAGATGGATTGCCTCTTATATTTAAGGTATTAGTGGTAATTATTAAGTAGGAAGTACAACCCATCAATGACGTTGAACTACCCTTTCTTATGCTACGTCAGCGGCAACCACACTGTATGTTTTACTCCGCTCAGTTACTTTTACTACACTTTCCCAGTTACGAGTTATTAACTTTCAGATTTCACTGCCAAAGTTGGAATCATTTTGGTACCTTCTGCAAGGTTGAAAGAGAAAAGCAGCAGTGGGCACACGTTGGAATCCTACTTTAGTGACTGCTATCTATTTCCTAGAGCATCAACATCTTGAGAGAAGTCAAGTTTAGGATGTAATAGATTTTTGAAGGGCTGATTAGTTGGCAATCGGTGTTTGCTTCCGCATTCATAAAGTATTTCAAGTCAGGCAGCCGTTACAGTTGAACAGAACTGTAGATTAGCAGCAGTAGCAAGCTTATCCACAACTGTTGGTGCGATATAATTAGGTAAACATACTTTATCAATCCATGGACTAACACCATTTTTGATAGCAAATCGGCAGTGCGTTACTTTGGCCACCTTTCCCTTTGGCATCAGTTACGTCACGCCTGAAGCAGTTTTGGTTTACAGTCAAAGATTGACCCGCAAGAGTGGTGAGTATCGTAGCGGCCCAGATCAGAGGCAAAGGCAACCAAGCACGGTACTACGGAAACCCAAGGATCGTTTGAAGGTTTTTGCTCTCTGATTTTAGCAAATAATTGAGTTAAGTTAGTTGCTCCAAAAAGCTGCAAAGCAGTGTAAATGCAGCATAGTTGAAGGAGCGAAAACAGTTATCCGCTGGAGCATTTCATAATGTACCACCTGCATCAGCAGCGTTACCGCTGCATTAAAGTAGTCATCCAGCAGCATTAGCTGGCTTCTACTACATTTTGGTAGCATTAAGTCAGGAAGCATCATTTCCGTTGATCACGTGTACCACACCATTTGCAATAGCAATATCAGCTGTACACCTGAGCAGTAGTCCTATTGATTCTTGAACCGAACCGTTTGCTTGTCTATATTTACATATATTTTGTCAGAAAGGTAGTGAATGAATTTGTGCGCCAGATCTTTTGAAAAGTTCTGCAGGTACCAGTGAAAACCCAAACTTTTCAAGGTTTGCGCACCTCCGATTTTAATTTACTACTTTTAAATTGCAGCTTTAAATTACTTGAGAGCGCGGCAAAAAGGCTTCGTTGGTTGGTTGCGAAGACTTTGATTGCTTCCAGCGAGAGACAGTGCATTTGGCAAAAGACCATCTTACTTGCGCGTTACCGCTTGTTAATAAGGTTAGTCAAAACCCGTGCCTCGGTAAGCAGCTTCCCAGAGTTTAGGCTTTGGCATATTCAATACTTGGGTCAAATACCCGGTTGATGTATATGAAACTACTCCATTTTTCAATTTCGATGTCGCCTTCCCTTGGTTACAGTTGCATTATTTCCGAGCAGCATCGAATTTACTGTGATATTACCTGGGCTTTATTTACTCGCAATTGCTGACCTGCCAGCGTAGTGATATATTCTTTGATGCAAGTTGTTCAGAAACCGAACTGCAGGCACTACATGAAATCCTAAAACTGTTCTGGAGATTCATTTGCTCCACCTAGTTTTGTAACCAGATCAATTTAGATCGGTAGCTTTTAAAATTGGATCAAGGCATTAGCAAAAGCTTCATTTGTAGGAGCAAATTACAGTAATTGCCAGTTGATCTTTGAAGGAGCTTCCCAAACAGGTATTGCTCGAATTGAAGAGACGGCGTTCGTCAATTCCGCATCTGATGATGCTTGGATAGCGTATAGGGTAAAGGAATCCCACCCTGGTATCGGTCGCTGACGCATTGAGAGGGCCGTCGCTAGGAAGGCTCCAAAAAAACAGATACTTGAGTGTTTGTCATAGCATGAATGGTTATATTTATGAATGTAAACTTCAAAGTCTCCTTTGGGATTTAATTTACTAGAATTGTAGATTTTACCAGTTGAACTGTATATACTCGAATGATTGAAAAAAAAAAGAGGCGCCAGTTAAGCGCCCCTTTTACTAAAGTTATGTTTTTGGGTTATCCACCCAAATGATCTTTAGCATATTAGTTCTGCCTTTTACTTTTTAGCGCATTATATGCAGTATTAATATGATGTCTCCTGTTTCCACGTGATTATTGCTTTTTAATCTGTTTTCGATATCATGAAAGTGCTCGTGTTGAGATTTGATTAGTGTTTATAAATAGGCTTCTCACTCCCCAAAACCAAATCATTCTGGTAGTAGTTCTCTGTTTCTGGTGAAAACAAAAATATTAGCTGAAGGACGATGAGAGGCCAATCGGAACCTGTAAGCCCGAAAGATGTAATCCCACGATGCTTGGCATACATTCCTAGTAGTCTTGCGGCCATTAAAATCAAGTTATTGCTCAAGAAGGTGTCATCTTCTTCTCAATTTTTATAAAGTGTGATAGATATTCGATTTTTCTTCTAGGTAGCTAATATTGCTGCTCATCGTTTTTACCGAATTGACAGATAATTTGCGATGCAGTTTCTTGCAGAAAGCATTACTGCATTTCTGCTCAATAGAACAGCATTCGCAACATCATTGGTGTCTGGGGGTTGGACGTGGTTACGATCATTACTTTCATTCTTTGGTAGCCAATAATCAAGGTTTTGCAGGCGATCTTTACATGTCTTCCACATTTCTTTTGCCAAAGTGGTACGATTTTCATGGATTCCACTTCCAAATCACCTCGAGCCACCATAATCGGCATCGGTCTCGGCTATGATCGCATCATGTTTTCAAAGCCTCAGGCTTTTCTAATTTTAGCAACGATTTTGCAAAACTTTCCTGCTTTTCGATTCGTCCCTAGAGTTCAATAATATCCTCAGAGATCTCACAAACGATAGTGCGATCAGTCTACATCTTGACTCCAAACAAAAGCTAGATCTTCATATCTTTTCTGTAAGTGAAGGGGCAGAAATTTAGTATTTTGAAGATTAATTCCCTTCTAGACTTCAGTAATTCCTCCATGGAATTTTTACTGCTGCATTGACATTTTTTTCCATCCGTTTATTTACACTAATTTCCAAATTACATCATCAATTCAAAGGTACGATCACTGCTACGACATTCATTGGGAAGGTTTTGGTAAACGGTGACTCCACCAATTCCCACTCGTACCGCAATTAACGGGTCATTTGTGATAGTAATAGGAAAACTCTTGATTTCAAACCCCATTTGTTTTCAAATTCACCCACAGGATTTTAGGTCCTGAAGATCTTGAAAGATTCCTTAATGAGTGTTCATTTCCTTCATGGTTCGAGTATGATTGGATGACTTCTTTGTGAATTATGAGATCATGATGAAAATCAGTCGAAAAACACTTTGCTCCTGCAGCACAAAACTCTTGATCGTATTCATATTATTCGACGCTGGACCATTGTAGGCAAGGGATCTTGGTTTTATTAAATTTGGTTTCATTCTATTTTAATAGGTTAGTAGGTTTCTTTTGATTTTAACTTTTTCAAATCCAATTTCATTAACATTTTGGGGACAAAGTTGGTTTTTTGCAAGTTCTTCGCAAAGATATCGATAACTTTCTGAAAGGGTTCATCTTGAACAGGAGGAAATAATCCATGGGGATTTCAGTTTTCAGGAAACAAATATGAAACTTGATTGATCGAATTTAAAGCTCTGTTTTTTTAATAATTGCACAAAACCTGTGGCAAGAAAGATAAATTTGTGGATTTTCAGATTGGGTTGAAGTGGACCAAAACTCAAGTCTAGATCAGCTACTTTACGAATATTTCAAGTGAAGTCTTATTTGATAAGCCAAGCATGTTTCACTACAACAATGCATTATGTCCTTCTTCATTTGGAAGAAATGGTTAATAATAAATTTAACTGTATTAGACCGCAATGCAGAATAAAATTAACTTTCCATCTTTTCTTGCTAATTTGCGCAGTTGTTAAATACTACGATCACATCATGAAGTAAAAGCTTTTAGTATGAAAGTATAAGTATCATGTTTGGTATCTTGGATACCGTAAATTGAATTATGGAATTTCGAAAAAGATTCATTTTCATGGCTGTTCTTGGAATTAAATTCTTCATTCCTTTGTAACAGGTATAGGTGCTTCACACGATAGGCTATGCTGAATTCTGGTTTCTACGGGTCTCGGTGCTGCGTCCTGTTTTGTTCCAAGTTCGTACACTTTAAACCACTAATTTGTCGAGATCAAAACTTGACTTCGAAGGGACTATATATCCACTTCCTATGACTATTCTGTAAAGTGAACTGAGCCGGGAGATATCTGGGGTTCGGATGTGAGGTAAGAACCTTCAAGAATGAAGTGACTGCTTTCGCTCAAGGATTCGATTTCCCTCTTTATTGCAAGATGTATTGCTGTATATTCAGCCGCCTTATTTTCAATCAAATAATGGTTTCGCGCGTTCCAAACGTTTGTTCACAGTCTCTGCTGTGCTTGTTTTACATCAGATTAGGGAAAGGCTGATATTTTTCATCAGTGGCGGTTCAGGAAGCAGCAGTTACGAAGCGGTATTGGAGGATTTAATGCAATGAAAAGCCCTTTCCCAACGAACCGATTTCATGAAACTGCCTCAATTTGCGTTTGAAAAGAACGAGTGGTTATTGTTAACTCGGAGAAGGTGCAGGAGCATTGATCCTAGAAAGAAATGAGCATTGAGAAGGGCTCGTGGAGCTAAAATCATATGCAGAGGGGGGGGGGGGGTTGGGGGGGGGGCTTTTGTGGGCGGTTTGGATGGACCGCGGGATTGCGCACCACATCCAGTCTTCATTCCCGAGGTTTTGGGGTCTAGCAGCGTTAATGAAATTACTTTAGAAGATGCGAATCTAAGCCAGCGAAGATATTATTACATTCATGACATTGCACATCTACGGCCCACTTGGTGAATGTAGGTGAGCAAAAGCAATTCATTAGAGGACACATGCTACAAATTAAACATTAAGCAGTACCAAATCGATGAACAGGTCACCTTTTAGGAGCAGCTGGATGCTATCGAAGCTATGGCTGGTATTTTTGCTATGAATTAATAGTTTGTCACCTTCCTACTCAACATTTTTACGGATGATGAAAGCTTTGATCCAAGTTAAATTTTTAAACTTTTACAAGGCTCAGAAAAGAGAAAATCAACTATGTCTTAGCAATACTTTTGGATTTGGAGGGGGCATGAATTGTCTGTTTAATTATTCAAAGGGTATCAATTGATTTCAGTTTTTTGAAATTGCTTCAAGACCGGGAATTCAATTTTTTTCTTGTAGCGGAAGAAGGACCGAAGGCTTGTCCTCCATTCAAAATCTGATAGGCAGCAGCCTTTTAATTTGATGCTTATAAACTTTCCCTGACCCCCGGCAGGACTTGGTGAGAAACCAACAAAGGTTTCAGATTTCAAAATGAACGTTTCGAATTTCTAAGGAGATGCGTATTGGGATCTGTGGTGCCGAAATACTTATTTCTCAATATTCCCTACAGGGACTATACCGAAACCAGGTCAAACTTGTCAACCGTTGAAAAAATCTAAATTCTACGGGACAAAAAATCGGATTAAAAAATCCTAACCCAGAAATTGCGAGAGCGAAGTTTCCTGGAAACAAATCACTCTATGGGAGACATTTTGAGGCCATCATTATTGCGGAGGACAGAATATATCTGCGACAAGGCGCCCTACCTCATCTTACCCAAAATCGTTCTATCTGACTCGTATCCTGACTATATGGATTTGGGACGATCTGATCGCTACGACGACAATATACAGAGCAAAATATCGAATTGGCTCAGAAAACAACAAACATATCGAATATCACCAGGTCGCTAGCTTTTCTGGGCAATCAGCTGGGTTTTCACGGCCTCTACTCGTCGCCTGTCCAGTGGCCACGCGGCACGGAGATCCGCTCAAGGAACAAGGTCGGACAAGAAAAAAGCACGCAGAAAAGAGGCTTTCAAAAATGCGTTGCGAAACTCCTGAAGATTGCAAACTTAGTCGATAAATTCACAAATGAACAACTGATGGACTCCGATCAAACATTGCCGCAGCCACTTCTTAAATCAGACTCCATTAGATTTGGATCGGGTAACTTAACTCGAATCATAAGTCTGGTATTTAGATAAGAAGCAAAGCGACTACATGCAGAAACATGGTCTGGTTTCCCTAGAACTTTCACCATTCACGGACTATTGGGAAGCGAAGACTTTTATTTCTTTGAGCTACTGGTACCAAAAAAGCGCTGAGTCAACTTTCCCTTCTTCTTCCACATTGCCAAGGCATTTACCTTGCTGTGGGATTCATACGACTTCAAGATAACGGTCTATAATACTGTTGCAGTAATTGAAAATGCGAAACTCAAAAGGGGTCGTAGCAAGCCAATTCCCATGGCCATCGTGGGTTTTCATGAATCAGATGGTTATCCCTGAAGCATGATTGGTCGAATTTGAATTTGAAGGAAAATATTCTTTTTGGTAAGACCACTACGGTAATGCGAAGTGCTGAGGAGGGATCTTTAAGACTCGGGATTACGGGGACTTTAGACCACGGGCAAGTCGATCTCAGTCTTTTAATCACAGTGCTAGCATTTGCGATGGAAAAGAACCCAAGACCGAAAACAATTCTTGGATAGAAGAATAGTTCTTCCCTTTGATGTTATTTTATGCTATATCAATCTTGGGTAATGGAAAGTGGGGCCGGATGATTTTTTTTGACGGGCAAATCATGCTTAGCAAATTGGCTACTTGCTCGGAATAGTTCGATCTGCTGAGCTTTTTGCACTTAAACTCGACTTCAGGACATCGCTTGAAATTCAGCTAAAGAAGAGGGGGGAATTTGGTCCAAGCTACTCTGCGGGGCTGATTTTGGATTATCTCCCGGAGCAAGAGCAGGGGATTTGTTCTATTCACTACTCGGCGGAAGCGATTTCTTCCACCGTTGCCATATTAGTTTCTCAGAGATGGTTAAAGCGCGAGTAGCTGAACTTGACTCGAATTTCTTGAAAAGACAGGACTCAACCTTACATTTCCAGTTTTAGAGCCCATTAAAAAATAATTCTTTGGTCAGCTATTGACACAGGACCTATCAAAGCACTGGAAATCGTTCAATAGACACCGCTTGAGCGCCAGTTCTTAGCAGGAAAGTATTGGAGGCTACTTTTTTCAACTGATATGATGAAGGATCGATTCTCATATTACTTGGTAAATTTGGGAAAGGCGATCGGAGGAAGTTGACCTTGGCAGAAAAAAGACGATTATCCCCCTACAGCGAATATTCAGGCTCGAAAACCAGCATAACTTATTATTTGGGATGCTTGCAACTTGGATAATGCCTTGTTGCTTGCTTTCTAACCGAAGTGAGGGGGATGTTGGACTATAAACTTACTATGGATGGAGATACGAGTGAGCATGCTCACCTATAGCCGCAGATGGAACAAATTTTTTATTACTTTTTCATTTGGCTCCGCATGGGCTGAGAAAAATTTAGATCGAAACCGGATTAGCGGGCTAGTTAATTCCCTCCAGCCAGTTGCAGAACTAGGCCCCTTGGAGCGTAAGCCAAAACAGCATGAAAAAGATTAAATTTGCCATTATTCCGGTAATCGTGGGGGAAATTGGAAAAAAATTAGCCATTAGAGATCGGCAGATTTTCTCACAAAGATTGGTCTTATTTTTGATTCTTTTTAGGATTGAAGAAAATTGGAAATTCTCATTTTTGAAGGTTATTATTCCAAAAAAAAATTATTACCCCCCACTTTGTTCCAAGGGAATTTCATGGAAAAAAAGAAAGAAAAACAAAACGGGTTTTCTATCCTCCCCCCCTCCTTTCTACGGGG
>Ga0163217_1059591_pt1 | contig 12450 bp, 6 predicted proteins | sample SynspAceP_FD_185933 | JGI IMG/M metagenome (GOLD analysis project Ga0163217, IMG submission 185933) | Saline lake microbial communities from Ace Lake in Antarctica - Synechococcus sp. Ace-P (PacBio error correction) | ecosystem: Environmental > Aquatic > Non-marine Saline and Alkaline > Saline ... | reverse complement strand
CATCGTGGAATTTGTGCGTTAAGTGAAGTTGATCAGAATGAATTTTTTAGGGTCGGGGTGAAGATGTGAAAAACAAAGGGTTTTCCTATTTTTAAAGGTTATGATTTTTGAATTTCGATTTCACTTTTGGAAGAGTCCTTTTAAAATGCTGGAATTAATTTTAGGAATTTCCAGACCAAAAAAACAGGAGCAACGAAAATTTGAACTTGTGCATTTATTATGAGATTTGTTTTTCAGAGCATTTTTTAATGAATGAGATTTGATCGGGTCACTTTTAAAGGGGTTTTTTAAGAATCCTTCGAAAAGATTAGCTCGTTGTCCTCGGTGAGGGCTAATTTCAGAAAGACTTTACCTCCAATAACTCAGACGTAGTAGATATAAATGCACTGTTAAATTGAATTTTTTTCCAGGGAATTACTTTAGAAAAAAAATTCAGACATGTTCCCAAAAATTCATTGATAGATCTCTCAAGCTTTTTCAAATTGGTGTACAATCAAATCAATAGACATCAGGGGGGTTGCCAAGTGAGATTTTTGTAATAAGGATGGAGAAGAAGTTCTTTTGGCAGATTTAGGTTTTTGGATTACACTCAATTGCTACCTATTAATTCTGAAAATAGCTGTCGAGCAGAGAAAGGAGAATAAAACGATCCCATTTGCGCCATATTCTGGAAGTTGTTTTTCTTATTAGAAGAGCCGAAAGTAAATCTGCACCCTTCCTATCAGTCTAAATTAGCTGAACTTGATTTTTGATCGCTGCAAACACTTTTAAACATCGTTTATTATGAGACGCATAGTTGAGTAATGATTCGGAATTTTCAGTACTTAACAGCAATCAAAAGCCATCCTTCAAAATGCCACAAAAAATTTTACTATTTCAACCAACCTGAATCTGAAGATTTCAAAGAGTCTCCTTAATCGAGAGAATTTGAAATCATGAAGGATGGGAAGAGGCTTAGTCGTGGAGTTTGGTGAAAGGTTTTTTGATGAGATTTCCGAGGTTGTTGGCAATTTTCTGTATAATTCAAGTTCAAAATTAATGAAAGCAATTCCTGCTCAAAACTTGTAATTTTGATGAGGAGTTCAATAAAAAGACTTGATGAATTTGGACTAAACCTAAAAGTGATTACTCAAACCTTCTACAAATTCTTAGGTGAATTCAATGAATTTCCTTGAATACTTCAAAATTCTCACTGGTATTTGCGTCCATCAAAAAACATTACCAAAGAATCAATAAAAGATAGCTTTTACCTCGGAATTAATTGATCAATCAGGTTCTGGACGTAAGGAATATTAAGTGTTTAAGACCTTCGCAGGATGGATCCATCCCTGCTAAAATGACGGTCAATGATAACTTGATGAATATATTAATTGGCTCACCCTGAAAACAGTGGACTATTATTTAGTTGATTTGGCTTAAGCTAAAAGAATGCCTGGATTCTTGGAGCTGCTTTTTCCATAATAGAAAAAAAACAGTTATTGCGTGGTGAAACCAACATTTTTCAATCATGGATGGATTTCGGTCTCCAAGAAATTCCAGTTAATCCATAGTTATTATTGATCCTTATTGTTAACAGGAAAAGATGAACATCAAATTAAATTTGCCCAGAATAATTGATGGCATTGGTAAAATCATGAGAACAGAGACTATCAGTAAACATCCTTCTTGTGGTTAGCATTGGGTCCTAATAAGGTCGTTGACTTTGATTCTTTTTGGCCTTCGAGGAATTTCGAGATATCATATTCGATTATAGATGAAAAGTTAAGGATAAAAAAATTTAAATTCTGTAGGCCTATCGTAAAAGGGAGGAGATCTGCATGATCGGTTTATTTTTTTACAATTATTTTATATATATGGATGGCTGGAAAGGGGTTTTTAATGTTTTTTTCGAGCAAGGTCTGATAAGATTGAAAGAAGCCGAATAGATTTACTTTAAAGTTCTCTTATCAAGTTTCGATGCTTTGCCGAGTTTGAGGAAGCTGCCACAAAAATATTGTTGGTGTGATTTTTAACAAAAAGCATTAGTTTAAATTAGAGGGTAGCCATGAAGAAATGAGATTACAATTAGTATCAGAGAAGTTGATAATTCAATAGACATTCCTCATTTGCTAAATAAATTCCGCTTAAATAGGTTAGTTTTGAAATATTGTTCTATTGGTCGTTGCCCATAATAGTGGAGCCCATATTGAAATAAACTAAAAGCCTCAACTCAATGAGATTATTTTCACCCTAAGAATTTAAAAACCATTGATTGCAGGATCCCTTTGGCAAGGCATTTTTACTTAATACAAGCATTTCAATCAGAATATCTGTGCGATAGAGGGATTGACATTGGGATTTTACAGGGAATCCATTTATAAATGGCATAATGGTAAAAAGCCTTTGCCTGATAGATGGAAAGCTCCTCTTTTGAGTTACCTGTATCTTATGCTTGATTCGAAGAGTAGGTTCATCAAAGAAAAATATTCATTGACAAAGTTCGGTGTAGTCGATAATTCTCACTTACTCCCAGAATTTTGGATTTTTTATTGATTAAATCCTCTGCTAGGAAGGTTTTGCGGTGATAAATTCATTCCTTGGCAGATTCAAAAACAGCCCCTTATTTGTTTCTTGACCTTATTTCATTGGAGTTTGGTAATGCTCTTCGAAAACCAGTCCGCCACCCGATATTTTCAGGACTTTTGCAAGATCCTTAATGGTAATTGGCTCTTTCAACCGAGATCGGTTTTTTGAGGGAAGGGTTGCTTCAGGGCCTAATGAAAAGCTTAAGTTAGAGCAACCCACTTTATATTCAATTGCATTATACGCTTTATCCTATCAGGAGTTATTTAGCACATCAGAACTTCATTATTTGTGGAAATTAATGATTATCGATTTTTCAACAAATCATTGAATTCTTTTATGGAATTTCAAATGCAACGTTCTCGATAACGTTTGCGATATAAAAAATGGATTTTAATTTAACAAAGCAGATTTATATTTTATTTCAGCTTACATTGTCAATTTATCTCTTTCGTCAGATAGCTAAATCACGATCAAGGGTATTTCGGTCAAATTCTTATCCAATAAACACATTTGACCCAATTATGAAAAACCAGAAACTTATTATGGCTATGCTTTTTTTTCTGAGTATAAGCTACAAAATGGCATTGCGCAACGAAATGCAGGTAAGCGGGGTTTGGTCACGGATGAAAATCAGCTTGCTCTACCCGGTGCCCAACATTGTGATCAAAGGAAACCTCCCAGTGTAACCATTACAGATATCGATGGGCTCCTTTTCGCTATCCAGTGGAAGTGAGAAAGTTGCTAATTCTTGTACTTTTTCGTATTCTGATATTTTCCCCAAGGAAATTCAAAGCGAAAGCCAATATGCAAATAAGATCTAAAAAGCTGATGCATTTATTGGATTGAAGTATGTAATGGGGAATATCGTACCGCCAAAAGAAGCAGTTTAAAACCAGTTGCTGTGGCTGTCCAGTTTCTGCTGACTGATTTCTAATAAAACAAACTTTAGTAAATGTTGAGTTACAAGCTCTTACAAGGTAGGGCTGCCGGAGTTCAGAGTCTGACACAAAACAAGCCGGTAATCAAGCTTTGGTGATTTTCAAAAATTAAGATCTCGTGCTGTTCTATTTGTGAAAGTAATGCAGCCCTCTGTATTGTAGTAGACCGGTCAATTCATCTTGACATTTCCCACCAATAAAATGTAAATGATATTCTAATCGATGGAAGTTTTTAAAAGACGCTTCTTCAACAGCGATTTACGGAACTTAGGGGGGGGACCAACGGTGTTATTTTGATAAAAACCACCAAGAGGTCGCAGGGAAAGCCAGTGATTGATGCTGACTTTTTTACTGGAAAGTTTCAATGTTACCCAAAAGCTGGATGGATTTAATGAAGTGCGCAGAAATTTGCTGAGGGAGTTGTTTTTGCCGAAGCGGTGATCGAATCAACCTAATCCTTTTACACCAACACAAGAAATTTGAAGCATTACGGCCAAAGTGGGGGAGAGGACTGGCATCAAAGATTATTTTCAAAGCGGATTTACAGAAACATGCAGCTTTCCTGTTAAGTGTGGTAGTGATAAAATAGCACTATTATATATTGGTAACTATTATCAAGCCAGCGGAAACAATTAAAGAGTCACACTCTATAACGGGCTCAATTTAGATCGAATTCTTAAATGCAAAACTAACCGAAAAAAAGTAAAGGTAGGTCTAAACCTAAATTTAGGAAATGTTACAGAACTACGGGCATTAGAGCAGATTTTTGGGGTTGGGTTGTCTTTTGATCCAAAACTACTTCTCCTGTTTTGACGAAAATGGGGGATTATAATTTTTACATCGATTAAAAAATGTTTAGCAACGTCAGAGGCGGAAAATCCATTGATAGCTTGTGCGAAAATAATCAGGTTAAACAATAACCTTGCCGTGATGAGTGCTATGAATTATTTGAAATTATTGGATTACAAAAAATATGTATTTAATTTTTCGACGGGCTTTGATTAAATTCTGATCACATAATAATTTAGTTTTGCGCCCTTGATTTCCAGTAATAACGGCCTCGCTAATCTGAATAAATTTCTTATGGCACCAAAGATTCTTTCAAACACAAAATAGATTTACTTAATACGGACTGAATTTCTGAAAAATCCACAGTTTTAAATTTTGATGCCGGTATATGAAATTCGATGAAAGAGAATTCCAATTCGGTAACTATCACAGCAACTAATTTTTTTTACAGATTTGCGTTGGCTACAGAGATGTATTTCGATTGCAGCTATGCAGCCAGGTACGTAATCGGTGAGTCCAAATAGGACGTTGGACCTGGAATCATTTTCTCAGGCGAGGGCAAAATCTTATGTCTTTTTACTGGATAAGGTATTTTTCCACGAAGTGTCAATTCGCCGCTGCATGCCTCAAGTGTTTTCAAAAAGGATAATGAATGGTGCGCTCAGTTTTCCATCGGATCCCAGTAGGAGCTGGATAACCCTAAAGAGGATTTTATGAAAAAATCGTAAAACCTTCATAAATACTTAAAGGTAAGATCGAACTTATGGTTCCAAGTGGAAATCCATGCGGCCAGTAACTTAGTGTTTTCGGACACGCTCAAAGAAGCGTTTGTATCTAACTATAAGCTCGTGAAATTATCCCATTTGATGTCACTTGACTTACAGGTTGCTAGCTCCTTCAATCGGGCTGCTAATCCCTCGACCTAGAACCCTGGGGAAAAACAAACACGACAATTCAACGCTGGCTTTGATTTGGGAGTAATGAAGTCAGCCTTTACCCTCTCCATTTGATTTTTACAAGAAGAATACCACAGATTTATTGTGGGACACCCCAGTTACCGCCAAATTTGTTGGGACCTACACGTGAAAATTTATAAAGTTTGCAGGAGAAGTCGAAAATAAAGGTTTCGATATCTTCATTGATTTGCTTGATCCTCTATGAAAAATAAAGACTGGTTGTCACCTCTACGCTGGACTGTATCAAGAATCGTAAAAAGTATTAGGCTCTGAATCTCACGTGCCCAATATTCTTTATCTTTTGGTTAGATAACATTAGGGCTAATACTTTTCCTGTTAATCCAACACGAGTGGGAAGTTGATTATGCAATAAACTCTTTTAGAGAGCTATGTATATTGAAGGTGTTTATCAATTAGGAGAGGAGACAGAGGCTGCTAAGTTTAATAAAGTACCAGGGCAAGCAAGTACAAAGGATATCAATGGAAGATGGTTTAATTCACGTCTTGATGATATAACCACGTCGGAGAGGGCTTCATCCAACTTTTACTTGGGGATGGAATTGGGATATAATTACAAGAACTGGAATTTTGAATCTTCTGCTACCGGGTCTCAAGGCAAATGATATTATCATTTACAGGAGAGCACGCTTAATTCTTTAGCGGACAGCAATTTCAATGCGAGGTTTATGGAGAATTACCAGAGACAAGATGGACCCCCAACTATCCAATAATATTTCCCTCAAGGAAAGAAATGGTATGAGATTTTATCCTCACAATTTATTGAAGATGGATCATATAACTTCGCTTAAGAACAATGGCATCTAAGCTATAACCATAAACAGTAATGCTTTACAAAATAAAAAATGAATTAATTGAGAATTTATGCTAGTGCAGAGAATTGATTCATACTCACAAGTATACAGGATTTTGATCCGAAACAACAGGCAAGTGTATTCAAATGAAGATATAGATGCGGGGATTGATTACAATTCTTATACGGGGCTTTAAACATAACCTTTACAGTTTGGTGTTTCAAGTATCCTTTTAATTTAATATGAGAAAACATTATGAAATCTAATATAAAATTATTCCTGGTTGTTTTTGTAGTTTTGACTTATTCCTTCATGTACAGATTTAGAAGAGAGGATACAAAGAAGTTTGCTGACACGTAGGGGATATAAAAAACACCAAGGGATATAGGAAGACTAATCTTTGTTCCTATTACAGACGATTTTACTATGCGTTTAAACAATGATCCTCATCTTTCTTGAGAGCCAGCCACTTATGGAGCAGACTGATATTACCACCTGATGCGGAAACCAAAGCTCCATTAAGAGTTTTTTGATCGTTTGATTATAGGTACGGTGAAAACTCAAATATCATCTGGCTTCCCCCATGCTTTGGATGGGTATTGCAAACTATTTATTTTTGTAATACACTTATTGATGGTCTTAAAACTTCACTGCAACCGGAAAATATTATATAACAAAGGCAAGAATGCTGGAAGCTTAGGGTGTTTCGTGCATTAAGCTACTTAAATCTGGTAAAAGATCTAGGGAAACGTCCCCTTATATTTAGATGGAGTACTTGCCAACGGTAATGAAACAAAGGGCCTTAACGTGTTTGCGAGGAATTACAGGCAAATAGAGAGCGATCTTCTATTAGGCGAAGGAATTGCTTCCTGAAACGGGTACCGTTTCTGTGGACGTTTGCATCCAGCCTCTTTGCAAAAGCATTTCTTGCTGACCTCTATTTAACATGGGGAGCTGGCCTGTGAAAGGATTCGTCCAAGTATCCCTCGCCTGCGTCAAAGGCCAAGCGAGATCATGGATTACAAATCATCTACTACTTCCATTGGGAGCAATTGTGGACGAATTGCCGGAGGCTCAAAGTATAGAGAAAAACTTGTTTTTCTCACTTGATTTTGCAAATGATAAAAGTATCAACCAGTTCGACAGGATCAGCGTTTAACTTTTCATCCAAGCGAGAAATGAGGTTTTCAAGACTGCTTTCACTGAGCTTCGATTTTAATGATTTTCCCCTCCCGACAAGAAAGGACCTTTACCTTTTTGTATAGAATATTTCCTCGTAAGAGGTGTAGTTGAGGAGTGATAACACCTCTAAATCCTCACTACTCGTTGGGCCAACAATCAGAATAGGCAGCATCGATGTATAGCGAAAATATTTAATTTCGGAAGATCTAACCTCAGTGATAGGGGCACAGACATTCAGTCGATTCAACTCTTCGATATTCGGAAATTTTTATTAATTCTATGAGAGCAAAAGCCAGAACTTCCCGGATGCGGATTCTGCTTGAAGCATTTGAATTCAGGTGAAAAGACGAGCCGCAGTTTACCTATATTTAGTGCCGGACGCTAGTGTGGATTGTTGTTTTCTTGCTACAGCCAATTGCAAATAGTAGATGAAAAAAAGGTTATGGGAATTAGCAGCCGAAATAAACGGTGGATTTGATTCTAGTTTAGAACCGAGCGCTGTTTCCGAAATGGCTGCAAAGAGACCCAGAAGAAAACCAGTACACTGGTTAGACAACCTACATCAGCTCATATATAGCACCTATTCAATGCCTCTATTTCTTTGAGTAAAATAATTCCAAAATCTGAGGGATTTAGAATACAATAGTTTTTTCCTTATGGGAATCTTAAGGCAACCCCTCATCTTAAAAGTCTGAGGGGTTGCTTAATACTTGTAATGATCAAATTATCTTCTTCATAGCAGATGCCTATATAAAAGGAGTCATTGGATTATTAACCTTCTAAATGAGTATGTTTAAAGAAAAAATCACTTTGTGTCGTGTTGCTTGAGCGTAGCTTATTGTTTTGACATATTATGGGATATGATAATTAATAAATTGGTTTGATTGATCCAGATCCACTTCCTTTCACAAATTTCATAGAAGAAACTTATGATATTAACCCTAATATAAAAATGTTACATTTCTTGTTTTTGATTAAAATTACAATTCTGCAAAAAATTTTCTGTTACAATAGAATGGCAATTATTGAATTTTAAATTTTATTTTTGAAAAAATAATTATTCGTTATTGATTTTGATTAAACCAGCTTGAATTCGGAGCCTTAAATACTTATTTTAACTTATTGAATTATGAATTTAGAAAACAGACATTATATCGATCTTGATCAGTTGGCTTCGTTATTATCATTATTTGCCTAAAGTTCCACTCTTGTTGCTTTAGCTAGTTCACCAATTGTAATTGAAAGGCTACTGGTGAAGATATGACACCAGTAATACGATGAGATTTGGAAAATATAATGAAAAAGATATAAGTATTGGAATTTAAAAAGGAGATATAATTTTGCCTGATATGCATCAGGCAAATTATTTGTTATAACAAAATCATGGTAAGCTTACAGCGAATAATATTTAATTATTGATAAGTTTCATTCTGTAACTATCAAGAAAGGTTCTGAGGTTCATTTTTCACGGTTTCAAGTCATGCCTTTCTTTTTTTGAGGGGTGTGAAAGTGTTAAAATTAGCGGCTGTAACACTTGACTGGGAATTCCATTTACATTTTTTGGGAGAAGTGGATAGCCATCACAAAGGGAAAGGTTGGCGAGATTATTTAAGCCTAGGACTGAGGGGTTTCTTGGAATTGTAAAAAAATGGAGACTGAATTCTCCGAACCGAATAATTGATGGTTTCAATTGATGCATATCTGGCAGCACTTTGGCTTTTGATCCGGAGGAAGGAAAAGACCCTGATACATGGAGGATGGTGATATCATATAGTAATCCAAGATGGGTGAGAGAAAAGATACGAATGGAAATTTAAGATTTCATGAATTTCTAAACCACTAACCCGCCTATGGCTCTCTATCAGTTTCAAAGGTGACCGTAAGCAATCGATATGCTCCCAGCATTTGAATTCAAATCATCCAAACAATATAATCTTGGGAATATTGTATTCATCACGCTCTGGAATGGGGTTCTGTTTGAAAGATTCTGAAATATTCAAATTACTTAAATAGTGGAGTAACATACTTAGAGGAAGGTTCTAATAGTAGTAAATTTTCTTCTACAGGGTGCTGCTACTCCATTTTGCCAAATTGCAAAGGAAATATTCTTGTTTGAAAACTGCAGGTTGAAACACTGTTGGCATGATGTTACCAACGTTCCATGGGAACCTATTTTGTCACTTGACGAAGTAATTGATGAAAAAAACACTTCGACTAAACTCATGCACTTCGAGCAACTAGGGATTTGAGTTGCTTCACCTTCTGATGAAAATATGGTTTATCAAGCAACCTTCTCCTGAGCGAAGTGAAACATAGGCGATTGTAAGCAAAGAAGTGAAAGTAGATCACGAGCAGTATTTTTGAATCAGTTTCGATTCAGAAGATTCAAAAAGGATTAAGTTCTGGAGAGATAATTTTAGAATAAAACATGGAACCCGAAGATTCTACAATAAGATGAGGGTGTACGAATCAGAAATCACAGGCCAGAAACATCGTATTGAAACTTACCTTTGGAAAACCTGTATCGAAAATCTACCCTTCATCATGAACTGTCTATCTATATTTTTAGATGGAGGAATCTCATTTATTGTTTGAAATCCGGAGGAGTGAAATTGAGACGTTTATTTCAAAAACACTATCGGGAAATACTTTATGGGCCATATTAGTGGTGCAGACATTCAGATTTTAAATATTACTCAGAAATGGTAATTCGTCTTGATCAGTCACAAATATTTTTGACGAAAACATAATAGATTTGAAAATAAACACGATTCATTACTTTTGAAAAGAATAGTAATTGCAAGAATCGGAGTGGAATAGTGGATTGGACAATTTCTGAACATTATAAAATAGTAAAGACTAACAGAAGGCAAATCTTTATCCTGAAGCCCCAATTCTTTGAGTTGACAAATTCCAAAATGTCAAGATGAGGGTAATATTTATGAGGGTGATTCTTTACAAATGAATAAAGGCAACAAGAAAAGCCTTCCAAACACCTAATTCGTTAAAAAAGAATAAAGGGTCAAGTGATTAAAAAAGTCATACAAACAAACCTTTCTCAGCGCTACAAAATGATTTTAATTCATAGCTGAATTTTTCATGATTAATTTATAAGGGGCCGTAAAGCCCCTGGTTAGTATTTTCTGGAGATTGATGAGAATTCATGATAAAGTTTATGATTTCTATTTTGTTTCTGAAATTAATTCGAATTTGATCACATTTTTCTTCAGTTTTGCGAGGTATTCCAGTAGACTGTAATGTTCATTATTTTCTTGAAGTTATTGTTTGGAAACTGCCCATAATTGACCAAGCCGATTGCATTCTACTCTGATACTCTTGTTCACACCTTGATCAGAACATATTGACAGGCATTGCTTAATTTTAACTCTAAACAATTGTTTCCTTACGGTTTCGACCTACCAATGTTTTGAGTTTCCGGTTGAAGATGCATTCTGCTTAGACCAAACTTCATTGCAGGTCATTACAGTGAAAGGCGGATTCTGAAGAATTATCTTCAATGACCTGTGTTTACATTTTGAGTAAAACGCTGATCGTAAGGCATTTTATAATGCGTTTCGGAAATTAATCTAAATTTAAATTGTGTTTCAAGAAGATATGATTTTGAACCTATTCTTGTAACCAAAATATTTTCAACTTTCTGTAAAACGTCAAATCAAACGGTTTGTGATTGTAATGGCATATTCTGGACATACTGGACCCCCTGTTCGAGCCATATTGACCCCTCTAAAATGGGGTTGGTACTATATCTGTTAGGCTGACAATTTTACATTTTTTTTTCTGAGACTTTCCCTTAAGCTCTATTCTTTAAGAGAGGTCGGACCAAACCTGTCAGATAGCACTTCGGCAATGGTCTCTTCCCCGATGATATCGTACCAACTTGAAACGGGCAGTTGACTTGCAGATTATCGTTGATTTCTTCCCGTGCCTGTTTCTATCATTCCATTAAATCGATCCTTTGCTGTTGTTCCAGATGTGTCAGTCAAAGATCGTCCGTTGATCAGCAGGGTCTGTTTTGGCCAGTTTGTCAAAGAACTTTCATACTGTACCTTCCAGTCCTGGCATTTGTTTTGAGCATCAGTTTCGGGTTGTGTCTTGAAGTTAAGCGGCTTTAAAATCCCAGGGATTACAGCCTGGTGTCCCAGCGCGGAGCCAGCCATTTGTAAAATGAGAAAGTGAAAGGTACTTTGCTAATGCCCTCAAGTAAACGCATAGGCGATTGGAAAAATTTTTTATGCAGTGGATTTGCAACACGCCTGCTGTTTTTTTGCCCCTGAATTCTTCCAAAGTAGTCCTTGGAACCTGGTTGCGTCATGAGCTTCCGGCTTAAAGCCGCTTGCTTCCGCTGTGTTTTTTATTCTTTTTCCTCCTTGGTCTTGTCACACCCCAAAAGGCCTGTGGTCGCTGTCCTAATTTTCATATGTTCACCAAACAAAAAAAATTATGGATTACGCGGAAAGAAGATTGATTTGTATGAAGTAAGCTGAAATCAAAGCTGAGCTATAGTACAAAGTTTGAAGGCCAGTCAAGACCCGGAAGGTTGACCCAGTTAGACAGGTTAATATGGAAGTATTGCCAAAAGCCTGGATAAAGGACCTAAATTGAATTTACGAAGAGTTTAAAGTGATGTTGCCTTTCCAGAGCAAAATAGAAGTACTCGGATAGTAACAATCAGTTCAGGAGGAAAAGATGGTACGGTAGTAGGATGTTGAAATAGTCTATGCAGCGCCAAATCAAAGTATGCAAGTTCATATAATCTTAGGTCACAATCATCGAGTGGATCTGCTGCCTTCTTGGCAGGATAAAGATTAACCAGCGTGTGAAAAGAAGCTGGAAATTCTTGATATTCCGTATTGGATTCATATCATAATGACGCAGAATGGATACTATTATTTGGCGATGAAGGAAGAGCTTTTAGGGTCTTTATTATTATCTTTAATAGGTGATTTTCTCCTCAAAGTGGACCACTTTTATAGTTTGTTTTCGAAAAGGCTTTTCAGTGGATTTTATCAGATTGTGAACCCTCAAAGTTGTATGACAGGTATTTTAATTGACTCAAAGTCAGTAAATTGAAAAATTTATTTGCCGTAAAAGTTTAATTATATAAAAGCCGTAAATGTGGTTTTAGTTTCAATTTTAGGATTGCGAAAGAGTTGTAATATTCTTTTTTGCTGAAATTAGGTTTCTTTT
>Ga0163217_1013089_pt1 | contig 12450 bp, 18 predicted proteins | sample SynspAceP_FD_185933 | JGI IMG/M metagenome (GOLD analysis project Ga0163217, IMG submission 185933) | Saline lake microbial communities from Ace Lake in Antarctica - Synechococcus sp. Ace-P (PacBio error correction) | ecosystem: Environmental > Aquatic > Non-marine Saline and Alkaline > Saline ... | reverse complement strand
CAGAACGCTGTCCTTTCGGGCAGGCGCCACCCGATTCCACCTCTTCTTCCGAGGATGTCGACGCGCCATCGTATCCAGAAGGATGCCGGCGCGTCACCAGTTGCACCGATGCCGACCACGGTGCGCCACATCGGCCAAAGCGCCCCGCAGCGGCATGACATTCGACGTCGATCTGCCAGTCGATGCCGGGCAGGGGGCGCGTGTCTTCCATTTTCGATGATGCCGGCACCGCCTGATCTTGCGACAACGGTTTTTCAACGGCTTGCCCAGCGCATCAAATCGTCACCTTGAGCGCAGGTGCAAACGGTTTGGCAGCACGGGCGACGGTTTGCAGCAAGACCTGCGTTGCGGATGCGGGAATGGTATCCACCTGTTTCAGGCAGCGCGGATGACTTTCGGTGCCGGTCATGCCTGGTGCGGTTGCGGTCTCCAACGCAGACAGTATAAACAGCTACCTGACCCACGCTGTTCGCGCGCCCGCAGACTGGCACTGCGTGTTGCTGATTCAGCCGCCGTCCCGGCGAAGGAAATATCGCCTCAAGCGTTCGATGTCGGAGTGCGATGGCTCGCCCTGCCGCAACAGCGCGTCCTTTTCGTTCAGCGACAGGATTGACGCGCGCCAAACGTAGACGATCCACGCTCCGGCTTCGGTTTTCGACAAAGACTCGACGCCTTGTTGTTGTCGCGCGTAGTAGGTAAGACGCTGAATACAAAGGCCACGACGGCGATGCGGTACACCACAGCACACGAGTTGCCGAACCAAAGCGACATGAACAACCCACGGAGGGAGCGTTTGCGCCACCGGTTTGATCCGCTTTGGCGCGCGTTCGATCCGCGCCCGCACCAGCGCAGCAGAGATGGCAACTGCGGCAAAAAGAACAGCACCGCCCCGGAGAATTCCAGCGGGCCGATCGATTCGGTGCTCGGCCCCCGAAGAGAAGCCGGGGTTGATCGACTGATCGCGCCGAAAAATCCGCATACATCGCCACGGGCCACAGACCGCGCGAACCACCCAAGGCAGCGTCGCACGAGGCGCATGCTATTCGTACACATTGTTCACCAGCGCGCAAAGCCGCCCCGAACGCCGCCTACGATGGCAGATGATGAGCGCACGATCAGCCGATGCGGCAAAAGCACAAAGATCAGCGTCACAGGGCAGCCGATCCATGAACTGCGCCACACCGCCACCGGCCAGAACGCTCGGAGAACGCACACGCGTCGTCCGGGTCGGGCGATGATCGGCCAGAACATCGTTTTGGTGCCATCACGTAGGCTGCATCGGGCCCGTCCTCTTTGGATCCGTTTGTCGCCGTATTCGACGACGACAAACGCGCCGTCGACAAGAATACCACCGCCGAATAAAGCCGAACATTCACGATGTTCGACCAACAGGGCCACACCAGAATGGCAAAACATCAGGAAAACAGGAGAACGAGGTCGGGAATGGCGAAGCCACAGCAGCGAGCCGAACGCGTGCAAAGGGCGGGCACAGCACCACACATCATCCAGCGCAATCGGCCGTCAGAACCGAGCTTCAAGCTGCGCACATGCCTTCGACCTGATACGCGGACTGGTCGAGCGATGCCTCGACCCGCAGGCGCGTGCGCATTATCGCACCGCGGGTTGGGGCATTTCAGGCCTCGACCGCCGCGACAGTCTCTGACGCACTGCGACCCCACTGTGTCGATCTGTTTGAGCCCATGCGCAAGCCGACTGCAAACGCCACGGTCGTTTCGCCGTTGAACGCGCCGTTGCCCTGCCATCTCGAACGTCAGCCGAATCTCCGCCAAATCGCCCAGCGGACATGCTGTCGCATTCACCTTTATCGCGGCAGGCTGTAGACGTCGCGCGTGATTTGAACGAAGATGGCACCTTGATTGCAAACAGGTGCTGCTGTGTCTCGATCTCAGCCCGCCCGGCGGACCAGTTGGTTGTTGCGGGATGACGGAATGTTTGACCAACTACTCTGCGCGGTTGACACTGGAGTTATAGGCTCAAGCCGCAGCGGGTCGATCAGGCACTCGACCATCTTCGTGCGCTAGCGCCCTTAATGCGAAGCGATGCTTCGGCAGACTTTCAGCCCTCGACCCGGTTCCTGCATGGCAGCGCGCCGGACGCTTAGCAGCGTGCGTTTCGGGGACATCGCCGGACAAGGATGATGATGAATATCGGGGAATTCGGAAAAGTTGATTTCGTTGATCGAATAGGTCGCGAACCCGAGGGCGAAATTTCGATTTCCGCAGCCCATTCGGTCACGCCACATTTGGCCAGCGTCGCCGCTTGTACCCAGCGAATCGATTCGTGGCCACGATCCCGGCGTAGTTTTCGGCCGCCGTGGACGACATCTTTTTCAGATTCGTCCAGATTCGCTTTAATTGGTTTGTCCATGCGGCTTGACGAGGAGCGTTTCGCTTCCTCGGCCGAATACCGGAAATGGGGACCGAGATGAAAAGTTGCCGGGATCTCGGATATCCGGCTACCTCTTTCGGCAGGCCCGAATAGGCGAGGGCCCCCCCGCATCAGGGTAAAGAACACGAAGGCAGCACCATGCGGCATGGGTGGGCCGCCCAATCGACGAATGCGGTTCATTTGCGCCGGCCGTCATGGGCGCGACCCCGGCAGGGTGGCGGTGGCCGCGGGCCTCTGCCTCGCGGTAAGTGACGACCACGCGCCACGCACGTCGCGGACTATTCCTTGCCCGAGCGACGATTCAGGCGGGCCTCTTTCCGCCAGGCAGTGACCAAGAGCCGTCGACGTTGTCGCGCACAACGGTTGATCGCAATGAACAGCGCGCGGCTGTCGGGCATCGACGATTGCGCAGCCCGATGGGTGCCCTGCGTCATCCAGCGTCAGGCGGACCCCGGGCACCAGATGCCCCTTTGGCAAGTCGCGGCCGATGCGGATTTTCGGCGGTCTGCCCGTTCGCGGATCGACAGATCGGCCGCTTCGGACGGTGACTTCGACCAAGGACAGGTGCGCGTTTCGCCGGGTCGGCGGTGCGGCACAACTCACCCGCCCAACTCGCGCCCGAGGTCGGCCGTATGCCCGGCCATCGCCCCGGTCTGGACTTGTCGACGTCAATTTCGGGACGAGCCACGAGCGGATTGGATCAGCGTGCCGATGGTCGCGCAAAGCGAACCGGGTTTGCGAGAGCTGAGAGCAATTCCGGCAGTGTCGGTTCCAAAAGCCGTCGAGGCGCGTGGAATTTCAAGTCGACGAGTTCGGCCATGCGCGGGCGTCCACCCGGGCCTGCGCTCCCATGCAACGTTGCGCGCGCACTCGCCGCACGGGTTTCGGGTGCAAAGCCGTTCTGGCGAAAAGACCGTTCTGCGGCGGTATATTGACAGTGGGGGCGCTCGCAGACGAGGGGCCGTGTTCTCGGCCAAGGCACTTTGCCGCGTGCGGGATCGGCGCACAAAAGCAACTGCCCCGCTCAACGAACCACCTTGCGCAAGCGTGTTGGAGACACGTCAGAGGTTTCGGCACGCACTCGACTCGCGCGGACGCCCCGATGCGGTTTGGTGCGCGCAGAATGACGCGCGATTCGATTTGTTTCGCGGCGAGCGCATGGCGACGACGGAAACGCTGCGCTCTTCAACTCCGGGAGTGGCTCGGCAACCTTGCTGCGAGTGAAGGCATCGGGGCCGCAGCGGCCTCCGTCCTTCAAAGGGCTCGGCAGCGTGACAGCGCTCGCGCACATGTCGACACACCGCGTTGGGCGGCGGACAGCTGCGCGCTGCGGCGCCGCGCGCGGATCGGTTCAGGCATCGCGCTCAGTACGAAGATAGATCGCAAAGAACCGACAGTATCGCCAGAGAGGCAATGGAACAAGACGAATGTTTTCACTACCTTTTGCGGGCCCATGTGGGGAGAAGCTTTAAATGTGGCTTGCGCGCCTTTTCCGACAGGCCGCGCAATCATAGACTCAGGGCAATCTGGCGCAAAGCGCACACGCCTTCAAGATTCTACGTGAACGTTCAGTCAGATTGTTATTTTCTGCACCGGCCGCGCAAGGTATCCGAAAGATTTATGGGCTAGCGGTCGGATGCCGCTCTTTGCAAAGGCGCACATAGCGCTCGGCAATTTAGCGCTAGGGCTTGGCAATTGCCGCAGTTCGGGTAAAACGTGCTTATTCGCAACAGTGTGAACAACGCAATCAATGAGCAATTCAGACGTTTCATCGACGGAGGTCACGGAAAGAGACTTCGCCGCGACAGATGGTTTGCGTGTAGTTCAAGCCGATATGGCTGGACCGGTTATGATGATCCTGGGCATCGTCGGCGCACGGGGCTGAATGAATACAAAAGGCCAAAGCGCCAGGTCGGCGGCGGTTTCGGCGATGCGGTGGTGACCGCGCTGCAGGACCCGATTTCTGCGCGACACAAGCAGCACTAGGCCGTGATTCCGGCGCCCCTGATCAACTGGTGGTCCTGCGCATGATATGGCGGCGAGGCCGAGCAATCCGCAGAACCAAACCGGGGACCCGCGCTCGCCACCTTGCGGCGATTTTGAAACCGATTGCGATATGCCGACAGCTAATCGCCAGCTCTGCAGCCCTAAGCGAGTCTTCGTTGCCGGGGCAGAGATGCCGGCCGATGAGCGTATAAAATTCTGGGCGGGTACTGTTCGGCAACCGGCCAGAGCGTTCCCGCCGCCTTGCCGCTCGAACAGAACCGCCCTTTTGCGGCTCGATCAAGGGCGAACCGCCAGCTTGCATTGACGATCCTGCTGATCTTCTTGGACGAGGCGGATTGAACCGCGGGCTTGCGTCAGGCATCGTGACTCAGATTGGATTGTCGCTCTTGTGGGGATGTGGCCACAGCGAACTTGACGCAGTGCTCAACTTGCTGAGTCGAAACGAGAGGGAGTCAGAGCGTGAACTGACCCGAGGCTTCGCAGCGCTCACCAGCGTCGTTCTTTGGACTCCTGTTCCGAAAGAACTGGTTCTCGAAGGGGAGCGGCTCGATCTGCGCGCGCCCTTCGGCGAAGCGACGCAAATCGTTGTCGTAACCGGGCTAGAACCCTTTGCGAGCCTGAGCATGGTCAACCATTGCCGATGGGACCCATCGGCTCAGGCTCCAACTACTCACAGCATCGCCCACCAGCCCTTGGCGCTGCCCTGACGCGAGTCTCAGCGCGCGCATTGGTGCGGGCGACGACAACCCACACGCATCACCGCCGATCGGTGGTTGAGGGTGGGCGCGATCTTTTCCCGTCGACCAGCGCGCGACCGTGGCTGCGACGTCGACGGCGGTGCGCGCCGCTCTGCAGAGGGGCGACCGGACGCGGGTTTTGCAGGGCGCGCAGAGGCATCGGGCGGGGGGCTTGCGTTGTTTGGCGCGGGGCGCTTTTCGTCACCACCGCGAATGGGTGAGTTGGTTGGCGCTGATCGACAACGGGTGCGATGCTGGCGCAGCGTTTCGACGCGCCGGCCTCGGGCGCGCCGACAGTTGCGGGAAATACCGTATTCTGTGGTCGCCGCCCAGTTCGGTTGGGCCGATTTGATGCCGAGAACGGCGGCGATGCGCTGGACAGCTTGCGGGCACGCTTCTCGGCGCTGGGCCTGATGGGCCGGACGAAGGGCCTGCAATCCACCAACAACCCCGTGATCCTGCCCTATGCGTCGAACGAGAATCGTAAGGGACAGGCGCACAGCGGCACCGCACCTGGGCCACGCGCGTCGCCGCGGCGCGCCCGGTCAGGCACACGAGGCATCCCGACATTTCCGGGCGACTGTGGTCGTCGGCAACACGATTTACGTTGCGAACCCCGGGGCGCATGCCGCATCGATGCCGAAATGCGCGCGACGTCGGACGGGCCGGGCGGAAGGTGACTTACAGCCCGTCTGGCACCGCAGGCGGAGCTTGTTCTCGTCTCGGACATCGGCGAGGTTGTACGCCTGAACGCCAGCGGATGCCAGCCGCATTCTGGGCGTCAGATCTCCCTATTACACCCGGACGTGACGTCGTCGCGCAGAGGTGTTCGCCCAATTACGGCCCGTCCTCGCGGGTGGCCGACTGATCGTTGGGCGTCGAACGACGGGATGCCTGCGCCAGCTTTGAGTCGTCCTCTGAGGCGCGCTGTCTCGGACGTAGAGTACCGCCGGGCGAAACAAACCCGGTGTCGTGATGTACGCCTTTTTTCGTCGTGTTCGCGATGGGCAGTTGCACGGGGCTACGCTGACAGGTAGGGCAGTCTTGCGTGGGCCGGCATCCCTTGCCCGCGGGAATCGGAGAGCACGCCATGAAGCTTTCCCTCGCCATCGTCGGGGCGGCCGATGTGGCAAGCCACGCTGTTTTCAACGGCTTGTTGGGCGACGCATCGACCCTGCCGTCGACGATTCAGGCCCGGCGTGACCGTGATCGTGCGCGAAGGGGCGGCAAGCTTGGCGATATGCCGCTGTTACTGTGATCGACACGGCCGGGCTTGAAGAGGCCACGACGAACGCCTTCAGGGGCCGATGCGCAAGCTTGGACGAAGCGCGGTGGGATTATGGGCGAATTCTGCCTATTCCTGATAGACGCGCGTGGGGCGTTCTTGCCGCTGACGAGTTCTTTTCTGCGAAAATCCTGCGCGCCGGGTCGGCCAATGTGATCGTTGGCAGGCGGAACAAGGACCGAGGGGCGTGGGGCGAATCCGGTATGCTCGGGAGCGCTTAGCGCGCTTGAGCGCTTGGCACCCGGGCCTGTCGCCGAAAACACGGCGAGGGGATGGATGGCTTTACCATATTGCTGCGTCCCATTGTCTGAAAGTTTCGGGGCGGCGCGCCGCACGAGGATGCACCCGATTCGACGTCGATATCGATTGTCGTGAAGAGCGGCGATGTGCCACGGATCACACGCTAGTGAAAGAACCCTGCAAATTCGCGTCATCGGGCGCCAAGCGGGAAGTCGACCCTGATCAAACAGGCATCGTGGCGAGAGGCGGCCTGTGACCGCGAGGCGGCTACGCGACGCGATCTCCCTGCGCACGTCATGGGAGGGTACGCCCGGTGGCATCTTCGATACCGCTGGCATGCGCAACGCGGCAAGGTGCAGGAAAGCTGGAGAAAATTGATCCGTCGCCGACGGCTGGCGCGCGGAGCGTCGCTTTGCGAAGTGGTGTGGTGCTGTCGATTGCGCGATCGTTACGAAACAGCAGAATGGGCCGATCGCCGAATTCGCGACCGAAGCCGCGCGGTGGTGATCGCAGTGACAAATGGGTAATCTTTGAAGAGAGGACAGAGGAAAGCTGACTGAAACTAGGCGTGGGTTCGAGCGCTTTTGCCGCAGCTTGCGTGGGCGCGCCACTCGTGACGGTTTCGGGCGTAGCGGGGCGTGAGCATTGACGATTGCACGCGAGCAATCCTCAAGGCGCATGATGTCTTGAACTCGCCGCATCACGCTGCCAGCTGAACCTGTGCTGGCTGACATGGTTGTTCAAGCATCCACCCCGGCGTCGGGGAGGGGCATCAAGTGCGCTAATGACGCAGGTGAAACCCTGTTCCGCCCCGGATTTGTGCTAAGTGTGTTCCAACCCGAGGCGTGTGCCGACGCTATAAACGCTATCTGGTCAATGGCTTGCGCGAGGGTTTTGATATTGCAGAGAAACGCCGATTCGGTTTGTTCTGAGGGTTCGCACTAATGAAGGAACCCGTTCAAGGGGCGCCAACGAAGGCTGGCCCGTCGAACTGCGCAAAACACATGGGCGGCCACCCGCGCGATCACTGATCGCGCGGCCCTTACGCTTTTTGAGACATGTCGCAGCGATCATAGATGCGCGGCTTGTATTTTAAAGTGGCCGCCGCGCGCCCCGCGCTGAACGCCGCCTTGCGGCCCCGCCCGCAGCTTGCCGCAGCCGCTCGCCTCGGCAAGGTCGCGCTGCTTGCGGCTTCGAGACGCGGAAGCGGACGGATACACTCCTGCCTTGAGGGTCGTGGTGGCTCAGAAAATGGGCGGCGCGCCACGGGCTCATCCTCGACCTGGGCGGATCGGAGGTTCATGATGCACTGGCATCCGCACCAATCGCATCGGCAGAAACGCCGCGTTGAATCCGCGTGGCCGGATTGGGAGGCCAAAGCTGACGTTCGAGCCACGGCAGAGTGTGTTGCACCCACAATTTCGTCGCGCAACCGGCGCACAGAGGCGAAAGATTAGCCTGGCCCGCGGTCGCATCGCGGCCAATCCGGATTGACAGCGGATCGACGACGATATCATGCGCCGGTATCGCCGAAATCCGCCGCACGCTGTACGATCTTTTTCGCCACGCACAAAAGCGCACATCGGGGTTCTTCGCTGATAGCGGTATCGTCGTTCGAGGATTGCACCACCGGCGCGTTGTGATTTTCTTGACCAGCGGCAGCCGAGTTACCAGCCGCTACCTCCTTGCCGTCACCGAATTGAGCAACGGACGGCCTTCGAGCTTCCCAGCCCGGCCTGAAGGCGCGCCGTCCGCTCCGAATTCGATTGCACAAAGGGACATCGACATCGCCTGAATCGCGCGCGATCAATTCGCGCATCAGCGGCGGGCTCGACGAATTGTTGTCGGCATAGCGCGGGATCTTCGGCATTTGTTGGTGAAAACGCGCCGGAGTTACACATCCAGCACCATCCGCGACCGGCAGGCACCTGGTTCGCGCGTCGAGTTCTCGATGGTCGAGAAATTGCCCGCTTCGAGTCGGCGGCGAGTTCTTGAGCCCGTCGGGTTAATCGCTCGCGTCACGCAAGGGTGTCAAAGCCGATGCGACGGTTTCTCGTTTCGAGTTCGATGACGGTGCGGGTCATGCTGATCCATTTGGGTTGGGCAAGAGGGCGCTGCGTGACGCGATAGTTCGACGTTGGCTTTGAAGATGTCACGCCGCCGTAGTTGTCGATCAGGGCGCGTCAGGGCGGATGGTGTCGTATTCGGCAGTCAGCCTCGCGGCACGGGCCACGCAGCCGGCGTTCTTGCCTTACCCCTCGACCGGATCGGGCTTTGCGCCAGGGTCGGCATGTAGGCATCGATCTTGGCGCGATTTTGTCATCGCCACCCGGTGCGCATTTTCGCCTGCTCGAACGGTTCGGGATAACGGAGCTTTAGCCGCGACGGCATTGCCGACAATGACCTGCGCGGAATTGTCGCGGCAATAAGACGATGCGGTGATATGGCCATGGGGGTAGTTTCCTTTACGTCAGATATATCCGTGCTCCTTCTATCCGTTGCCGGCGCGGAGCTGCACCGGTGGGTATCCACGGTCACGTCACGGAATAATCTTCATAATTCATCTTGAAGCGGCGCGGCCATCCACGCGCAAACGGGTGGCTTGCGCGCACGCGGCCGGGGTCACTAAGTTTACTAAACAAGAGTTGGAGCGGGCGACAATGACGCCCGAGCGTCCCGGCAGGCGAGACGTGTTCCCGTATCGGGTAGAATCGCCGCGCCAGTCAACACGGGTCGGTGCGCTCTATTGCGCGCGCTCGATTCTGGGAACTAACAGTTGCCGCATGCTGATTGCCGGCGGTGGGCAACAGTTCAGGTGATAGACAGTTTTTCCAAAACCGTTGCAGCTTGGGCGGGGCTGGAGGCTTCGGGCAGGTGAGTGGGTAAGGCGTCGATGTCGCGCACGGTTCAGGCCGCGCATTGCCGAGCGCAGCTGGGAAAAAACACGTCGATTTTCGTATGCGCCTCTGTCGCGACGCGAGGCTTGTCGCCGCGGCCGCAACGCCGCTGTTTTGCATCGCAAGGTCGAGAAACAGAATGGGCCTGCAGCTTGAAATCATCGGAACGAGGAAGAAGGCAGCGGCTTTGCTGTCATTCTTGCGCGTCGCTTGGTTGCCCACGACGAAACAGCTTCTGGTGGTCATATCGGCGCGGCTTCCACGGAATTGGTTCTGGTCGATCTTGTGCGATGTCCGCCGAGAGAACGCGCCCATTCGAATCATTGCGTTGGATCGCGGCTTCGACCAGCCGAGCGGGCGTCCGTTGCCCAGTGTTGGTGGACTGGATCAGGGATTCGCTGGGAGCGTGGCGACGCTCAAAGACAGTTTCGCGATGTCGATGATGATTCGGCGCGTCTTGGTTTGCGCTGATGCTCTTGTTTTCGAGGAAAAATCTTGCAGAATTTTTCACCCTACGCCGCGACAGGCGGCGGGGGCTGCCGATTATCGGTACTCGAGGCACGGAATCGACCACTGTGGCGGAAACTTTCGGGCTGACGCGATTATGACCAGCAAACACGCAGTCGATGGCAGGCGATGACCTCGGATCAATCGACGCGGTTGATCAGGGATTCTGGAGCGTTGGGCCCCGCGGGAGTCTGTCCGATCGCGATTCCGGGCTCGACGGGCCACGCGTCGATACATGTGGGGCGGGGCGATCTGCAAAGCCTTGATGCGCGTTTGGCAGCCGAATCAGATGTCGGTTGCGACCGGGGCCTGACGCGAGGGTTGGCTTTGCCAGATGTGTGCGGATGGGGTGTGCGCAGGCAGGGGGGCACGGATGACGACGGCGGATGAAAAGGCGGCAATTCGGGGGCGCGGGGGCGCGACCTTCGGGTCAGGTGAAAAAAACCGCGCGCGCGGGCGCCGAAGCTTTCGGTACGCTCTGGTTGAACGGCAGTTAAACGACCCCTATGATCTTGACGCGCGCGTAAGGCGAAGGGCATTTCGCGGTCGCGTTCGCTTTAAACTGGTCGAGCTCGACGACAAATAACGGGGCTTTCTGCGCCCGGTTGGCGCGCGTGTTCGACCTTGGCTGGCGCGCGGGCGGCTGGTTGCAGGGCGCGTGTGGTGGTGGGCGGCGGAGTGAACGCCACTTGGTGGACGCGCGAACAGAGCGCAGGGCCGCGTGCTTGGCGTCGATTCTGCAAGAGGGTGGGAGGCGCGGCGGGGGGCCGATGTCCATTGTGCTCGATTTCATGGCAGACGAGCCGACGATCAGGTGCGGCGAATGGTATGCAGGCCTGCCGATGTCGGGTGCGGTCGGATATGGCGGCGGTCAGGTTGGGGCATCGCAGGAGCTGGACCATTGCGCATCGTGGCCCCTGTGCGAGCGGCGGCGGCAATTTGCCTTTTGATGTGCTAGAACCCGGCGGGCCTTTTGGTTGCGAAGTGCTGGCCGTGGGCGGGGAGGCGTGCTAAGGCCAGTGAAGTTTGGAATTCGAAAAGGTCGGCGACTTGTGAGCCCCGGCAGCCGCGCGACGTGCCGAAATACGTGTGGCCCTTGGGTTTCGAGCAACGCGAAGGCGAACGATGGGACCACCGAGCCGCTTCGCCAAGCGCGCGAGGTGCGATGGGGGGCGCGGACCCCGTCGGCAGATCAATGAGCGGAAATGCGTTCATCGGCCATGCCGCACGAATGGGCGCGATTGCCCAAGAACTGCGTCAGGCGCGTGAAGAGAAGGTCACGGCGAGGCATCGAGATTTCGGAGGCCTACGTCCGGGGCTCGAGGGGGTTTGGCGGTGGCGAATTCGTTATCGTTCCCTCTTACTGGGAGGACCGCGCCCCGCGCGACCTGATCCGTCAGGTTGCCAGGCCAAGGCCGAGGGGGACGGCGTTTCTCGCGTTGCGTCGCCCTGCGTCCGAACCTTTGGCGATGGGGTCGTTGGGTCACCTCTGTTCGGACAATACAAGCGCGTGATCCGGCTCGACGCGCTCGATTGCTAATGACGTACGCCGATTCATCGACGTGCAAAGCCGTTCAAGACTGGTGGGACATTCCGCCGACGGCCTGAAAGCCATGCTTGACGCAAGAATCGCCTTGACGGCCCGCGCTTTTTCACCGGGGCAGCATGGCCGAAAATCGCGGCCGCGTTCATATACTATCGTTCTCCACGAAAGCTTCGATAAAGCCGCATTGCAGTTCGCAGCGGCGTTTCGGTATCGGGCGGGCTTTCTGCGGCGCGCTGGGTTCAGGGGCGCAAGGTTTTTCAGCATTCAGGTCGCGGCGAAACCGGGCTTGGTAGTCGTTGTCGCGGGCTTTTCGGGCCGCACGCCCGGGGCGAGGCACATTTTAGCGTTCATTCACCCAGGATAGCCGGACGAACAGGTAGCTGACCCACATCGAAACAATTATTGTGCGGTCGAGCCCGAGGTATTGATCTGCCAGCGCGAACGGCTCGCAGGTGCGCCGGAGTCATAGGATGATTTGCGCAAGGATCATTGGTTTGTTGCAGGATTCGTTGGCGCCTGTGCCCGGCCCCCCGCGGCCGCAATGAACGCCTTTTGCCCGATTGAATATCGAAAAAAGCGGTTTCCAACCCCCCGTCTCGAAACGGCGTCCGGGCGCTTCCCGCCGCGATTTGAATGGGTTCAACGTTGGCCCGCTTTTGCGCCCCGCCCAATGGCCGCCCGGACCACCGGCGGGCATTGCGGTGAGCCCGCGTGGCACTCCCCGCAAGGCTCTCGGCCATTCGGCCGCACGTACAACTCCGCGCGGCTTTCCACATCCGACGGTCGAGCAAATCCAGGAAAAGCACTGCATTCTTCTGTTAC
>Ga0163217_1076344_pt1 | contig 12452 bp, 15 predicted proteins | sample SynspAceP_FD_185933 | JGI IMG/M metagenome (GOLD analysis project Ga0163217, IMG submission 185933) | Saline lake microbial communities from Ace Lake in Antarctica - Synechococcus sp. Ace-P (PacBio error correction) | ecosystem: Environmental > Aquatic > Non-marine Saline and Alkaline > Saline ... | reverse complement strand
TACTGCTCTTCTTTCTCGGTGACCCGCGCCAGGGCCGGGGGGTGGGTGAGCCGCCAATGGCAAGGCGGAGGGGGGCTGGAAAACTGGCTGGGCCAAGCCGACAGTCTCGGACAATTACTGCCCGTCCCACGGTTTCCAGTGCTTGATGGCAGGCCAGTGGCACGGGCCCGTTGCAGCTGCTGGCTCCGGTATTCCAAAACCTCGCCTGTCGCCCAAACCTGGGTGGATGGCCGGATTGGCCGGTGGCTCGCCTCCAACCAGGCCCTGGTAGCGACAGTTGTGCCGGGAGGACGCGCCGCACTCGCCCTCGCGGCCGCTGGGCCTACTCGTCAGGCCTATCCCTTCACGGGCTTTTGTGATGCCCTGCTGGCCTTTGTGAAACTAGCGACTTACAGCGGAGTACTGCTGCTTTCACTATATGAGCTATTCGGTCTTGGCCTCTTGATCACCGGCGTTCCGGTTTCCAGGCCCAATACGGTTCCTTCACATTCCATCAGAGGGTTTCACATGCCGCGTTCCGCTTCGCGCTGCTGCTCGACCACGCTGCTGAGAACGGGCGCATGCATCGGCCTTGGTCAAAGTGAGTGTGGGGAACGGTGCAGTCGATCATGGAGGCAGGCTACGAACGACAGCCCCGTCATCCTGCATGCCTCCGCGGGGGGCCCGTCAGTTACGCCGGCGAGAACTTTTCTTCGCCACCCTGATTCTGGCAAGCCCGTGGAACCTATTCCAGGATCCCCGGGTGGGGTGATGCACCAAGGACCACGGCAACAGGCCCCGCCACCTGCTTCGAGGTGCTGCAGCCAACGGCTTCACTCGCTGGATTGATGGACGGCTCGCAGGGAAGCCGAGCGCCAAACTTCCCGGCCAGCTTACGAGAACAAACGTGGCCGTCACCAAGGAATTGGGTGGATGTGGCCCATGCCATCGGCGCCCCGGACACTGCGCCGTGAGGTGGGAAAGCGAACTGGGGTTGCCTTGGCTCTCTTTGAAACACGGCAAGGGCGCAGGCTGAAGACGGCCACGGCTTATGAATTGAGCGCCCTCTCCCGCGACCACGCTGCTCACCGATCGCCGAAGCCGCCCGATTTCGTGCCAAAAACCAAGGTCGACGCCCCCTGCGCGATCGCGATCGGCACCAGCCACGGCGACCTACAAATTCACCCGCAAGCCCACCGGCGAGAAATGCTGGCCATTTCTCCCGGATCGCCGAGATTCACAAGGCCATTCCCCCAACACCCATCCGTGGTGAATTTGCACGCTCCAGCTCGGTTCCCAAGGGAATGGCTGACATGACAACCCAGGTTCCACGTGGCGCCATCCCCATAAAACCTATGGGTGGCCCGTGGAGGAAATCCCGAACGGCATCCGCAACGTGTGCGCGACAGATCAACATCGCACCGCACAAACCCGCCTGGCATTCACCGCCGCCGTTCCGTAGGCTGCCGCCAAGGATCCGGCCAACCTTCGACCCCCGCCACTTCAAACAAGCCGCCGGGCTACATGAAGAGGTCTGCCTTGATCGTTACACGCAGTTCTGGCTGCGCCGGGCCAAGCCCAGCAAGATCACAGCAGCAGAAATCAACTTACTACGCCGACGCTCTCAGGCGTGACTTGAACCAAGAACCGCCGTTGCGCGGCTGGTCGAAACAGCGTTCTGAGTTAGCCTGGCTATTTTCCGTTGTAAAAACGGGCGTGGCTCAACGGACTTACGGACTCCAGCCCCCGACTCAACCTTCCGCTCCAGACCAGGACCACCATTCCATCAGGGAGCTTCGGGCTCCCTTTTTGCGGCCAGGTACGGCGACTGAATGAACCACGCTCAAGTGCAGGATGCCTGGTAGGCCCTCTCTGACTGGAGGACTGGACCGGGTCATTGGTTGTGCGCAGCAGGTTGCGGGGTCAAGTTGGGGGCTGGTGTTTACAGCCGGGATGCCGGATCGAGATCTGCGCGAGGAACCCGCTTGGGGTTCGTCGGGAAACGTGAGCAGGGGCCGTCCCGGAAACCCAGCTTCGCGAGAGGCCGTGTCGAGATCGCCGCTTCCATCACGGAACCTGGTGCCATTCGGTGACCACGACCCTGCACCAGGGGTGGAAAGGCATTGTTCTTCCGACTGCAGATAGATCGCGCTCGACGCTAGAGCAAGCCATTGCCCCACCGGCAGCCACCAAACAGGTTGCCGCGCAACAGCTGGAGCCCGTGCGCGTTCCAGGTCCGAACTGAAACTGATTTGGAGGTCCTGCTCGATCAGGGCCCGTGACTGCTGGCGGGCCCAGCAGCAAGCCTGCTGCGGAGCGGCACCAGCTTGAAGTTCGCCGTAATTTGGGAACGTCGTTTGCGGGGTCTGCCCAAGCCAAATCCCACCATGTTGGAGCGCCGTACCGGCGAGAACGGCGAAGCAGCAAACGAATTCGGGGCCTGTCAGTCGTTCCTTTTCGGGGAGTGCACATTGGACGTTAAATACGGCTCGACAGGGGAGATGCGCGAGCCCGTAGATCTTCCAGTCGGCACCGACCATTCGATCCTCCCCGTTTGTAAAACGTGCGGCACGTCATGGTGACGTGGTACTTCAGCATCGCTCCAGAGTTGGATCTTGAACTGACTTGATCGGTACCGGATGTGCTCCAAGCAGGGGCTTCGGCATGCCGCCAAGCGCGTTGGAACAACTCAGGAAAAGCCCCAGTTGCCATGTTGCGCAGTGATTGTCGTCGCTCGGTTCACTCACATAGAGCCAGAGCCGCCGTCGTGGCGGCATCGACACGGCCTTGACGGGGTTGCGGAAATAGCGGATGCCATTGGCATTGGCTTCGCTGTAGGATCGCAGCTGCGGCTCGTTGTGAACCCATTCCAACATCAAGTATTGATGTTCGCTCGCGAGCGAAAGCCGTGGACTGTCCCCCCCGCGAACGTGACTAGGTAGGGGCTCACTCACTCAGAACCCAAGGAAAGGACGCGCAGCGCCTCAAGCGCGGTCCCTTTCCCACCGGGGCGAGGCGCAGCCAGCAACAGCGAGGCGGTGAGAGGGTGCGAAGGAGCCGTGAACAACACCGCGAGGCTCTTCAGGTACACCGCCGCCTTGAACCGTTGGCCAGCTCATTGCCGAGCGAAGATGCCCAGTTGGCCAATCGAACGTGGGGTCCAGAAAATTCAGCTTCCCGCCCGTCGGGGAAGTCGAACTCCTCCACAGTGGTTTGGAGCGATCAGTAGGGAGCAGACTCGGAGCCGTATAAGAGGCGGGGCCGGCTCCCACAGGGAAGCTCCGAGGGCCGCTGGCATCAACTTGATTCCACGGGAGCCTCATTCCCTGACCACGCCCCGCTGCGCCCAGATCCTTTGACAAAAAAGACGACCCGGCAAGCCGTCCGGGTCCGAAAACGTGTTGACCGGCGAACGGTAAGCCATAAGCCATGGGTGAAGACCCAGATAGGCGGTCAACCACGGTGCGTGACCCTTCAGGCAGGGGCGCCGCCTATCGATTTCCCGAGGCCGCGATCAGCACCTGCTGCGGATCCCCCAGTTGCGCGATTCATCGCCGAGCGCGTTAGCGTCGACCGCCACCGACGGGAGAAGGTGTAGATACAGCCGCAGCTGCTGCAGGCTGAGCGGTTTGGCGGCCAGCAGCGGCGTTGCCTGTCCAGGACGCGCATGTTGGCCCAGGTGCCGGTGCCGCTTGATGTCGGCGGGGGGTCAGGAGCTGGCGGGGCTCGAGGACGAGATCCTGGGACACTCTAAGGCCGAAGGCATTTGCGGGTGGCGCGAATGCTGCGCTCCAGATAGGCGGTTTCAAACCACCAGCTCCCCGGTTCCACCAGAGGTTGCTGACCTGCGGTGCCACCAGGAAACTCGGCGTCGGCCAGACCAGCACGGTGGCCACAAGGGGCAACCAGGTGAAAGCGCCGCAAGCCAGTTGCGGCCGGATCGGCAAACACTGCCAGAGCGGTGATCAGCAGCCAGCGCGGAGAGCACAGCCGAATCGGCGGCGCCACATGCAGGTCGACAAAGCCGGGCGCCGGAGGCGACCCCGCTGCCGTCCCACCATTTCAGAGCGATCAGGGGGAGAGCGCCGCGCATGACAGGAGGCCACCACGGCCAGCACCAGCCGATCTGGGGCTTGAGCACCGCTTACGGCCTAGGCTGAGGCCGGCGCAAAGCCGCAGATCACTCAGGGCGCTGCCTTCCGCATGAAGGTGAGGCCAAAGGGCAAGCCTGCCAGACCGACCGTGCACCTGGGCGAAGAGACACTGAGCAACAGCCTTCAGGGCCGGCCAGCTGCCAGGACGTGAAGCGGAGATCAAAGCGAGTCAGCGGGTCCCCCCCGAACGGCACCGCCAAGCAGGGCCGGCAGCCACGAGGCTCCAGCCACCGAGCCAGGGCGGTGGCCGGATCCCGCCAGGGCCGCCGTATCACCACCCGCAAGTGGTCAGGGCAGAGCAGTAAGGGGCAGGAGGTGCAGGCCAAGACCCAGGCACGATGAAACAGCAACGGGGGCAGATCGGCGCGACACGGGAAACGGCTGATTCACCTCACCGCTGAATTGGCGAAAGCAATCAGCCCGGCCTGAACCGGCCAGGCTGGTGAGTTCCGCCGGCCAGCAGCAGCAGCAGAGCAGCCAAAACGGCAACCAAGAGGCTGGCCCAGTGGAACGAATAAGAACGCGGACAGGGATTTTGAGCCCCACCTTGATAGACGGAGGCTCCCAACAGAACGCTCGGAGCTGCTTTGAGCTGGAGGGCGATCCCCAGACCATCACCACCGCAAGGTCAGTTTCTAGCTGCAACAGCCAGCGGCGCAGCAGGGCACGGACTGGAAGCCAAATTGCGCGGAACCATCCCACTCGAATCCCAGACGGGACCACCGTGCCACAGGCACCATGCCGCGAACGCAGGCCAGAAGCGGCTTCTTGCGGCCAGCGACACGCAGCCGGTGGGAGGGGGGTAGGGCACAGCTTGAGGTTGAGAGAGGTCGGAAAGAGAATCATGGGTGATCCGCGCTTCCGACCACCCAAAAAGCTCCCGCTGAATTCCGACTCGAGTGTCGGGATTCAGCGGGGGACTAAGAAGCGCGCTGCTAGTTTTCTTAGTGTTGCTGCAAGGCCGTGGACAGCCACCCCTTTCACCGCGCCACGTTACGGGCCTGCGCTGCAAGGAATAGCGGACACCCTACGAGGCCACGGCCCCACGTCGGGTGAAGACGTCTGTTGGCCCCCTTGAGGTGTCTTACGACTACGACGCATTCGCGCCCGGGTGAAGTCGGCTTCGATCGAGGGCGGCGTTCGGCGTCGAGGCTGCGCTATCGCGAGTTCCTGGCGATCGGCCGGCGACGATCGATTGTGGGCACCCGGCTTTCACGCCGCTGGATAAAGCCAACGCCTGGCCGGCGTCTGGGCCTGAAAAGATTCTTCTACATTCAAACGATGGGTGGAACATTGCACCCTTTCTTCAAGGATCGTGGTGGTGTCAGTCGCCCTCACCCGCGCCCGCGAGCTGGGGTTCACCCGGTGAGCTTGCGCGATCCACCGGCAAACGCTGGCCAACTCCACCGCCGCCATCGCTGCCACGCGGCCTGGAATTGCTGCGTGTCATTCAGCGATCTGGAGCTGGGGCAAGGTGCTCGGCACCTTGATCTACAACCACTTGTGGCGGTGAAGCGGGCAACTATGACCAGGTCAAAACCGGGCTCGCTCGGAAGGTGGCGAAAACCTACGGCTGGGGCTTCTTGAACAGTCAACCTGCGGCCTTACTACTCCGAAGGCTCGAAAACTCTCGGCTACGAATTGATTCGAGCACTCAGGCTGGCAACTGCCCGATCACATCGTTGGCTCCCGCTGGCCTGCCGGTTCCCTGTTCGGCAAGTCCAAGGGTTCGATGAATTCATCAAAGTGGGCTGGGTCGAGAAAGCCGGTGCGTTCAGCGGTTGCCCAGCTGAGGCTGCTCACGATCGCCCATTTCGTTTGCGAGGCCGTGACTAACATCACTCCGTGAAACGAACACGGATACGCAAGATCGATTGCGATCGGCAATCCGCCGATGGCCCCTATGCCCTTGATATCGCCCGCCGCCAGCAACGGGTCGATCCGCCGGCGGGTCAGCGATGACGAGATCGTGCCGGGGCATCCAGCTGCTGGCTTGAAACGAAGGGGTGTTTCCCGAAAACAGCGCCGTGCGGCACCACCAATCGCTGGTGTCTCCAAGAAAGCTGGTGGAGCAGGGGCAAGTCGATCCAGCAAACACCGTCGCCTACGAGCACCGGCAACGGTTCAAGACCCTCGAAGCGATCAGCCCTGGTGGTTGGGACGCGCGCTCACCATTCGAGCCCAGCTGGCCACTTCAACGCGGCCTGGGGACGGGCCCAAAGTCGTTTTGCAAGCGAGCCAGCTGGGAGGCCATGGGCGTCTGAGCCAAAGCCAAAGCGGGCGTTTAGCCGGCCACCACCCGAGCCCTTTCAAGCCAATTCCCAACACCCAAGCAGCCCTCCATTGGGCCGTTGTCCTCCCCCCCACCTCCCAATGGACCATCAGGTTCTGATTCCCACCCCCTGCAGAATTCACCGCCGATCAGCCAGTGTCGAGTGGACCGCCCAGCACGGTGGATGAGCTGCTCACGCCTCGAAAGCCACTTTCCGGGCACTCCTGGCCCGGCCTCACCGACGAGAACGGCAAAGCTGCGCCGCTTTCCTCAACGTCTATGTCACGCGAGGACCATTCTGGCATTTCTCGATCACCAGGCCACGGCCCTTGAGTGATGGTTGTGAAGTGAGCATTGTGCGTTCGTGCGCCGGAGGACTGAATCCTGCAGTTCAGTGGCGAATCCGAATTCCAGGGTTCAGCTGGACCTGAAACTGGGTAAACGGCCAACGGTGCCTCGTCCATAGGCTTGATTGCCATGTGGCCGGACGCATGACCCAGACAGCAGCCCCTACCAAATAACAGCCACTCCAGGCTTCACGGACGTGTTGAGAGCCAGGGGCCAAGGCCGTTCTGGTTCGATTACGCCAGGGCCAGGCCAATCCGGTTACGCACGGGCTGACCGAGCGATCCCTGAGGCGCTGGGCCTGAACTTGCATTTGCACCAGGGCCCTCAAGCCATCCTGCCGCTGCAACCGCTCAAGCGACAACTGGGCTGCCAGGCCCTGCACCAGCCGGCCCTGTCGGCAACTTTCGTGCGCATTCCTGGTGGGACACCCATTGAGGTGGGCCGCCAGGCCACCAGTGCACTGTTTATTGGTGTTCAGGGGTCAGGGGCATTGCCGGCGCCGAAGGCAGCCGCCACGGCGCCGCCCATTGGACCGAGGCTGGAGCACAGGAGACTGTTCGTGGCTGCCCAGCGGTCCGGCTCCCAGCTCGAAGCGGAGCAGGGAAAGCGGGTCTCTTCTGGGTTAGCATTGGGACGCCCCCCTTGCTCTCCTTCCTTGGCGTCGAGCCCGAGGGAGCCCCGCTTCGAGGCCACCCACTACCGGGGCCCTGGATGTTTTCTTATAAATTATAAAACAAGATACCGCCAGAAACTGGCAGCCTGCCGCGACTCCCAGCAGTGCCCGCTAGCAACAGGCTCAGCCTGCTGATGGCCAACGCGGTCTGCCCCGCAGTCGCACGGTGACCCACAACGCTCTGGGCCGATGCTCGCCTCGGTGCGCCGGCGCGATTCCAGCCGCCCCATCGCCACCAATCGGTGGCCCTCGATCTGGTGCATCGACACTGCCAAGCCCGGCTGACGCACGATCTCCGCGCCCTGAGCTCAATGCCGATGGCACGATCCGTGATCGCTGAGCATGCCTGGAGAGCCCGGTGCGGCGTTGTGACCCACCGGACACTGGATTTCCCACGTGAGACCAGAGCGGGCCACCCGCATGCTTGCTACCCGATCAAGATGCCGGGCTGCAACCTATCTGCGCAGCCTGCGATATCGGCTTCAGCAGCGGCATGCCTTCAGGAGTGAGCCAGAAACCCGCCGGGCGGCCTCGGACCGCGATACGCTGCCGCCGGCTGGGAGGGCTTCAAAGCGCTCACCAAGTGGCGGAAGGTCTCGCCATCGAGGGTTTCTTGTTCGATAACTCCTCCACCCACTGCGCTTCGAAGCAGGTCACGGCGGGGACGGCAGCAGGTTCACCCGCTGATCAGGGCTTTGGGTGGGCCAACTGACGCACTGCGAATCAATCTGCCGCCGGTTGGAACTCGGCATAGCTGGGCCGGTGTGGATCCAGGGTCGCGGCGGGACACTCGGACGGCATCGCCCTCCAGGGGCACACTGGCCCAAGGCTTGAGAGAAAAGCCATAGGCGGGTTGAACCATCTCCCTGCAGATCCGGTGGCATCTGGATAATCGCCGGGGAAGCCCCCTGGTGCTCGCTGGGGCCGACACCACCAGTTCGCCGCCCGTCCCCCCATCACCACCACCAGGGCAGGTCGCGCAGATAGGCGGGCTGATCAGGCCGGAATCGAAGATGTCCTCGTCGGGAGTCGTTGCGGGGCAAAAGCGCCGACCCCTCCTCGGGAACGGAACCAGGCAGCAGGGATACACTTGGTCCCAGAGCGTCCGGGCCTGGGGGAGCAGGGTGGTGGATCAGGGCGTGGCCCACTTTGCTTGGTAACGCCGATCACGCCGCTTTTGGCCCCGCTGTCTTGAAGGCGGCGGCCACCGTCAGCGACCACATCGTGAATGCGCCTCCAGAGCATCATTGAGGAGCGAGACCTCGATGTGGTTTTCATGCGGCGGGCCACGTGAGATTGCGCTTCGTTGCAGCAGGCGCGTTGAGAGAGATCAGCTCCGCTGAAAAAAAACCTGGCGTGCGGGCAGCCCAGGCCGCTAGCGACACGCCTCAGACCGCAGGGGCCGGCAGCTGCGGGCATGGACCGGCAAGGATCGCTTCGCGCCGCGGCGCATCGGGGGAGATTAACGGTGATCTGGCGATCAAACGGCCCCGGCCGGTCGGGCGACATCGAGCACGTCTTGGACCGGTTGGTGGCCCCGCCAGACAGCAATCACCCCGGGCATTCTCCTCAGCATCCATCTTCCGGCTGACCAGTGGTTTGAGGGTCGCTCACGCTCATCGTTGCGCCGCCGATTCCGGCGCGCGGCTGACGGGACCCACCGGCATCGACCATCCATCAATGAAAAAATCGCAGTTTGCAAGCGCAGGACCCTTTTGTTCCATTGGCGCGCATCTGACACGACTCTCGCCGCACGCAGTGCTTGGACGCCCACACCCCACGAACATTCGACGAACTCCGAAAGCCGCCATCGAGAGAAGGGCACCCCCCGCCTCCGCAGCAAATTCCGCCCAATTGGCCAGCAGCGTTTTGCCGGTACCTGCGCCGACGGCTACCAGCCAGCACGCTTTGGGGATTCTTGCGCGCGCATGGCGGTGAATCCGCTCCGGGTGTGCCTAAAAAAAGGCGCGTGACACCTTCCTGCCAGTTCCTCCTTGGCTGCGGTGGGTGCATGCCCGGCCACCATCCCGAAGCGCGCCAACCGCATGCGGTTGCCGAGCTCCCTCCTGAAACACGGGCTGACTGGACCAAAAACCGATCGCTTTAGTTCGCCACCTGGGAGGAGCGGGCGGAATCAGCAAGTGGCCCGCCAAACCCAACAGCACCACCAGCAAGCGTGATATTGATCACAGACCTGCGGAGGCTCCTAGCGTCCGCCGGTTTCGTGACGCTGATCTCGGGAACCCTGGCTGCCTCTGGCTGTTTGCAGCAACAGATTAAGTGCGTTGCGCGATAATCAGCCGGCACATTCAGTTAGGGGTGCACGTCGTTCCAGTCACCACGCGCACCTTCCCGTTGGTTTGGGCGGGATAGGCTACCCAGACTCCTTGGACCTTGCCGTCGCGCGTATGAGCGATGCAACAGCTCGCTGTAGGAGGGCGGCCGGCGTGCGTCTGCAGGCCCAGAGCCCGGAAGGGCATTGTTAGTGCGCGCGGCTCTAGGGAGCCGGAGGTGGGCGCGGCTGGGCCAGGGAAGGAGCCGCCGGGACAGCGCCTGCCAGAAGAGTGCCAGGTGCGACGGACCAGAAGCGGCGAACACTGCGACGGTGAGTGCTCCACAGGGTTCTGGAATGGCCTGTCACAGTTTAGCGACTTTGACGAAGGCAGACAGAGCGGATGATCATTGTTTGGCTTGTCAATAGGGATTTGGCTGCTCCCAAGACGGAAAACATCGAAGGGGAAGAGCAGATCAGCGGTCCTGCCATTGGAAGCCCAGGCCACGCGTCGCAGCAGGAAGGCGTTGTCGCTCGGCAAAGGCCGGTCTTGAGTCGGCACCGGCCCAGGGCTTTGTCTATCCCGTCGATGAACCGCCCGCAGACACGAACAGCCAGCGTCGAGATCGGGCCGCACAAGACACGGGTTGGCTGGACCAGGGAATCAGGGCAGTCGTGAGCTTGAAGCCCTCTTCACGCCCACGGCGTAGGACAATTCCGATCCGCGAAAGGTGTCACCAGATCACCCAGCCGAGCCCTGGCTCTCCTTGAGAAAGCGGACTGCGTAGCACTGATCAACAGCTCCACGAGCCGACCGCACCATCCCCAAGCACCGCCAGGGCGGCGCTGGCCGATGCGGAATAGGAAGAAAGACGTTGAGATGTTACCGCGCATAGAGGACCGATCAACAGACGCCAGTTAGGGCCCGCGCTGCCTCTGGCCATGCTCCCCTGAGCCAATCGAGCGGAGTCTGCTGACTTCGGCTTGGAGGCGCTGGAACGGGTGGCCTTGGAATGGCTTGGCGGGGATTCATCGCATTTGTATCGAGGCCGCTGGCGCTGGGAACTCTGGGGAAGAAGTGCCTGCCATGGACGCAGGTATAGGGGGCATCGATGGGAAGCAATTCAGCGCAAGAATGCGGCGGCGCATCTCCGTGGGACCCCTTGTCACCGCCGCCCCAGCAGCGATGGCAGCTGGCCAGCTCCCCCCCGGAGACAGATGATGGATCCGAGGCCACTCGTCGCGCTGGGCCTTGAGCCCGAAGATTCTGGCTGTTCTTGCGCGCGGCGGGCGGCTACGGCACCGGCAGAGGCCGATCGGCCATGTGCTCGAAACCGGCGGCCGGCCCCGGATTCCCCATCAGCACTTCGCGATCTGAGCCGGGCCGTCACAGCGGCTGTCTCTAAGGGCCTGCGCCAGGCCGAAGCCGTAGCGATCTGCGGTGACTACGACGGCCCGTGGCTATGACAGCACCGCCTGCTTTGGTGGGAGTTCTTGCGAGCGGCTCGGGCCAGGCGGTGGGCGGCGAATCCCCGCCGGCTCGACGATGGCTTACGGCTCAATGCCGCCATGGATCGAACGGGCTGGCCGAGGAGGGCATCGCCCTGCTGGTCACGCTCGACAAGGCATGCCGCCGTTGAGGCTTGAGCGGGCCCAGGCCGTAGCAGGTGGGGTGATCACTCACCCGACCACCACACCCTGCCACGCAGAATCCGCCTTCACCTAGCCCTGGCTGCATCGGGCCTGCACTCCTGCTGAGGGTTTCGCCCTACCGAGGTCTGGCCGCGTCGGGCTGGCCTACGGTGCTGGCCGTTTGCCCTGGACGCAGTGGGCGGTGCGACGCCACCGCATGGCGCTCGAATCTGTTCTGTAATCGCACGATCCGCCGACATGGCTCCCTTGTTGGGGGTTGACGTCAGCTGGCTGCGCACGGGCTGCCGCGCCTGCATTGCTCCGGCCGGCGGGCCTGCAGGCGCTGCAACAGCCTGGCTGGCGTGGGGGACACCCCCCTCGATGCAACGGCTGTGGTTTTCAACTGGCGCTCGGAGCTTTTCAATGCTTGGAGCGGCTGATGGACCCCCAGCTGGTGGTCGGAGTTGCTCACCCACCGCAGACCGACGAACGGGCCATGAGACTGGGCCAGGATGTGCGAAGCCGGCTTCAACCGGGCAACGCCGCAGAGCTTCTCGTGCTGCGATCGGTGGCCCTTAAGCGGTGGCCTTTCGCTGGAGCGGACGGCCGGAGCGGACCCGTTTCTGCTGTGGCCCAGAGCCATTCTCTGGCGTGATCGGGTGGTGCCGCCCGGCTGGTGGACGGTTCGGCCCGCCGGTGGCTCTCGCCTGGGCAGGCGGGGCAGGACGCTTGCGCTCCCGGTGCGGGCCCGCGCGGGGCTTTGCTGTGGATCGCCCTGAGCCATTGCAGGGCGCTGCTGCAGAGCGCCATTGGCAGGTCACCCCGGCGGCGGTGCTTCACCGTGCGGGCCGAGAACGTAGGCGGGCGTGCTCAGAGCCCCTCAGAATGGGCTGGCAGTGATTGTGCTTGAAGGGTTACGCAGCAGCGTGCCCGGTGGCAGCCAAGAAGCCAGGCTTCACCTGGAATCGGGTCACTCCCAATTTCTGGCGGAACTGCAAGCGGCGTCGACCGCTCGGTTGCCGGCCTGGCGGTGGCGATTGTTCTGGTCTGCCCGGTTTGCAAGTCATTCGAACGCGCCTGGCGCGTTGGCGGCACATCTGCAACGTCAACCTTGAGCAAGGG
>Ga0163217_1076180_pt1 | contig 12453 bp, 7 predicted proteins | sample SynspAceP_FD_185933 | JGI IMG/M metagenome (GOLD analysis project Ga0163217, IMG submission 185933) | Saline lake microbial communities from Ace Lake in Antarctica - Synechococcus sp. Ace-P (PacBio error correction) | ecosystem: Environmental > Aquatic > Non-marine Saline and Alkaline > Saline ... | reverse complement strand
CCCGTGAAATTTGCGGTGGTTTACCAAACCGTCGAATTAAAGTTTACCTGCTGTTCGTGACTACGGACTTTAGCCGTTTAATGGAGCACGTATTGCATCATTGCCGAATATTATGAAGCCAGGGAAAGCCCCTTGATGTTTAAGCGGCCAGCTGACTTTGGCTGTGGATTTGTTTTTCCAAGGTAAAGATTAAAGGTCGAAGCACCGAGCCAGCGTAAAGGTGGTTATCAAGGTTGCTGAGTTGCTGATTAGTTGATTAAATTTGTGAAAAACGAAGCGGAAGGTGATCTAGATGGCTATTAGTTTATGTAGAACATGACAACCAAGAGGCTGAAATCAGACTCTTTAAAAATTAGATTAATGGCAGCTTGCCAAATTGAGATTTACTGGGACGTGTCCATTGCACTTGTTGCTGGTTTGACTGTCAGCAGCCCAATTGTGTCGTGAAACAAGCAGCTATGTCGGTATGGGACGTAAACCAAAGTATTCGTTGCTGAATAACGCACAATATCAACACAGTTAGCTGAAATAGTTGGCTTGACTTAGTAGCTGAATTGGGCAGGTTGCTAATTTTCATATTTTAGCGCCTGCTTACACAACGGGTTAAAAAACTTTTTACCCCGTTGTAGCGCCTTGCTCGATGTTGCGCAATTATTCAGGATGTCATTAAGGTCAGTTTAGGTGCCTGATACCTTTATTCGTGTCCTATCTAAATCGGGCCAAACGCGGTTGGGCGGTACAGTGGTCTGATGCGATTTAAAGTAAGACAGAGTTACGCCTTAACCGCGCCGTGTGACGCTGCCGCGACGGCCGGTAACTCGGCGCCAATGAGGCTCTTGTGCCCAGTAGTGAAAGATGCCACCAAGTCTAGTTCATCAGGCAGAGTTACCAAAGTCAGAGGGTCCTGAACTAAGCGCTGCTAGTGTATTATCTCTGGTGGTCGCGGAATGCAAAAATGGAGGAGAACTTCAAAGTTGCTTGAGGCATTGCAGAAAACTAGGTGGCGTTGCAATGGGCTTCCGCATGCTGCTGTGGACGCTGGTTTTGTGCCAAATGATTTATGCAGGTTTGGGCAGGACGGGTAAGATCGTTTGCCCTCAATTGTATATTGCTGTTTATGTATTTCTGCGCGCCTTATTTCAACATTTTAAGCCGGTATGAAAATTCAAAAGTCATTGTTTTTGCCATCAACAAAGATGAAGAGGCACGATTTTTCCAAGTGGCTGGACTATGGGCTTAGTAGGCGATCTCTTTTACCGTATTGACCGGATATTAGAAGGATTTATTTAGACCTTTGGCTCTCGTAGTTAAAAAGCCACAAGAGGGACGCTTTTGGGCTTTTTGTATGTGTATTATTCTATATTATCACGATTTTGAAGTCACTGCGCTCAGTTGATTGACGAGCATGCCTTGCATTAGGCACTGATAGTTTGTTTTTTATTCCTTATCGAGACATCTATGAACATTCCTTCTATCCTTGCTTACACTTGGGCGCGTTTGCGACTATCCGGGAAAACATGTCGAAGCCACACAATGGCAGATGCGATGCTCCCGCAGCAACTCAAAAAGCTCTGGACGTTGTCTTTTGTTAGAATTGCTGTGAGTTTGTTGGCAAAAATAGGCCGCAATGTGGCCAGTTTGCTGGCAATGGTAGATGACGCCGGATGACATCTATCGCGCAAGCGGTCTAAAAGTTGGATTAGGCACGCCCACGCCAGCCTCCTGCTTGGTTGGTAGAAAAAATATCCTGAGTCCTAGCGGTAGATGAAAATATCAATTAAGGAAGTTCGGTCACGTCGCCATTACGGACCACGCAAGTGCAATTATAACGCAGAAGATGTCAGCGTATCGTAACCGCCTGGCTGAGACGTTATGAAGGTAAACATTCCTGGTATTGCTGCGGATGGCAAACGGATAACGAATTTAGGCATTGAGGGGACGCGCAGTCTTATTCGACTGTAGTGTATTGGGTTTTCAGCAGTGGGCTGATAAACCAAATATAATGAATTAGAGGATTGAATGCTGCATGGGGGACGGGGATTTGGAGTCAGGACTTTATTTCAAGTTTGGTCGCAAATTAAGTTTCACCATTTATACTTGCAGTGCGTCAGGGCGAATCCATCTCAAGTGCTTGACTTTAAACGCTTATGTCAGATTTGTTTATGATCACTTGATTATTCAACAGCTACAAGAATTGACATCATCGTGCACTTCGCCTGAGCGGTTTTATTACTCACAACTTTTGTTATTTTGCGTTGCCAGGAATTTGATTTATATTTAGGCAGCAAAAATGTTTAGATTTTTGTGGCCTGGGATAGTATTTCCCATTGGGTATGTTGGAAATATTTATGCTGACGTGGGGAATTCTGAGAGATTAAAGCCCGCTATAAGCGCGCGACAGGAACCTGAATTCTGTTAGCTTAATACCACGATATTATCGCGGGCCTGTAAGGCGGAACGAATTTTTGTGGTGATTGGAAAGCGACAATTGCGCGTCATTGCTAAAGTGGCGGCAGTTATGTCCACTGCCGGCAGATGGGGCGCAGTTAAAACTGTGGACAGTCTTCAGCGTTATGGGCACATGGTGCACAATAGTGTCATTATTTTTCGTTGGCGCGCTTCGCAACATGGCGCAAAGAAATTATGCATTCAGGTTTGCGTCAACAAGATGGACTGCTATCGTGGACATAAGGAAGGTGTTGAGCTATACCAGGCTCTACCGCTAGGTGCCGGATTAACAAAATTGCCATAACTACATGACTTAGAAGTATGTGGAGTTTATGACCAAAACAGCCGCATAATCTGAAACTTGTGTGACTGGGCCACAAATGTTTAAGCCAGTTCTACTCTAATTGTTAGGGAGCTTGGGTTTAGATGTTGATATTATTCCAGTCCCCGATTTAACAAAAAATACCTACAGTTTAGGACTCGCTCAGCTTAAACTCTAGTCTCTGATGAAGTTTGCGTAGGTATTAAAAGCAAGCGAAAAACCAGCTGAAAATCGCTTACTGTTTGGTCCGCGAAAAACGGCCTTTCGCACGAGTCAGGTTTTAGTCCCAAAGATGACAATTTCGGCCTCACTTGCTGAGATGGATGGGGGATAAAAACTGTGCTAATTTTGGATTCTTCGGTCCCACCTTACCCAAGAGATGTGTGTGCCATCGACAAACGGTCGATGGAAAACAATACAGCAAAATGTGGTGTGAGTCTTATGAATTTTAATCATAATAGGCAAGGGCAACTCTTATCATGTTACAGTGAGGGAACCTATGAGTGGCCAAGCAGCTCGGGAGTGACTGAATTAGATAAAGTAGTGTTATAGGGCATATGTACCACAGTATAATTAGTGCATTGGTTAAAGCAATTGCCTGTGTTGAACTTCAAATAGCAAACTGAAAAATGGCCGAACGGTGTAGAATGGAGTCACAGGGAGAGCTATTGTTTGTTGCAATAACTTTAATCAAATTCCGATGAATTTGGTTGCCACTCTATCCCGCAGTAAAAAGTATCAACTTAAGTTAGATTTTTGACTAGGTAAGTAGGCTTAAGGCTAACCAATATGTGGAAGGTCCTTAGCCTGAATAGATCTTAAACGGTTAACGGAACCGATTGTTCAGCAAAGGGAAATAGAGGGCGTGAGGGCAGATTATCATTCAGGCTGCCCCAATCGTTCCCATTCTTGATCGTTAAGTAGATATCTGAATTGATATTAGCGTCTTTTTTGTTCACCGTAGTTTGTAAGCGGCTACCGTCTTTTAGTTTTTTTCATAGGTGAGCCAACTTGATCCCATTAATTTGAAATCACCGCACCTAACCGCATGATTCGGCTCATGAGCTTCATATTTAGTGATTTTGAGGTGACTTTACACACTGCTTTGATTTTAAGTATGCTTTTTAAAGGGCCATATTAGCTCTGACCGATTGGGTAATAAAATTACATTAATGCTTAATGTACATCAATAATGTTGTAAAGCATTTTCTGTAATAAACTTACGATTTTTAAATGTAATCGTTGCCCTAGTTTTGTACGAAATAACACAATGTGATTTATTTGAGTGAAGTTTAGTTGACTGTAGTTTTTAGCCGTTTTGTTACGAAATCATGGTGAATTAAATTAGTTATTTTTTCTTATTAAGACAGTACAAATAATATTTTAACGAGCGTTTTTTATTGGTGAAATTGCTAGCTTAGTAATATTAAAGCAATTAAATTGTGCTGAAGTTGGAGCATCATTGTTGCACATTGGCATGGCCCAAACCTTGTTAGGGTGAGATTACACACCCATTGGATGAACTTTTGTGAACTTAGCTTGAGCTAGCTTCTTAGTACCAATTTCTATTTCATGTGCGCGCCGACTAAAAACTAATGCGCTTAACGTTTAAACTTTTTTAGCGTATGGCTGGGGAGAATAGCCCGGGCTATGTTTTTTAATAGCCGAGTGAAGAGCTATAATCATTCGATAGGCCCACATGATTAACAATACGCTGCGCGTTATCATGGGATTTTTTATCTAGTAACTCTTAAGCGCCTCCTCTCACCCGTAAACCAATTGCAAGTACTCATAAAGGATTTCTGTTCTGAGTGCGTTTTAAAACGCGATTAAGCGTGCGCTCAGTTAAATTACCTGAGCCGCAAGTTGTCCAACTTGAATTGACTCATAAAGTGAGCTTTAGCCATTCTTGTATGTTTAATACTTCAGCGATCTTGACGATGTTTATAGCGCGATAGAAGCATAAAGCGGCTTGTTCTCTCCTCGGGATAAGTCCGTCAATGGGCTTTGGCTGTTGTAGTGGGCGACATCATGACCGCTGGGTACCGTCAATTAATAACAGTGGTTAAGTCAAACCATGCCCATTTACCACGCCAGAAGCAATAAATATTTGCGATGCGAATAGTAATTCAGCTTTTCAGGACATTTAAGTTCACTCAGTGGTAGCGGCATTTTTAAAATAGCTCGCGGCATTAACCCAATGAGGGTGAGTGGCTTCTCTACCGTTTAACAGCAGCTTTCTGCTAAAAAATAGGCCCCGCACTGCAATTGCTCGCGATATTGAGCGCATTGTGTCAAAATGACGTCTTAAATGTGGTAAGTGCGACGGTTTTGGTTGATGACAGACAATAACGAACCGCAATAGGTGGAGATGAGTATAAATCCGTTGGTTTCCATCTTCGATAGGCAGAATATGGCTTTTAATTTCTAGGTTGTTAATACAACTTAACGGACTGTTTTTTGGAGTGTCGCTATTTTGCACCTCAAAAAAAGGGCTTGGCGTCTATACCTGCATTCTTTGCCAGGTTACACACGGCCAAGGCAAAGAGATCTAATGCGCCGGATGGCACTGGCATAGCTTGATATAAAGCCAATATAGTTGACATTAAACACAAGTTTACAACGCATATAAATGCTAGCATTGTTTGAGAAGAATCATAACAAACAGCTTATCAATGACTTGAAATCACCTATTAATATGTCATAAATGACAATATTGTCAGCAGATTGTTTTGGCAGCTAGTTCGTGATTAGCTCACTGGTTTACCGTATTGAATGGGAAGTCAGAATGAATATTGAACTTATAAAAGAAAAAGAGCTACATTTTTCAACTTTACGAAATTGCTCGATAGCGAAAAATTTTTGTGTCAGCGCGACATTATTAGGAGACACAAGGAAACCTTTTGAGCCGTCTTAGCCCACAGCCAATAAAATTGCGACTGAACAAAATGTTGCTCCCTCATAACGCAAAATCTGATGCTTAACGAACCGACCTCTTGGTGATGGTGAAAAGGGGTCAGCCATGATCAGCGAGGTTAAAGTCGCTTTTGATCTTTATGCGAATCTGGCTTAATGGCCCGCCCGTTATGATATTGCACGAAGGTGGCATGCAACTACCCAGAAACAAATATGACCGCATCTGCAGGTTAACTTGTATGGCGGCTAATCCTTTGTCTTCAACCGGTTATCGTTTTTAACCACTGCTGCATCTAAAATGTTATCGCCGTAAAGTTTTGCTTCAGAAAAAATCAAGCTGCTTTTTATGACCGCGATTTAGTGGAGAATTCACTGGCACCGATGGTCTTTGACTGAACCTCACGCGGTTTCATCTTTAGGCGGAATTCATTTTACCAGACTGGCATTACAAGACATGTAACAACGGTGTAATATCGCCTCAAAGGCAAATAGAAATGGCTCTCATATTTCTGGGCAGGTGATCAATGAGCTGTCAAAGAATATCGTGCAATTTAGTATAGCTGTAAATTCAATGGGCACCTCCAGGAGTTAAAGGTATTTCCTTATTTGTAAGAGCGCCCTGAGGTGCCTAAATCCGTTTAGACGAGAGGGAGGGAACATAGGCGACAGAAATAGACTGTAGGCCTTAGCCGAGTTAATTCATAAATTTGAGGGTATCGCGAGGGCACCACGTCAGGTGTACTGAAGGATTGGGAAAAGATGATTGGTCATGGCTAATTGTGAGAGTTTGGAAAGAGCATCAAGGGTTTGCGTTAATGTTCCTTAATGATGATGAAAGCGCGTTTTAGGCGTAGGTTTTGGCGCAGCAAATGAATTGGTTATCGAGGTTATCAATTTTCTTTAGGCCTATGCAAGAGACGCACTCAAGGTCAGGTGTGCAGCCCAAACAATAAACCAACTGATAACCCGCTACTTTCTTATTTCAGCAGAGGCTGATGTTTTAAAACGAACAGTGTTACTGGACCCAGAAAGTCCTTATGTTGAAGGTTGCCCATGGCCCTGGTGTTTTTTAGTGCTGCCACGTTTGGTGGAGATTGAGATTCCATACTCACGAGATCAAAACCGCGGCCGGGCTGGATGGGCAGTGCCAGAATTACTCGACTATTAACGCGGTGGTCAAAGCGATGGCGCCTGGTGAATATGGACCCAAAGCCAATGACTCTCTAGCTATCAGAGTATTAGGCGGCGCCGGTTACACACGGGAGTTCGGGTTTCGACACAGTGCTGTCGAGTAAACTATGAAGGGTACGTAATGCGCATCCATAGCCTTGGATTGCTGACACGTAAATTGTGGCAGGGCCAAATGGTGCTGGCTCAAAACAATTGCAAAGCATCATGCTTAAAGACTTTGCACAAGCTTGAGGAAAAGTTAGTCAAGGCTTTAGTGATCTGAGTTACATCCTTAATATTACAACAAGATGGAGTTGTTTAATGTTCTGGAGATTTAGCTGCAGGGCCTGTGGCCTCTGACAAACAAAGCTACTTTACTGGCTTAATTGCCGAGTTGCTTCCTAAATGTATTTGTCAAATATAAGTGAGAGTTAGGTTTGTGGATACGCAAGCAAATGTGGCCAGAAAAATGCATTAACGTCCACAAATTAAGTACTGAGATAAGCTTTTTATCAGGTAAGCTGCAGAGCGGGCTAAATATGTTTGTTGCACTGGGAGTCCGCTATTGCTCGTGATATTCGTGTTATTAAGTTGAGCTGTGGGACAGATAGTTGTGCGTGCCATCGCACAAGCGTGGTTTAATTGAGCGACGATAAAAAGACTAATAATGAAAACAACCAGTTTTTATTAAAAACTCGCCCAGTAGTTACACCGACGCGGAAGAGAATTGGGATTATGGTTTGAAATCCGAGGTCCCTGACTTAGCGGAATAAACAAGTTATTTAGTGAAAGTGCTGTTTATTTCCTTAGAATCCTGACTGCGGGCTGGTATGATGGACGGTCTTACAGGCCTATATTGACGCCGGTACAAAATTGGCGCAGTGAGCGTGCGAGACGGTAGGTCAAGTTTACTTAAAGCAATATCCGATTTTCAGGTTGCGAGACTACATTTATGGTCACTGTGTGTGTTGCAGGCAAATGCCTGTTGGTTGATACCAAGGGTTGCACAAAATAGTCTTTCTTCTAGGCCCAACGTGACGCGCTCTCTGGCGATGGTAATTAGGGCTTCAGGCATATGACAGCAAGAATATTCTCGCTCTCGTGTGCAGACTGGTCAGCAGAAGAGCAGCGACGCATTACCAGCGATTGTCGGTGCTTCAATCTGAGTGCCGCTCGCGCCGACAGCAGTGCATACGCATTTAGCTCTGGCCACATCGCGCCAACAATATCAGTCCGCTCTGAGCGATGTGAAAAGCTGCCCGGTGAAATTGCACCTCGAGTGGTGAAAGTATATCGATATATCCGTGGCGTTTCGTCTCGTTGTTTGACAGCTCAAATGGTTTTATGGGAGTCTCCTTAAGTCGACTATTTTAATACAGAAATGCTGTAGAAGTCTTTGAAAGCACACTCTTTGCCCTAAGGTATTTAAATGAGATCCGTATTTCTTTGAACAGATTTTGTTGGGCGGTGATAAATTACCCTGGAATGATGTATTGAGGCGCAACATGACGCATGGAAGGCGCGTATCGTCATTTGTCCCGCATGCGCTACTAAGCCGTTTATAAAACAATACACCGCGCAGCTAATAAGGTCCATCCAATTACCTTAGCTGTTAGTTAACAGTTGCGCGGAAATGGAAGTTCGTGTGGTTGGTGTTCGACAACGTGTGCACAACTATCCTAAAAGCAGTGGGTGGAAGATGGGCTGGCTGGATAAAAGAAGGTTAGAGCTTAAGCGCAAAGAAGCATGTTGGTTAACACGTACTCGGAAAATTTTCCAGGTAGACCCTACTAAATGGTTATTTAAAGGGTTGGAAGAATATGCGGCAAACTAGTGCTTAAGGTAGATGCAGAATGAAATCCGTTGGTTAATTTATTGAAAATAAAATTTCTGATCACTGGGGAAGGCGCGTCAGGGCTTATAGCCAGCCGGGCTAGACCGCTCTATTGAGTTGCCTAGTCGTCGGGGCCAAAGGTCGTAGTGCAGTGAACCAAAATCGTACAGCAAGGCGAGGCGCATTTGTGAACAAATTGCGCAGAAGGCCGGAGTTGCCACTTTTATTGCGGGTCAGAATAAAGTCAGCGGACTCTGAATCCGTCGTGGCCTTTTGTTTAGCCAAGCAAAGTACAGGCTACGGTCCAGTAAATGTAAAACTCAATAAATAATGCGGTGGTATTGAATCATAAACCGACTCCTATGCATTTTTGGTGTTGTGATTGCCCGTTTTTTCCATCGACATCGTCGCAGTTATTTACGACCGGGTTTTGGTTATTTGTATGAAACAAGCCATTATTCACAAGGTTAGACAATATGGTGGGTGCCGGTCACGTAATTATATCGCTTCAAGTAGGCACGGTTGCCAGTGTTCGGCACCGACTATTGCTGGCATATTCGGCCACTAAACATGGTGTATATGGGTCTCACTAAGTTCTGCGTTGCTGCTTTGGTCAATTGGCTAGAGCCATATTCGGGTTCTACTGCTGTATGTTCCGAGCTTATCATTCGTACCCCTATGGTCAGAGAATGTATGTGAGCGAATGTCGATTTGTGCGAGGTTGCGCAATGCGATGATAAAGCAACCCAATGAAACGTTTAGGTGAAGTTGAAGAGTAATTGCCTGAGCGCCTTGGCTTGCTATTTGACAGTGCATGAGTCAAGTGTGTTATGACCGGTAGTGCAGTTGTGATTTGGGCATGGCGCTATGTTAGCCTAACAGCACTGCCGAAACAATGATTAAAAAAGTCACGGGAAACAATAATGAACAAAAAGACTATGTTGATCTTTAACGGGAAAAGTGGCCTTAGTAAACCGGTGCGAGTCGTTGGGTATTGTGAAGCCTATAGCACGCCTTTTGCGCCGCTTATGGTGCCAAAAAGTGATTAGTCTCGAGTCGTAAACTTGATGCCTGTGAAGCGGTCGCTGCACAGCATTTCGTCGATGCGTGGCGACAGCCAGTAGGCAATGAGTGCTTGCCACGTTGGCGATATGGCTCAGAAGAGCATGTTCATTTAGTCTCAATATAAAAGCGCATTTGGTCGTATCGAATATACTTTTGGTTAACAATGCGCCGCAAATCCTCTTTTTGGTGCCACCATTTTGGATACTGATTTGCCGCTTATGATAAAACGGTTAGATTGTAAACATTTCGTTTGGGTTTTATCTTTTATCTTTATTGCGCGTGGGCAAGATGAAATGATAGGACGCATAGTACGGTCAGGATGTATTCTAATACCGGCTTCGGTTAATTGGTATTTCACTGACGACTTGCAAGGTATTTATTCTATTTACTAAAGCCGCTGTGCATCAGTATGACAAAGCTTTGCCAAAAAAAGTAATTGTGGGTCCGCGAATATTCGCGTTAACGCGCCTTTTGAGTGACCTGTTTTGAGCGGAAACCAAATTTGCCTCTTGCCTTTAACGTCAAATGGCAAAAGATTTCTTAAAAGCAGCTTTAATGGCATAGTGCCTCTAGGGCTAACGCACGCAGCACAAGAGTATGGCGGGTACTGTGTTGTTACCTTTAGGTGCGTGATGCATCCAGTTTAACACCACAGGAACCACCATTCCGTTGGCGCGGGTGAGTTATTTTTTACAATGTTTTAAATAACACTGTGCGATTTTTGATAGAAACAAAAAAGCGATTTTATGCGCTTTTTCTTTTTCGACTTATATATGGATAAAATTCGTTTAGGAATCACTGGAAGCGAACTTATGAAAAAAATGTATAATAGTCATCTCAAGTAGGCAGCCTGTATTAAACCAAAGAAAGGCAACTAAAACAACTCCAGTTCAAAAGTTTGCATTGACGTTTTTACAAAAGAAACGGTTATTCCTGCGTGCACGAACGTAATTTGGCTGGACACAGAGATCTTCCTCATTTAACGATGTGAAGAAATGGACGCTTGGGAACTGCTCGGCCAACTGCTCGTTAGTGTGCAGCAGGTTAAATATATGGCCTTGTTCTGACAACTTTTACAAAAGAAATACAACAGCTGATGCGCATTGTAATTGGTGCATGCGCCTATGTATAACTTTTTGGTCTTACGTTAGGCACGTTTAGAGCGTGAGTCGACTCGTGTGTTGTAGAGCTGGCTATTACTTTTAAATCACACCGAGACCGACCACAAGGTGTTTACTCGCTAACAAAAGTTTATGATTGACCAGCACGCGGCTGGGAGATGTATGCAGGTACACCCAAAGTTAGTCAAGCCAGTATTTTAAAAGATCGTCTATTTGGCTTTTTAGGCTTAACAGAATGTAGAGCTTTGTCTATGCAGAAGGCTTGCTATGGGGCGCAGGAAGCGGCGAATAAAGCATGGGAATTGTGCTGAGCAAAGTATGATCGTTTTCAGCTTAATAACTCATGGGCCTCAAACTCTTGTAATGTTTGAGGCCCCTAGCTTATTTTTTTAAGGGTTTTCGTGCAATATTTTTTGCGTATGATAATCTGAATAGTTGGCCTTTGTTGAGGAGGCAAATTGTAATTCAACAATGTTTGCCATCTTTGTTGCCATTAGATTACTTGTGAAAAAAAATTCCTTTTCGCCGGCGTGGTACCGGATTTTTATTAGCTAACCATGCGGTTTAATAAGCGGAGTCAACCGTCATCACCACGCACTGCTATTGTTTCATTGGAATTTAACTCCATAAGTTAGTTCACACTTAGAAACTCAGCCAGTTTTTACTTTCGTCTGAAAAAATTCTTGTTTGAAAATCTATTAGAGGGGAAACCAATACCACTAAACCTTTCCTGATTAATCAGTATAGTGCTTTTCTTCTAACTCTCAAATTGTTTGGAGTCTGAAACCGCATTTTGGCTCGCTGGTATTGAAAACAATAACAGTTTTTTACGTGTGGTGCCGCTTCAGCACCATAATGATCATTTTTTGAGAATTGAAGTTTACGTTTTTCATTAAACTTAAGTAAATCTGGGCAGTCAGCAGCGTTGGCTAGGCCCGGAGCATAATATAAGAGACTTGGAATATACCTTGTTTTCATATTTCGTAGCTTTGCGTTGTTTGTACTCAAATAATTGAAAGTGGATTTTGGATTCATGTAACTTACATTTCTTTTATTATGGTTGATTAGCGAAAGGGTTTAATAAATACTTTGACACCTTTGTGTGAAATATATATTTGGGATAAATAATTATGCACCATTTTAAATCGGTGTGTTGTGTGTGTTGGTGTGGGTATCACGTGCTTTTTGTTTGTTGCGCACGCAATTGAAAGTTCAACCTAGTGTCCTTGACACAATGCTGTTCGAACAGGCTGAATCAACCTCCTGCGTAGGCAAAACTATTCTTGCTCCTAAGCAGCAAATGGGGCACAGCAAGCTTAGCCGTTAACAATCGTGGCTGATTCCTGATTGGATTGGCAATCAGCTCAGAGCAGGCTTATTTGGTCTGATGATAGCAAACACTATTATATAAACGCAATAACACCCAAGGACTCTCCCTTAAAGTTTGCTTGTGGTAAAAACTAGTGATAGTCGGTAATGGTCGTCAATTCGTTACTTTTCTGTTGATACAAATTGTCGCTTACAAAAAATTCGGTTGTTAATGTTAGTGTCTCGCTATAGGAAAAAACTCAGTGTTC
>Ga0163217_1073020_pt1 | contig 12453 bp, 22 predicted proteins | sample SynspAceP_FD_185933 | JGI IMG/M metagenome (GOLD analysis project Ga0163217, IMG submission 185933) | Saline lake microbial communities from Ace Lake in Antarctica - Synechococcus sp. Ace-P (PacBio error correction) | ecosystem: Environmental > Aquatic > Non-marine Saline and Alkaline > Saline ... | reverse complement strand
AGCAGCATGCGCTGGCGTTGCTGGCGACAGCTGACGAGTGGTGCACTAATGAGCTACGGCCGCTGGGGCGCCTCAGGCGCGTTGTTTGCTGGTGGAAGGATCGGGCTTGGATATCGGGATTTATGCGCCGGCATCGGCTGCTAATTTTCCGCGAAACGCTTGGAAGCAGGCCGCGCAAAAGTACCCGACCCAGGACCCCACACCAACTGATAGATCTCTGTCTCGGCCTCCGTCTATCGACCTGAAAAGGGGCACCTTTGGCGGTAGACCAAAGAGCGAATTTTGGCGGGGCGCGCATTCAAAGTCCATAATCAGACTTTTCAAGCATCAATGATCTCGCCGCGCCCACCATTGACCCCGGTTCTTGGCTTGAGCATCTTTCGGCACACAGTGTCGTTGAACATCAGGCGGGTGCAGCATGATTGAACTGGCCAAGGAAAAAGAGCCATGCCAAAGCCAATTCCAGATAATAAAATGCTTGCCTGATCGCCCAGTTGTTGATATTCGCCGGTGCCGTCTTCTATCTGGGTTTGCACAGTCTCTGGTTCGTCCTGCCTCTGTCAGCTTGCCCTGGCTGATGCTGCTGCGTTCTGCAAGGCCGCGCCCACAGAAGACGGACCAAGCCGATAAGCCTGGCAGAACTCGCGCGCAAACTGTCCCAGTCTTTTTTTCACTTGCAGCAATGCCATCGCCGCCGCTGGAAGTATCCTATTCGGTCGAGCAGTGCGCGGGCGTATTTCCCTCGCAGCTCGACGCCACTACCCATGGCAGCCAATAACGCCGGTGCGCATCGCGCTGCAGGTTGAAACAAGCGGCAGGGCTTTGCGGCCAATGCTTGACCAAGCCGCGAAGCGGCCTGGCCAGCAGCGCTCGGGCAAAAACAGCGCTAAGACCATTACCAACGGCATGATGCAGCAGTTGGCGAGCAGGCTGACGACAAGTCTGGCCATTGGCTCGCGCCAGTTGAACGATCGCGAGCCGGCGAAGTATTGTGCAATGACTCAGGTGATTGAAGGCATTGCCAGCCAGGAACCAATCTATTGGCATTGAACGCCGCGATTTGAAGCGGCGCGCGCGGGCGAGATGGGCCGGGCTTTGCGTAGTGCCGACGAGGTTCGCGCTTGGGGCCAGCCGTACCAGCCCAATCCACTTCCAAAGTATCTACCATCATCGACGAGATGCATCAGCAGCGGCCTGGTAAACCAACAGCATCAACGATCTGCGGGTGCAGATACAAGGCAGGCGTCGAGCTGATCGAAACTGCGCTGACGAGCAGCTGCAGCGGGGCGGGGCATCAATGAACAGGGCGAGACGGTCAAACAGGCCACAGCACGGATCGCACACAGCGCGCTGCCAAACCGCGATCAGCTCGAAGCCTTTCAGCGATGGCAGTTGAACAGGTTTGCGCTCGACCTGCCGCGAGTTGATGCAACAGACGCGCCTGCTTGCAATGAAGCCAATCAGTTAGTGGAGATTGTCCGAGCAGGTTCAGCGAGATTGCTCGCGAAGTCGCGCTGGATCCGTACCATCAGCGCTGTTACGAGGCAGCACAAGCGGCGCAAAAGCCATAGAAGAGCCTTTGAGCGGACATCCAGAGCGGTGACCTCAGCCTGGAGGCCTGTGCAATACACGCTCAAAACCCATCGAGGGTACCCGGCCACAAGCAGTACAGCAGCCAATTTGACCGCTATACGACGAAGTACTGCCAATGGCATTTCAGGAGCCCCTGCTGAGGACAAACCCCGCGCTGTCTTGCCTTGCCACCACCACCGCCGGGCTTTTACGCTGCCCACCACAACAGCGCTTCTGTGTTGCGCGGCCGAATGGCAACTCCTTCAGCACGACACCCAGTATTGCCGGACCCAAAAACGCCTGTTTTTAATGAAATCGGCACTGGTGCACGCTGCGGCAGCCATGAAAAAAACGCTGTTAAAATTGCAGACCTACAAGCGCGACACCGGCGAGATCATGCACGATGTTGTCAGTACCCATTCGCTGCTGCGTGGGCGGGCATTGGGGTGGGATAGCGGTTGGGGTACAGCGGATGTGGTATGAGAGTGGGCCGTGAAGTAGCTGAGATACCGCTTGGATTCCCGCCGTCGCGGAATGACGGGGGTGGGGCGGGAATCCAAGCATATCCCGACAAACCCAGCATATTCTGGTCATCAGCGCATGCACGACTAGCTGCTAAAACCCAAAATGGATCCCCGCGTTCGCGAAGGATGACGTCCCGCTATACCGCAAAACTCCGTAGCCCTCCGTCATTCCCGCCACCACTGCGTCATCCGCGAAGGCGGGAATCAAGCCACATCCCGCCAAGCCAGCACATTCGGTCATCAGAGCATGCACGCACTAGTGCTAAAAAACCCAAAAATGGATTCCCCGCGTTCGCGAGGATGGAGCGCGTCCTGCTAGGCCGCAACCAGCAAGCCCTCCATCAATTTCCCGCCACCCACACCGTCATTCCGCAAAACGCCGGGGAATCCATCTTTACCTGGTTTTAGAGCGGAAAAATAATATTGGTCAATGCCAGCGCAGCGACGCCCTAAAGCAGCTCGCCTGAGACCCGCCAGTTCGAAACAATGCCTGTCAATCGACATCCGCCTGCACTTACCCTGCGCAGTTGCGCGAAAAACAGCTCGGGCGGCTTCCGGATATTGCCTGGCAATTCAGGGCTAAGGCCACTGCTTAATCCGCCCTGGCGAATGGCGTCGATCATGGCGGGCTCGGGTCTGGGTGAAGAACTCGGCCAACCACGGCAATAGTGCCTGGCCAAGTCAAAGCTCAAGGCATCTGTCCGCTTGCGTTTGAAGACTGATGCGCAAGGGCCCGGGCCAAAGAAATCCGGGCTGCACCACCAAACCACGGCCGTCATCACCGATTCGGCAAACCGCTCAGCTCGGGATCGCTGATGATCCGCCAATTCCCATACCATCCGCCATTTGGCGATCACCGGCACATCTAAAAAACCTCCACGAATGCGCCGCAATCCAATTCCCAGTGCGGCGGCGGCTTGTAGCCTTCCATCTTGGTGGCGGGCGTTGCACGGCGATATTCCGCCGCGCCGGACTCGGCCAATGCACGTGCGCAATCCAGCCGTCAGCTGGTGTCCGCTAGAGCCCCAACTCGCATCTTGGCAGGCACCGGCACCGCAGAGGGCGTTGCCCCACGCACTGCAGTGATGATCCGCGCAGTTGCTCTGGCTCACGCGAGCAGCGTGCGCCGCCGCGTGGTGGGTAACGGTTTTGCCGGGCAGCCAAATTTCAATCCACTGGCAGGGGCGCCCCACTCGGCAAAGTTGCGCGGCATTCACGCCAAGCCAATGGGGGTCCGAACCCAGCAGTTGCGGGTTGTTACCGGCACGCCCGGCGCGGGTTTTCCAGGCCTTGGTGCATCTCAGGTATGAAACGCTCGACGGTGCTCAGATTCAAGGCGGTATCGTCACGCGCATGAATTTCCACTGACGCACGATCTATACGCCAATCCGAGTCAGAATGTCCGCGCATGGGCGGATCGACCAGCCCCTCCATCGCGCCAGCACAATCCGCGCATAGCCTGTCTAGTGATTTGCTCAAGACTCGGCACCCTCAACGCCTGAGATGCCATGGCTTATTCAGCAGCGCAACAGGCCTTGCTCATCCAGCACTTGCACACCCAGTTGCTCTGCCTGGCAAGTTTGCTGCCCGCCCCCGGCTCGGCCACCACACCAAATGGGTCTTGGCCGATACCGCTGCCAGCGAACCTTGGCGCCCAGGCTTTCCAGGAACCTGCCACATTCACGCGAGGAGGGCGTTCCAGACCGCCGGTCAACACCCAGGGTTTCTGGCCAGCTCAGCGGCTATGCCCTCGCCTTTGCTTTGGCCTTGGGGCTATCCCAGTGCATGCCAAAGGTTTTCAGTTGGTGCTGCAACCTGCATCACCGATCACGACGCTGGTTATCTGTGAAGTATCGCGCAAAACCGAGCCTGCGCTTTTTTCTGTAAAGCGCTCGACCCGCTTCAGCTCGCAGCCAATCCGCCTGCATGATTGGCGCTCCAGGGCTGCCCAAGGTGGTGCCAGGCGCTCGGCACCCAGTCTTGGCCACCACGGGTATTTCCAGCCGCGCGATAAACTCGGCAAGGCTTACCGCTGGTGCAGCCAATTCCGGGTTGAGATCGCCCTCCTCCTGCAATTCGAGGACCGCGCTCGAGCAACTGGCTAATACTGTGCGGTTATGCTCATCGGCGAAGAAGCGAATGAAATCTCGTGGGCGACTTCTGCGCCCAACATCCGGCAGGTACCCAGGCACCTCCGGGCAATGCCTGGCTGATACGCTCAAGTGAAACACCAGCGAGCGTAGCCAGCAGCTTGGCAGTCCTCTTCGCCCACGTCGGGTATCCCCAAAGGCATAGATAAAGGCGCCAGCGTTAGGCTTCTTGCTGTCCGTATGGCGCCGACAGATTCTTTGTGGATATCTCGGCGAAGCCTTGCAGCGCTAGGACCTGCCTCGTAAGTCAGCAAGTACAAGTCGGGCGGGTGAAACTGACCAGCCCGATATCGACCAGTTGCTCGACAATTCTTTTCACCCAGCCCATCGATAATCCAGCGCCACGCCGTGAGACAAAAATGAATGATTTCGCCTGCTTGAGCTGCGCCTGACAGGTCAAACGGCCAACGCAGCGATATTTACAAGCGCCTTCACTGATGGTTTCCGCCCACGACCACGGCTTGATCAAACTAGTTGCCTCGACATCCCGAGCCGCATACCGGGCAATGCTCGGGATCTCGACTGGTCGGGCAATCAGCCGGGCGTTCGCTCGGTAATTACCTGGCATGACCTGCGGGATTACATCGCCGGCACGGCGAATGATCACGCTATCGCCGATCATCAGGCCAAGGCGCGCGACCTCGTCCATATGCAGCGTCCGCGTTGGAGACCGTCCACACCGGCAAACAAGCACGGCCGCAGCCGAGCTACGGGGGTTACGGCACGGTTTGCGGCGACCCTGGAACTCGACGTCTAGCCAAAACTCATGACTTCTTACCATCGCCGGGAATTTATGTGGCAATGGCCCCAAGCGCGGCTCCCGGGCGCGGAAGCGCCCAGTTCGCGTTGGTAAGCTGCGATGACCCGTGGAACACCCACACCGTCAATTTCGTAGCCCAGTGCTGCGCGTCGCGCGCCGATTGCCTGATAGTAGGCAAGGCATTCGTTCGACGCCGGCCAGCCAGTTCAGCTCGCGACTGATGCTGCAAACCCCATTTCACGTAGCTGGTGCAGAATGGCGACCTGGGTATCTGGCAGACCCCATCCACCGCCCGATTGCCATAGCAGCAGAATTCCCAGCGGGCGGGCCACGGGTGATATTCGGGTCCCAGTTGGGGCGTAATGAGCGCGGACGGGCCGTTGGCGGGATTGCAAAGGTCTTGCTGCCCGCTCGCGCGCCCGTTCGTTTGAGCCGTCTCGAAGCCGGCATTTGTGATAAAGACTTCACCGCCGCACTTCCAGGCACGCCGGGCCAGCCCTTCGCCACGCAGCTTCAGCGGCCACAGTTGCGGATGGTCCGCACGTTGCTGGAGATATATCCTCGCCGAGTTACTGCCGTCGCCCCGCGTTAGCGCCGGCGTACCCAGTTGGTACCGTTCTCATAGGAGCAGGGCACTGCGGAGGCCATCCAGTTGGGCTCGCAGGCAATACTCCACCTCCGCTCCACCGCCAAACAGATCGCCGGCGGGCAAGTCCAGACCCCGCGCACGCGCGATCCAAAATCGCGCTCGCATCGATTGTTCATCGAAGGCATTTACCCAACTGAGCATCGGACTTCTGCTTGGACCCCCCCCCATGCCGAACGCATGGACAACCGAAGCCGCCCACGCGCTGGGTGGGTGAATCCGGGCGGTAATCAGGTCTGGCGGGCGTCTTCAATGGCCTTGAGCTCGTTGAAACAGCCGATCCGTATTCCGCATCGGAATGAGGGTTCATACAAGCACGTAATAACGATGATTATGCAGGTTTCAATCTGCTCACGCAATTCAATCGCGCGGGCAGCCGGATCCGGAGTCTTGGGTCATGGTGGGATATCGGTCGGGATCGAAGCGCCGATGTACCCAAAGCGGCCGAGCTAGTCAGCCGAGCTGGTAACGGATTGCGTGTTGTTCTGTAAAACCCTTCGCGGCGGGGGCCGCCGCTCCCACCGAAAAACCGGGCACCGCATTCTGGTAGGAGCGGCGGCCTCGCCGCGATAAGGAGGCGGTGGAAAGACCAAAAGCCTCATGCACACAAGCAGCGCTGCTCTTGGAGTGGTTTTGTTTGGGCTGTTGAGGCGCTTTTCGCGGCGGGACGCCGCTCCTACAAAAAAACCGGCCACCGCACTCTGGTAGAGCGGCGCCTCGCGCGAAAGGTGTGCGCTGATGCACAGATCCAGCCATCCCAACTCTTCCCCCATTGGCCAAGCGCGTTAAGTTCTGAGAAAGCATCAAGGATGATAACCATGGAATATGGATGCACGGCAAAAAGCCACCGCCTGAGGCTTGGCCGCACTGTCAAATCGGGCAGATTCACCTGCTCACAAGTTACCAGGAAACCGGGCACCGGTTTTTTCCGATCTGCAGGCTGCCCGCAACATGATCAGATTCTCGCCCGGCAGGAGGCCTTGGTCGCGTTATCAGCCACGCCTTCGTCATTCATGCCCGACCACCTGCAGCTGGCTGGTGCAGCTTCAGACGATCAGCTGGATCGCTGATGCAGCGGATCAAGTCAACTCGTCGCATCAGATCAAAGGGCCATTTGCGGCGATGGCAGGCGGCTTTCATGATCCATGCATGCGAACGGAGGAGGGATTGAAGAAAGTTCGCCTCGCTATATCACGCCAACCCGTTACGAGCCGGGTTGGTGGAGAAGTAGGGGATTATCGCATTGGGATGCTGTTTGGTGTAGGCCCTTCGCGGCGGGGCCGCCGCTCCTACGGCAAAACCGGGCACACGCACTCTGGTAGAGCGGCGGCCTCCTGCGCAAAAGAGGTGACGAAGCCAAAGCCTTCAAGTAACGGCAGCGCTTTGCCCCTTTAGGGGTTACCTTTTGACTGGTGAGCGCGTGTCGCGGCGGCGGACGCCGCTCCCCCCCTCCCCCCCCCCCCCCCCCCCGCCCCACCCACCGACCCCCATACCAAAAAAGCAGTGCGTGCCAAAGGTTAGGAAGCGGCGGCCTCGACGCGAGCGGCTACTGCCCCTCAGCGGCGGGCGCCGTAGTGTTTGCGTTCGAACTCGGCAATGCCGCAGGCGGTAATGTTCGATAGTCTGTGCGGTCAGGACGCTGCGCTGTTTCTCTTTCAGATCGCCACCCAGCTCTGGGCCAGTTTGCGTGCAGCGAGCAATCAGCAGTCCAGCGCCTGCTTGGGATGACGCTGGCCAGAGCAGGCCCATGAAAAAGCTGACGGCACGCACATGGGTATGTCCATCTTCGTCCAGGTCAAAAGACACCCGAGGCTTGAAGCGCGTTGCCATGGAGAACAGGAGATCGCCATTACCGCTCATGCTTTCAGCCGATGGAAGATATTCATCTCGCCATGGCGCAGCCGCTTTCCAGAATGCTCTGAAGCAGGCCCGAGCCGGCGAAGCCTTCTTCGTCACAAGCGACACGTTGATTACCAGGACTTCTCTCAACGGGCGCTGCTTCCCTGGCTGCTCGGGATCTTTTGCCTTGATCCGGGCTTGGCTCACGCACCTTGATTGCGGCTTGTCGTCACAACCGCTGGCGCGGCAAAGCGGGTCCCGCAGCACTGGCGCAGGAAAACGTTCTTCCAGATCCAGGACCAACCTGCCTCAGGTGCGCGCTTTCTGCGGGCATTTGCAAGTATTGGGTCCGGTCAAAATCTTCCTCATCAAAGACGGCTCTTCGCGGTCGAAACGCTCGCTTCCTGCTGCCGATCCTGTTTTTCCGGGCGATCAGGGCGCTCGCGGCGCCCCACCACACGCGGGCGGGCCGAGCAGCGTCCGCGCGTCCTCGGATCTGGCAGATCCTTGGCGCTGCGTCCAAGCTTGAACGATCTTCGAACTGCCGCCCATATACGCCGCCAGCCATCAAAAAAGAATGCGCGAGTCACCAGTTAGGCCGATAATAATGAGCCACTCACGCAAACCGAAATCCAGAATTCCGACCTTGTTCTTCTGATTTTTCTGTTTCTGGCTCAACCCTTGGCCTCGAACCTTAAAGTAGTTAATGCCTGCGACATTAACATGCCGCGCCGGCAGCTTGGACACTGCCGCTTACCGCTGCGCCTCTTCCACGTCTCTACTGACCAGCGGAAAACAGCCTGGTTCATGCATGCACGCCGAGTAATTGATCGGCCATTTCCATCGCAATCTTGTTATGCGTAATGTAAATGAAATTGCACTCGCTTCGACAATCTCTTTAACAATTCGCGCGTAACGCGACTTAAGCGTCGTTCCAGCGGGCGTCCACTTCGTCCAGCATGCGCAGAGGGAGACGGGTTGGAGCTGGAAGATGGAAAAACACCAACGCGATAGCGGTCAGCGCCTTTCCCCACCGGCCAGCAGGGTGAATCGTGCATTTTCTTCTTGCGGGCGAGCGAGCCTGATGTACGCCGGTATCGCAGGCAGAATCATCTCCGGTGAGCTCCAGAACGCATGCCCCCCGCCAAACACTTGGAAACAATTGCCTGCGCAGCCTATGGTTGATTCTTGTCGAAGGTCTCCTTGAAACGGTTACGCGTTTCCCTTGTCGATCTTGCGGACACCTGTTCCAAGGGTCGTTGAAGCGCCTCCTCAAGAGTCAGCGTTCTGCGCATCCAGATAGCGTTACGCTCGGAAATGCTGCTGATATTCGTCGATCGGCTGCCAGGTTTGATCGCGCGAAGGCGTTGAATGCGCGGCATCAAGCTGGCCCAGTTGGTGGTCCCCAGTCCGCTTCGTTGCGGCCTCGGCAACAGCCCAATACGCTTTGAGGTCATTAGCCTGATCCAGCCAATTGTTTCCTGCAGCCCTGGCGTCGGGTTGCAGATCACGGGCAATCAGACGCTTGTTCATCCAGTGCACGCAACAGCTGGGCCTGCCTGCCTCCGCTTGCGTGCGGCGCGCGATCCTGCTCGCGCATCTGCTGATCGACGGCTTCGACAGCCTTGGACGCGCCAAACCCAGGGGTCCTTTTCGACCTGAATGCGCGCTCAAGCAGGCTTCTCCAGTTCATGCGCTGATCGTTCCTCAGGGGCCTGGCTCTTCTTCGATGGTTCATTTTCAGCTTTTTCACGCCGCTCGCCCAAACGCTCGCCTGGCACTGAGTCGCTCAGGCCTGGGTGGTCCGAATCCTGCTGGCCGCAGTGACTGCACGCGGAGGCCAACTGGTTGTGCCTTGTTCCTTGTGCTGGCGAGCATGGCTGGCGGGCATGGTCCGAGTGCTTCACCACCGTCGCGCTGGCCGAAGCATTTCTTCACGCTTTTAGGCCAGCATCGGCGCCATGTGATCCGCGGCGCCTGCAATGTCATCGCGCTTCCCGATCTGCTCCTTGCTCATTCGACCTGCCTGCCGCCTTGATGTCTTCCAGGTTCATTCAGTGATCGCTGCGCCGGGCGTTGAACCTGCTTTCCAGGCGAAACCTGACGCGCGACCACTTGGCTTTCAGGTCACCCTGCTCACGGCTCTGGCTGCCCAAGCCTGTGCAAGGCATTCGCGCTGCTGCTCAAGTTGTCGAAGCTTCGCGCAGGCCATTCGACGCGGCGATTGTCTTCCTCCAGCCGGCCTCCTGCCTCGCGAGTGCGCGCCTCCAGCGTTTCCGATTTCTGCTGGCGTTCGAGCACGCCGGCTTCGTGCCTTCGCCGCCGCTCGGAACGTAAGCCAGTAGCCCAAAGGTCGCAATGCGCCTTCCCGGGTAATACCGATTCAATGCGCGGCCAGTTCGTTGGCGTAGCGCCAGGGCCTGCTGCAGACTTTCGCAGTGCGCACCGCGCCGAGCCAGGGCGCGCAAGATCAACGCCCGAAGCGTACCTTGCGAGCAGGCTATCGCTGGCGCTGGAGGGAAATCCGGCTGCTGCTTTTATCCACAGCCGCAAGCTGCCCTGATGCAAAAGCACCCGAGCTGATCCGCCAGACTATCCAGATCGTCCAGACTGACCGCTGCAGATCGTCACCACACCGTTTTCGTACCGCGCCGCTCCCACCCAGCATCGACCGCATTTGGCGCGAGCATGATGCGGGCAGATCCTGCAAACCCTGCTTCCTGCAGCCACTGTTGCACGCCCTGGCCATGATCAGGCTTGCTTGCTGCAGCGCCTCGAGGGACGCCAAGGACGACCGCTGCTGCGCGGATTCTCGCCGGACGGATGTCGCGCTCCTTGATGCAAGGCATTTGAGGTTTCCCGCTCCGCTGCAGCGCCTCGCGAAGGTTCTTCAGCTGTTGCTGGCCTCGCGTTTCGCTGCGCATTTCCATTTCCGCCAGCTGTTCGCAAGCTCGGCCAGCTTCCTCGCCAGAGGCCCGGCCGAACAAGCCGCCTGCCGCTCGATCTTCGAGACGCTTGAAAACGTTCGCTGAGGCGCTCTATGCCTGCTCCAGATGACGTATACGCGATTGTTTCAACCTCGCGCCTGCTGGCGCGGGGCGGCGGCTTGCTGCGTTGAACTGATCCCAGGATGACTGCCAAGGTCTGCATGGCCTCTTCCGCGCCTCTGCAGCACCACGTATCCTTCATCGCGCAGCACTGGCCCATCTCAGCTCGGGCTCGATCTCGCCAAGCTCGTTCTGCAAAAATCCGTCCGAGCAACGCCGATCCTGCGTTCAGATGGCTTGCGCCTCCTCCAGGCCTGTTCGGTTCTGCTACCATTCGTCATAGAAGCTGTCGCTGGCGGTCGCGGTTGAATGCAGCACCTGCTCGATGCGGCTGAATCCGCACCAAACAACTGTAATAACGGGCCTGAACCTGATTGAAGATTCAGTCAGCGTCCGCATGCTGGTCGCGTTGCTTTTCCACCTTCGCTGTCGGCATTGCGCTGTTCGGCAATTCAAGGCCTCCATGCCAATTTTCCAGCTCGCGCATCGCGGTGCTCCGCTCAAACTGTCTGGGCGTTCCATCCGCAGCCAGCGGCAAAAACGCCTGCACTGGGCCTGTGAGCTGAACGCTCTTTCGCCTTGAATTCCTGTACTCTCGGCCGCCTGGGCTGGCGCTGCAAGTGCGCCAGTTGGCGCTCCAGTTCTTCGCGCAGGTCGGTCAGACGCCGCAGGTTCTCGTGGTGCGGGCGGATGCGGTTTTCGGTCTCACGCGCGTTCCTTGTATTTGGGAAATGCCCGCAGCTTCTTCGATAAACAACCGCAACTTCATCGGGCTTGCCTCGCATCAGCTTGGAGAATTCATGCCCGCTCGATAATCGAGAGCTGCGCGGCCCCAGGCCAGTGCCGAGAAAAATGTCGTGATATCCCGGCGCCCGGCACTTGGTGCCGTTCAGGTAATACTGATTCTGCGCTTCGCGGTGACCTGCGGACGATGGAAATTTTTCTTGTAACCGGCGTACTCGCCCTTGGGGAGCGTCCATCGCTGTTACGAATATCAAGCTCGATGGAGGCCTGACTACAGCTTAAGCGAGTGGAGCAATTGAAGATGAACATCGGGTCAATCGGACTCGCCGCGCAGGTGTTTTGCGAAGCTTTCGCCCAGACCAACGCACCGCATCGATGATGATTGATTTTCCACAGGCCATTGGGGCCCACCACTGCCCCCAATTGTGGGAAAATACACGTGGTCGGTCCACGAAGGGACTTGAAAACCCGGGCCAACTTGATGCATTTCAATCGCATTTTGAATCATCTGGTCCTTGAGGGATTGCCGCTCAAGGCTGCCATTTTACCCACTAAGCATTTGCCCATGAGAAGGCCCCGTGGCCGAAATACCTGGTGCGCAGGCAGCGCAAAGGTGGGCGAAAGGCCGGCGTAGTACGGGCAAAAATTCACCGGCGCTTTAAAAAAATCCACCTGACGACCAACCCCTCTGGAAGTGAAAGCCTGGAATGGGCCCATTACCAGCGGGGAATATGGATCAGCTCTTTACAGGCAAGCCTTGATGGAGGAAGAGGATACCCGCGTCTGCAAGATACCCCGGAAAGCGCCTTGGCAGCAATGTGGCCGCAGAATTTCTTTCGCCCAGGTGGCCGCCGCACTTCTGGGACGACGCTGGGCGGATTACCGCTTGACCAAAAAACCCGGAAGGACCACACTGGCCCTGCTTGATGGGTATCGTTGGGCGCCTCCGGTGGCCGGCTTGGTCGCCTTGGCTGGTAAACCTATTCGGCGGGAATTCCGGGGGTCGGATTGCTTGCCGCAAAGCTGTTATCGCCGCCTAATATCCCGCAATTTACCCCAGCGCCAAAAAAAAAACGTTTCTGGATTAGCGGAATAGGGCCTGGTTCAGCCCCGCCCAAAGGGGCAACTAAAAAAAAACCCAATTTCTTTTCCCCTTTTTTCCTCTTGTTTA
>Ga0163217_1030972_pt1 | contig 12453 bp, 4 predicted proteins | sample SynspAceP_FD_185933 | JGI IMG/M metagenome (GOLD analysis project Ga0163217, IMG submission 185933) | Saline lake microbial communities from Ace Lake in Antarctica - Synechococcus sp. Ace-P (PacBio error correction) | ecosystem: Environmental > Aquatic > Non-marine Saline and Alkaline > Saline ... | reverse complement strand
ACGTCGTAAACCAAACCGGCCCAAACTATTGGAGCTTCTTTCCAACAGCATGGATTATAGGTAATTGAGAATCGGATGCATTTTTTATGTAACAGTTTTTGTAAGGCCTAAAATGGCGTTAAGGGGTGTACGCAATCATGCCTCATATTTTGCAAAAAATTCATCCACGCTGTTTTCTTGCAGTATTGTGCCTTTTCTAATGCAGTGTTCAAGTCAAGTACATTTGATCAATTTTGACCCTCATTTTGCCGAGAAAGTATTGGCAAGAATTTCCTATTTCGTCCTTTCTATTGGTAGGCAGCGAATGTCCTCTGGAATACCAAGGTCATAATTTGCTGATCGCCTGGTAATCTTGATAATTTATTTTAGAAAATAGATTAGTGAAAAACCAGGGAAAGCAGAATGGAAAACAAAGGCATACCCATAGTAAGGTTTGGTATACTTTGCGTGCCGTACTGTAAGCACATTTTTAGTAAAATATTCTGCTTCCATATTGGAAATCAGATAATATTTTTCGCTTTTCCATCGAAATACGGAAACTCCTTGAGGTAAACTTAAAATTAATTGGCTGGGAGAGAATTTGTTAGTTGATTGAAAAAAACCCTCTTTTAAATGGTTCAATGGAATTTTCTCCAGTATTATAATCGGAGAAAAAGTTTTGGAATTCTTTGGTCTGTAGGCCAAACTGCTGAGACCTGTTCATGGGAATATAAGTACTGGCCCTTGGAATCTATTAGATAAAAATTGACTGGTCACTACCGGCTATTATTATCCAAGTTACGAATATAACGGATTTTAGGTTTAATATTTTATTTATCTTTTTTAGAAAATAATTATTTTTGATGATTAAGGATACCAACTTTTTTGTTTTCACTTTTTAAAAATGGGACTGCGACTCGGCAGGTAGGGGTGTAGGAGAAACTGATACAACCGTATTTCTTCGTTTTAAATTAATATTGGAAAAGTATGTGCTCGCTTTATTTATTTGGATGGCCTCTGTTAAAATATTCACGGATCTCCTTTTGTTTGAGGTTTGTTGGGACTTCTGAACTTTGCCCTTTTCCTTGTCAAACGAAATTAATTCTTTCCATTTTTCATCGGCTTCCAGCAAAATCTTAATTTAAAAAATAGGTTTCTTTGTTTTCAAGGAATAACAACTAAACCAGTTGATCTATATCGCTTGTAGTTTTCAAAACAGAAGGACGGTGTATATGCTCTTGTATAGGTAGGACTCAAAGCTATGACTGCCCAATGTTCATTGGGTTACTTCATTAAGTAAGCAGTAGAACGTGTTCCGCCAAGTTCAGAGGCCTGCATCATACGTTCTTTTGAAATGTGCCGTAATAACTTGGGATGCTTTCTGAAAAACCAAAACCAGATAGCAGAATGGAGAAAATGATGAGACCAGTAAAGAAAAAGGGAAAACGGGTTACGTATGGAATGTCTTAATTCATTAATGGCCAATATAAAGGTATATAAAAGTAATTTATTCTTATTGGATTGAAAAACAAAAAGCTTTTTTGTGGAACCTTCCTTTGGTTATAACATTGGGAATTCTGTTTTATCCATTACTTTAGATTAACCTTAGGGTTAAAAAGTTACATTATGAGTGGTTGTGAAGGTGAGTAATACTATAATGGGGAAAAAGAAAAACCATTTTAGCTATATTTGTTAGCGCCTATAAAAATTTAACTTTGATTACATGGAAAAACCTTACGCCACGGCACTTTTAATATGCCATCCCATTTTTGTAATCCTTTTGACGATAGAGATAACCTATGGCTATTTTGTTAAGAAACAAATGCATAAGGTTATGACCGGTTTTCCAGTATTAGTTCGACTTACCAAATTAATAATCAGGATAGTTTTAGGCCTTGCAGTTGATTGTGCGTTTCTTATCATTCTTGTTGGACCATTGCAATTACAGAAATTAAGGCTACCCTTGGTGGTTTGGACCATTGTTTTATAGTGCTCGATTTTTGCGGGTTACTGGAACCCATAGGTTAAGTCAAAGGATCAATATTTTTTGGAAATCAGCAGTAATCCATTCACAAGCAGAGAGGAGTTTTAATTTGGGCATTGCCCCTTAGACAACCAATAGTAACATTAATAAGGCTAATTTTTCGTTTGTTTCTGGTTCCTGCGGCCGTTTTTGGCGGTTCCCCATTTTGTCATTAGCTATTTTGGGCCCCATTTACATTTGTTTGCCCGTTTTGCGTACATACCAGGACATATTGGAAAAATGGTTGGTAGAATATGTCTTGGTAAACCCCTTCCAGCAACAGGGTGCCACCATGCCATAAATCCGGAAAATACATAGATAAGAATTTAGCGGCAGATACTTTGTGTTTGGGATCGTATGTTCAGCACATTTCAGGAGGGAGTTGGCGACGGTTTTAACTCCCCAATATGAGTTTGAAGGCCCGCCGGGAAACTTGGAATCCCTGTAATTATCAATTTTAACATTTGTGGAGGAATAGCCTTGGGATGCATGGCGTACAAAAAGTTTTCGGGACAAATTGCGTTTTTGGTCATGCCCACTGGGCTGGAGGGCCGAATGATGTAAAGAAGGGACCAAGTATCCCATTTACCATTAATCGAAGAATGTGACCACTTTAAAAAATATTGAATCCTAGCTACCAATAGGATCAAGTTATATGCTATTTTTCAGATGTTCATTAATTTTGTATAATGATGTTTATTGCTCTTTAATTATTCCGAAATAGGTTTTTTGAGGGGTCTAATGGTATTCAGTGGCTTTTATTTTTGTTGGAATCTATGGATATTACGACTTCTCATGGGATAGGGAAAAAGTATTGTGTTTGCTATAGAGCTGATCAGGGGGTATGCCGGATATCGTGGATTAGCGCTTATTTTGGGATTGGTTTGGGCTAAACTCGTACCTTTACGTGGGCCATGTATTGGGTAGGAGGGCTTACTTCCTAATTACCATTTCTTGGTGGAGTAACTACCTATTTTGAAAGGGAGGAAAGGAATTGAAAGTGGTTTCTTAAAAAATTTGAAACAACGTTCTTGAAAAGTGAGTTATACTTTTTTACTTTGTAGTTTTGAAAAATAAAATAATATGATACTTTCCTTATTTCTGAGGCCTTTCCGGAACTTCTATGTCCACCTAATTCCAATATAGCGTTCCATTAGCTTCTTTCAAATGCTTACATTTTTGCTTGGATTAAGTGCATTGGCTTTAAAAAGCATTTATTAAGAGGGGTCCTGGCTTTCCTGGATGGCTTAAAATTGCGGTTGGCAATTTAAAATAAGCATATAGTTTTTTAAAAAAGATCTGCAGGGAAGAGGCTCGGTGTAAATCATTAATGAAATTCGACCCTTCCGCTATAAAGTCTTAATTTAGTTTATCAGTTTCATTTTCTTTTTGTACCCTGTAGTGCCAATACAATTCTTTCGCCCCTTACCTTTTGGTGCAATTTTACGGTTATCGGCACTATTCAAAAGGTAAAACAAATCTACTCTAGAGCCAAATTAAATGAATCCTGCATCTTCGCCCTGATGAACACTTCCCCAAACTTCCGCATAATTAACAAACGACGGGCCCATAGCCTCCTTGCGATTTGGCGGTTTATAGTAGTCCCCAAACTTTCGGGGGTATTTATGACAAAACCGTAGTTCTTTCGTTTCTCTTCACTGGATTTAGGATGCCAGGCCACAAAATATTTTCCCAAGCATGGTATTTAGAAAACTTAATAAGTCCACTTACCGGATATCTTGTAACATGTACATTTATCGGGGACATAAAAAATAGAAACTGAATACGGTTTTGCCTTGAAATTATTCCGTTTCCTCTACTTCTTCAATTTAAACAACCACCTTTAACCATCTACGGGGTGCCAATATTTCACAAAACTTTTAGTTGCATTCCTTTTAGGGTTTCTAAAGAATTGCAATATTTAAACGGGATAAGCAGTGAAAGTTATTTTGAAGTCCAAATTTGAAGCCCAAGTTATATCTACAAAATAATTGGCCAATAGAATAATGGAACACACTATAATAAAGGTTGTAATAATAATTTTTGCCCTTCTTTATGAAACATGTGAAAAAATAATTAAAGTTAAATATGCAAAAGGTGCTGGCAAACACCAAACGTCCACCTGTCCAAACATTCCACCATGTTCCAGGTAAATATTAGCACCACATCTTTGACCCCGGCGGACCTTTTAAATTTAGATTTCTATTTGGTCGCCCAAACCACCTGTTTCAATACAATGACCGATGCTAGTATTAACCATTTGTGTCAATGAAATATTGTTTCATATTTCGACAAAAAATAGGCTGCGGCGCCAATGCAAAAACAAAATCCTCCTATTGCTCCCTAAACAATTGTTTTTTTCGGGGAAAGGACGGAAACAAATTTATTGCGACCTATACTTTTGCCCACCAAAGTAATTGCCAAATGTGTCGCTCACCCAGATAAGGATAAATACGCCCTTAATCAGGGAAAACTGCAAATTCATTGTCTTTATAGGGAATCATAGTTAGGAAAATACAACCTCCCCCTATATAAAATAAACTATTATTAAATTTTTTGAAATGTGTTGAACAATTTTTCCTTTCTTGAAAAGAGGGTAGTACAAACAATATAAAGTTAATGGTTATTGTAATTAAACATCAAAAATATTGATTTGAGGATCCTTTATCATCGATTCAGATATATAAAATGCCCACCAAAAGTGCCAAATAGCAATAAAAATGTGATATCCGCGGAAGTTATTACCATTACGTTTGTATTCGTATAGGCAGGCCAATCAAAGGTCATAAACAAAAAAAAAGTCAAAGCAATCAGAGCTCAGAAATTACGGCGGAAAGTAGTAAAATTACATATACCCGCACCTGTAAGTAGCGCCTTAAAATTTCTCTCATGTTATAAGTCTTCCAGAAGTAAAGATAAAGATTTTTAGAACTGACTCCGTAAGTTAAGAAATCGTCTGAATTTTCGGCTGGGTTTGAAAGTTTAATGGTGGTGATTGTTCGCGGGAATTACATTCTTGTACTTCTTTTTAATTGTTTTTTAATCCCTCACCAATGGATTCTACCATTTGACTGGTAGTGGCAAAAACAATAACATTTGATGGAATTCGTGAAGTTTTCTTTCCTTTAGTTGGTTGGAGCAAACTTAAAATGGAGCCATTTTTACGCCTATTAATGTTCACACGTGGTAAAAAATATTTCACTCTTATTGGGGTGGGTCGGTTGAAATTATTCCTGATTTGGCAAATTATCTTCCAATCTTTGCCATGAAAAGAAGGTCTTGATCTGCCATTCGTTCTTCAATGATAATATTGTCCAAATTGCTAAATACCTCGCTAATGGAGTCGCAATACAAGAACTTTCACCGTTATGTTTAAAAATTAATGGTAAACTTTTCGTTCAACGGGAATATTTAAGTCGCGGCATAATGCTTGCCCTCTTGTTTCCACAGTTTCTTGAAACTCCTTTTTTCCCTCCCCCAAAAAGTTTATCAAAATAACCCATTAATATCTAAAACGCTCCTTTGGTTCCTACGTCTATAGAACAACGAATTATTTATTTTTTATTTTTTATTCTGACTCCGATTCCGAAATATCCTGGTTGGCTTTTTCTTCTTTTTCGCCGCAATAGCTTTTTTCTTCTTTTTCTTCTTTTTTCTGCGGCTTCCTCAGCTTCCATTCCTTCTTATCTCTTTCAAAAAGCGTTTTGCCGAATATCTTTCAAAATCGTCCTTAAAAATATAACTTCTTTTTCCAATTAATCGTCTGCCAATTCGGTAAGTTTCTTTTGTTTTCCTGATAATAAATCAACGCTCTCACATACTGCTCCTCAATAAGGCTTGGAAAATCTCTTTGTTCTTATTGGTCAATGCAGTCTGTTCGCCTATACGGTTTTGAGAAACCATATTCATTTGCCAGATGAATCGTAATAGGTGAGATTTCCTATTCTCCAATCATTTAAACCGTAAATGGTTTACCATGGCCCTAGCTTGTTTGGTTTACTTTTTCCAAATCGCTAAGTGCACCTGTAGATTATTTGTTAAAAGATGACTTTTTTCAGCACCCTTCCTCCTAAGGTAGCGCACATTTCATCTTTCATGTTTTGAGTCGGGGCGGAACAATTAAGCGTTCTTCAGGTAAAATACAAGCTGCACCTAAGATTGCCCTCTAGGTACTTTAATTAGTTACTTTGTACAAGTGCGTGCTGCATGTTCCAAACATCCAACTTAACCGTTGCGTTGTCCCGCTTCGTGATAGGCAATGGTTTTCTTTTTCAAACCAGGTGTGATTATTTTTATTTTTTTTCTCCTTAAACCGCCAACGATTCTATCCACGGCATCCAAAAAGTCTTGTTTGGTTACTGCTTTCTTTTCCTACGTGCTGCGATCAATGCCGCTTCGTTACAAACATGGCAATATGGCCACGCTGAAAAACCAGGGCGTTTGTTTGGCTAGAAAAATCCATATCCAGCGTTCTCCGCTGTTTTTATTGGTCTAAGGTGAACTTCGAAAAATTTCTTTACTTCCCTTATAATCTGGGAAGATCAACTATATCTGTCTGTCAAATCGTCCGTGCTTCATTAATGCCTGTCCATTACATCGGCACGGTGGTGGCAGCCATACAATAACGTTTGTGTGGTGGTACCAAACCATCCATTTTTCTGGTCAATAATTGGTTCAGGTGCTTCTTCCCTTTCATCATTGGAGGGCCTGTGAAGTTATTTTTTCCTCTGGCCCTTCAATAGCATCGATCTCATTCAAATAAAAATAATGGCAGGATTTGTTCCTTGGGCTTGTTTAAATACGGTCTCTTACCCTAGAGGCTCCTTACTCCTACGAACATCTCTACAAAATCTGATCCAGAAAGAGAAAAAGAAAGGAACTTTGGCCTCTCCTGCAAAACTGCTTTGGCCAATAAGGTTTTACCAGTCCCGGAGGTTCCTACTAACAGGGCTCCTTTAGGGATTTTCCCTCCTAAAAGAGTTTATTTATCCGGATTTCTTAAGAATTCTACTATTTCCTCTACTTCCTCCTATGCACCTTCTAGTCCGGCTAACATTCCTTAAATTTGAGGTTCTGTATCTGTTTTTCGTCAAATTAGTTTGGCTTTTGATTTGCCAATATGAATATTTGGAACCTCAGCACCACCTCCGGGCACCTCCGACATACGACGATTAAGTTAAATCCAGTACCTTTATGCATCAACACAAAGGGCCAATAGGTTAACAGAAGTTCGGGTGAGCACATTGGATTCCTGATCGTATGTTAGCTCGGTGTCTAGACTGTTTCCTTTTTGGATATCATTGATCTCGTTTTCCAAAATTCTGCTGATCCCCATAGTCTAACTATTACTGTTGGTGCAGCAGTAGCCGTTAATGAAAAAGGTTTGAGTCCGGAACATCCTTGTGAACCTCTTTATTAAGGGCCTCTTCTTGTAAGGAAGATTTTTGCTTTGCGTCTAGTAGGGGTGATAACCATATTTTTCTTAATATCCCCATTTCTAAGGTTATTCTTGTTAACCGGATTGTACTTGCTTTTTTGGTGTTTGCAAAGTTTCCGCTGCCGAAAAAATGAAAAACCAATTAACAATATTGCTTATTAAAGCCATATATCCACCAAGTATTGAATTTGGTTTTTTGGACCTGTATTATTTTCTTATTTGCCATTATTTTTTTTTTACTGATTGAAGCTAGCTACTTTTCAACTGCTGTTATTTGGCATCTCCCAAAGTCCTTCTATTACATTAATATTCTCTCACTTTTGGTTTTTGAAATACATGTACCACTACGTTACGTAGTCCATTAAAACCCATTTCAGCATTATCCGAACCTTCTACATTGCCAAGGTTTGTATCTTGAATGCTTACTAAACGGTTTTTTGGATGGACCTTACTATGGCGTTTACATGTGTGTTGGAAGTACCATTCAATAATAAAGTAGTCACAAAACAGTATTCTCTATATCTCTTAGAATCAAGTAAATTTATATCCATGTCTTTAACCTCTTCTATTCCTCCTAAAAATTAAGGCAATTAAACTCATCTCGCTACTTTTCCTTTTCTGCATTCAAAAATTTTAAATTTTACAAAAGTTATTATTTTTGTTTTTTAACTATTGTTTTAACAATAACATTATATAATAATCATAAGCATTGTATATGCGCAATAATCCAAACTTAGTGCCAACGGACTCCACAAATGCCCTATTTAAAAGGATTTGATGTTCAACAAAGAATCCCGGGGATTTACGGTTGTTAATGGCCCATTCCCATTGAAGGGTCGTGGCAAATGGGGACACTTGGCTTCCGAGCCCGGTAAAAACCTGACATGTTAAGCGTATTGGTTAGTCTCGTGACATTTAAAGTTACGGATCAATTTCTTCTAATATTTTTGTTTCTCTGGCAATTTACGAAAAACACTTTCCCAACTAACAAGTTAACCTGATTTGAAGATAATGGCCCTAACGACCCATTATGTCAGGACCATTCTAAAAATTTGTGGAATTCTTATCGGAAAATATGTTGTCCGGACAACATATTCAGGCCTCAATTATTGAATTGGGTTTAAATGTTAGATCAAATTAACGTTAATAACCTGCCCGAATGTATCCTACATTAAAGCTATTAATTGGGAAGAAGAACCATTAAATTTGGAAGATGCTACTCCTTAAAATTGTGGGAAAATTTAAAAGGCTTTCTTGAACAAGGTTGGGGAAGAGGATCGGTGAGGGCTATTGATAGGTATGAGACCAGGGCTTTTGAGAAAAGACAAGCCTTTCCACTGTTCAGCAATCAAGATTAATGAAATGTTTGATGGGCTTTATAAAAGGGGTTTCTAGTGGAGGAAAGCTGCAAATCTTAATGGAGGATAATATCCTCCTAAAAGAATTCCAATTTAAAGGAGGTTGAAAACTTTTGTTTAAATCCAAAATAGGGATAAACTTATAATTGGAAAGAATTATCGGAACAGTGTTCCAATGAAAATTGTGATAGGCGATTTTAGCCATCTTGCGCCATCATGGCAATTTGTAATTCTCCTTCCAAAACTTAACCACTCAACCCTTTCAGTATCATTTTATTTTCAGTTAATATCTGCTTTAAGGTAAAGGGCAATTTGTTTCACTGGCAGCTCCAAAACTTAATTGGGAATGCGGAAGTTTGCTGTTTTTGCAGACAATTTCCGCATTCCGGTAGTGCAAATTAAAAAGCGGTTTTCATTGATTTAAACACCTCAAACTTACTAATAGTTTAAGGCATTAAGGTCTCAAAATTTTTCACGTTCGTTAAGGAAAATCAAAAAACTTTCCTTACTACTTTTATTACTTTTTTCTTGGGTGTTTCTTAAATACATTAATTTATGATTGCCAGTTAAGAGCGGGTTGCTTTTCCACTCTTAGTTAAGGTTTTTATTGATTCTCTTTTATATAGTTTGTTTCTGAGGCCTGTGGATTAAAAAATCGTAATCGCTCAATGTATGAAGGTCAGACCATGTTTTAAAATTTCATTGGCTACGTTCAAATCCATAAGTAAAATGGCCAGCATTTCCTTTACATGTGCGCCATTATTTTTTAAGGCTTCAACGGCATTTCGTGCAAGCTACTTTTCCAGTGCTGATCAATCTTCAATTTGGGACAACCACGCTTTGATTTGCCTTCCAGTTTTACCTTCTATTTGGTTTTTGCCGCCCGTGCGATTGGTTCGGCCCGAACATAAAATTAAAGGGAAGAAGCCCTAAAATTCGGCAACCAACATTCCTATAGCCGATAGCTCCCGTTAGCTACACACGCTATCACATTGGCTTGCCGTATAGGCTTTCTACTGCTTTCCCATTTGTTCCCGAACAAATTTCTAATGCTTGGGTATGAGAGGATTATCCTTATTACTCGCAATAATATTGGAGATTTCCAACCTGAAGGCCTGTAAAGGAATTTTCAGTTTCAACTAATTGCATTAATTTGTAGCAGAAGCTTCTGCAGTTTTTTGCAGTGTCTTTGTCTAAAACCATGACGCAAAATGTATAAAGTTTTTTGTTAATGAGTCACCTCTGATATTGACAAATAAATTATCGATACGGCAAAATAATAAATATTTTCTGGTTGAAAACGGGGTCGCTTATTAACGAAGCAATCGACTCTTTGGCCAATAAAAAAACTTAGTGAAGCTTTATTTTCATCCTTAACCATGAAGCAGATCTTAAGAAATTTCGAAGAAAATACCATTTGGTGTTAGCAGCAGGCGGAGTGGTTAACCAATAAAGCAGGGAGTTCTTTTTTATTTACCCGTAACGATAAAAATGGGATCTGCCTAAAGGGAAATGATAAGCGTGAGACGATAGAAGAATGTTTGGCATGCGCCGAAGTGAGGAAGAAACCGGGGTAAAGGGCTTGAAAATGGGAAAATTTTCTTAAGGACAAACCTATCATCTCTTTAGAGGAAACGGAGGTTATAAATTAAAAGAAAGTGGCCATTGGTTTAGCCAGAAAACAAATTTTAAAGGGGATGTGGTAGGCGAGGCCAGTGAGGGAATAGAAAAGTTAATAAAATTGGAAAGGCCCGGAAAAAATTTAAAAAAAAGCCTTGGAAAAATTCCCTATGGCGAACATCAAAAATCCTGTTGAAGATTAATTGGGATTAAATCCCCTTCAAGATTCCGAATAAATAGGATATTGCATATGTTCGTTTCGTAGTATTTAGACTGTTTGTATATCCCAGTCCAATTGGCTACCAGTCACCTGAAAGATACTGTCCAATTCCTTTTTCAATTCAAATTGGTTTTGATTTCTTTATTCTCATGTAGGATTCCAAGCAAATCTCGAAGACATATGGCGAGAAAGCTTTCCTTTTGCTGTAATATGGCATCGAAAAAAAATCCAATTATAAGAACGAATCCGTTGCCCCTTCAGGTTCCATGTCTCCAACAAAATAGCGCAAAAAACCCCTTTTGAATTGGTAGGGACTAGAATATCGCCAGAGTGAAATTGACTTTTTTGTTACTACGCAGAACTTTGGTGTTGTAATGCGGGTAATGCCCCTCATATGATTTTGAAAAGTGCTAAAAACTATTCTTATTTTATAAGACTCTTTACAACTAGAGAGGTTTCTTCCTTAAAGGTCTTATTAACTTATTTGGTTTCGGTCAACAAAATCTATTATTTTATCAAAAACCCCTTTCCTTATTACATATTGCTTTAGGATTTCTACCTCCATGGACGGGTTATAATAATTTTGATATTCCAACTTCTTTTTCAAAAGGTCTGTTTTCTATCATATTTTAGGCTCCGTGGAAAAACCCGTTTATTTCACTTATATACCGTCGGCTTCGTTAACCCTTGAATTGTAAAATGGTACTTTTGTTGGTGTCAATAGCCCCATTGCAAAGCCGGGTAATTTTGTCTTTCTAGATACCCTCAAAAGCATTCTCCCTTAAATCCTTAATTTTTTTTATAATTCCTTTTCGGGATATGTCCAAAAATTTTTCGTCATTAAACGTTGTATACACCTTCCACTCTTTGTTTATTTAGGGTTTTAGCATATGTGTTTCAACCATTAGCCCAAGTATTCCCACAGTTGAGGTATAGCCAGTAGAATACCTAGGATAGTCTATAAACTTGGGTAAATCCTTTTTCGGGGGAACCTGGGTTAAATACATTTACATTAGGGCGATATGTCCCAGTCCGCTTGGGTCAATTGAACTTTCTAGGCGGGCATTCATTTCTTTATGAAGGTTTAGTCAGTTTCCAATTCTCCGCCCAGTTTTTATTGTGTTGTGTGTAAATAAGTGGGGTTAAGCGTGTATTGTAGTCCGCACCATTTGCTAACGTTTGGTTAAAAATCTATAAAGATATCCGGTTTTATTAAAAATGGGAAAATTTTGGCAAAAACGTTTTGGGCATTTTTTGGAGTCCGATTTTTATAAAAATCCCGATAATCATAATTTTTTGCGTTGCCCCTAAAACCCCATAAGGCTTTTCAGGTCCATTTTTTGGTTTACCCTAGAAGTAGAGTTCCTGTTTAAGGCCCCAACCAACATTGTAAATAGGTATTGGTTTAAACTTTTACTTTACTGCTGTTTTTCGGGAGGGATCAATATTTGTTTCATTTGCCCAAAGTCCCTAAAATAAAAGCATGTGGCATCTTATTTTACCCCATCGCTGTTCTCCGGGATGGATAACCATTATTTATGAAATTAGGGATACTCTTTATTTCTACTTTTTTTTTTTTGAAAAATTAAAAGGTCGGCATCGGGGAATTGTTTAGGTTGACCAATATTGCAAGGATAAAAAAGCCGCTTATCGGGTGATTAACCTATTTTTTTAATCTTTGGGAAATTATTTTTATTTTCGGGGGAAAAAAATCCCTTTTTGGGGGCAAAAGTTTTTGAAAAGGGGTTAGGGAAAGGTTCAAATTTTTTTTTGGGGAAAATTTTTGTTTAAAGATAAGTGGCTATCTCTCTTCAAG
>Ga0163217_1016586_pt1 | contig 12453 bp, 15 predicted proteins | sample SynspAceP_FD_185933 | JGI IMG/M metagenome (GOLD analysis project Ga0163217, IMG submission 185933) | Saline lake microbial communities from Ace Lake in Antarctica - Synechococcus sp. Ace-P (PacBio error correction) | ecosystem: Environmental > Aquatic > Non-marine Saline and Alkaline > Saline ... | reverse complement strand
GACACGGCATCCGCCTGACATCTGCGCTCTGGTGCTCTTCGGCCGTCAGTGTCACCGCCCATATATCACCGTCCACAGACAGCTAGCTCAACCATAACATCATCTCCCCCCCACCCATCAATCACACCGCCCCGCGTTGGCTCACCGCTCCAGAGCCATGTGGGCCTACTTACCCTCAATCACCTTGCCAAGCCCGACACTCACGCCACATGTAGTTACTGGCCTTGAAGGCTACGCGCCAATGCTAATCCTTCAAGACGCTCTGTACACGCCACATCGCCTCTTCCCACGCTGTTTTACGCGGGTTCACCAAGGACCACGCACGCGCGCAACCCACCCCTGGACCTCCTTCGCCTTCCATCCCCCCGAAGGCCTTGGCTTCAAAGCCCTTGCTGTGCTGTGTGATGCTGTCGCCCACGCACCTATCACCCGATGGGCTGCTGCAGCCACCATGACGTCTGCACGCAGATCGTCAAATCACCCTCGGCCTCGAATCACCTGCCCCCGTTTCCCACACTGGCTGGCCGCTAGCATAACACGGACATGCACCCGCCCACCATCGCTCACCATCGCCGCTCTACTTCACCTTCTGCGGACCGGCATCGGCGCCACTGAACGATCCTCGACATACGCCGCCCCCTTGAGCCCCCAAGCGTCTGCGCCAACATTGAGGCGATGAGCCTTCAGCCGTCGAGCCACACGAAACCTTTGAAGCTATCGTAGCCGCGACACACATGCCCGCTTCGTGAGACCCACATCACCCGGCCGGCTGGGATCTCACGCCCTGTATCAGCCTCAACAATCGATCGGATCGCCTGGCACCCTGCAACACGGGACGGATCCGGCCAGACGCCCCCCCAACTCGTGCATGAGCTGGATGCCCGGGGCTGTGATCGGTCCGTCTCGCCGGATGCCACGCCCTACAGATAGCGCTCTCAACGCCAGCCGCGGCCGCCTCATGGATCTGTCAACAGCCCTGCCTCAAAGCTCGCACACAGACGACAGAAGACGCCAGTACGCCCCGTCAGAATTGCTGCAGCTGCTGCCACACACCCCGCAACCTGCAGCTGCGCGCAGGCGATCGCGTGAATACGGCCTGAGCGTGGAGACGGAGGGCCAACGACCCCAACCAACAACCAGGACGGCAGCGGAATTGGGCCCGATCACCGGCGTGCGCACTTTTTTTGCAAGCTCTATGCCCGCGCCGGCCTGATCCTCACCACCGCACCTTCCTCGGGGCAGATCTGCGGTGCCACATCGATTGAGCGCGGCCGCGCCGCGAGCAGGCCGCCGAAGGCCTCACCGAAGCGCTGCAGCCCTCGGGTTTCCGCACGTCGCTCAAAACCGCCCGCCCGCGTGACCGCCGCAGTGTGGCCTTGATCACTCGAAGAACAGTTCAACATCCTACCCCCGATATCCGCTTACTTTCTCTTTGACCCAGTCCTGGGTGAAAGTGAAGCCGATGATGTTTCACCTCACCGCACCACGCCGCCACCCACCAGCTGATCCGCGACAACCTCATCTCCACGCCCGGTCTACGGCGGGCATCATCGGACAAGCAAAGCCCCCGCTATTGCCCATCGTCGAAGACAAGATTCGTGCGGTTCGCCGATAAGAAAGCCACCAGATCTCTGGAACCGGAAGGCCGCGACACCCCGAGCTCTATGTTTCAGGGCGTTCTCCACCGGCCTGCCGGAAGCGCGGCAGCTGAGCTGCTGCGTTACCCTAGCCGGTGCTGGAGCGGCTGCATCCATGCTGCGGCCGCCTATGCCGTCGACTACGACTATCCTACCCGCCACCCATGTGGCTGCCCCTCACTGCAACCAAACTGGTGCCGGGCTGTCACGGCCGGCACCTCAATGGCAACCACCGGCTACGAGAGCGCCGCCCCCAGGATTGGGGCCGCCCACGCCGCCCGGCTTGATTCGCCACCAGCGCCGGTCATTTCCCCACGTGAGGGCACATACATCGGCACCTTGATCGACGATCTGGTCAGAAAGATCTTTCGCGGAGCCCTATCGTTGCCACCAGCCGTAGCGAATTACCGCTGGTGTGCGTCGCTGATCTATACGCCTCCGCGCGTGAGCGCCCTCCTGGTGCCGTGAGCGTGGGGCTTCTGATATCGGATGAGCGCGTCGTGCTGGGCCAGGAGTCTTCTCGATCGTCATAAGCAGCCCGTATGGTGTTCGTGTGTTAGCGTGGAGCATGAGCGCTCTTGCCACGTGCGGCTGAAGGTGAGTGACCGGTGGCTTCCTGCGTGGAAGCCGAAAACGGTGGGCGCCGATTCAAAGGATCGATTCACCCCTGCCGACTGCTGCGCCGCTCCGGCTCCACCAGCGCCGATCTGGTCCGCCATGCCTGCCGAATCCAGCCGTAACCTGCTCGATGTGCCGAAGCGCCAGATCGACAACCCCTCCAAATACACGGCCTACCGCCCGCCAGCAACACCAATCGACAGTCAGCAAGCAGTCAGGCGCAGCCCCATCCCCGCTGGCACCGATTTCACGCCATCACCACCCTCTCGCGAGGTGTGCGAAAAACTCACGGCCGTTGGGCCCTTCAAGCCTCGCCAGCGCCCGCATCCCCGAAGTCAGCCCGCGGACGTCAATGCCCTGCTGCTCTGCTCGAGCGCAGCACGCAAGCCCGTTACCTGAGCCAACGAAATTCCATAGGCTGAAAGCTCCCGCAGCTGCCATGACGGGGAAACCGTTTTCCCACAGCCGAGCGGCTCGGCTTGCCGTTTCTCTCGCCGCCAGCCCTCTGGCAATGCGCCGTCGCCGCCCTGCTGTGACCACCACACGGCCGAACCACGGTCCCTGCGCTTGCTCTGCTCGGTGATGGCAGCCCCACCCGCACCTGTAGCTGCTCACCGGCGCCCCGGTGGAGTTGGAGCTGATCGCGATCGCCGGATGTAGCGGGGATCGGCCGGTGCCGCAGATGTCGAGATAACTGAAGTCCCTCCGTTTGTGCGTCGGAGCTAGGTCATTGTGCTTGCGCTTCTCTCGCCGGGCATTCCAGGGCCCTGTGCCTGGGGTCGATGCTGATTGTCTGGACGGAAGGCGCGAACAATCTTCGCGACCGGCAGCTACCGATCTGGCGTCAGCCTTCAGCGCCTGATCGGCTGAACTGTCCGCGAATGTGGATGGGTGCACGGGTGCAAAGCAGCTGGCTGCCCAGCAGGCGTCGCCGAGGAAGCCTCCTACTGGACCGCACTACCGCTTCTTCCGTGCGGCAGGAACTCACCGTGATCGGCGAGTGTCTCCCCGGCTCTCGAGCACTGCTTTGGCCCAGCAGCAGCCTAGGCCGAACCCAGCGCAGGGCCATCGGCCGTTGCGCTCTTTTCGAGCAGCTCGCGCTTAGGCTTCCTCTCGCTCTGTTGGCGAGGCGGGCCCAGCAGCTGGCGTGGGAGCCGAAGCGGCCGCTAGGGGGCCTCTGTCTCACCCGATTTGGCGTGGCTTCACGTACCAGCAGTCAAAGGGCGGCGCAATTTGCCCTTCGGCAGGGTTTTCGGCTCCAACCTCACGCAGAAAAGCGCATCCGGGTTGATGCCCAGATCGCTTGAGCGCGCCAGAGCGGCGCCCACGCCGGCCCGACAGCGGCCCCGAGCAGGGTTCAGAAGAGAAGGCCAACCAGTGGACCCCCAAAGCCCCCACCAAGGCTCCAGCGGCGGTGAGGTTCACGGCCTTGACGGCGGCTTGCACATGGCCTGCTCGTCATGCTCGACGACCACCGCATCTATCCAGCGGAAATCAGTGTTACCTGCTGTGATGTTGACCAAATCACGGCAGAACCTCTATCGGCCTCATCAACCGAGGGGAAACCCCACCACAATCTAGGTTGCTCATCAGGCTTGTTCCCAGACATCACGAACTGAAATCCAACCTTAAAGGGCAGCACCGGCCCGGCGATCAGGGCGGCGGCGGCTGAAGCGGGCCTAGTGCCTGGGCGAACCAGCCGCACGCGGCGGCAGCAGGTAGTCCGCCGGCGGGATATGGCATCAAGCAAAACGGCCTTGAGGGCGGCTAGGGCGTGTAAACTGGGGGGAGCGGGCCCGCTTATCGGTCATCGGATTCGATCGTTGACGAGCTGGGGCGACCCACTGTCCCGCCTGTGTGGCGACCGGCCCTTCTTCCGGATCGTCGCTCCATGACTCCGGGGAAGCGTTTTCGGACCATCTCTTTCACCCTCCATGAACGCGTCAGCTGGTTTTCATCAGCGCCCACCCTTTTAATACACTGGGTAGGTCACGGGTTCGCTCATGGTGGGATCTGCTCCACTGCCGCGCTCGCTCTCCGCTGGCCTGCTCCGGAGCTCCGGCCTGCTCCTGGCCACCCCATTTCGCGCCAGCTGCTGCCGCCCGGCAGTCACCATTGATCAAGGTTGGATCCCGCCTGATCGGGCGCTTACCCGACGAGGCAGGAATCACCAGAAAACCGTCTCATCGCGTGCTGCCCTGACCTGCTCGAAACGAAGCTGATGGTCAAAAGTTAAGCGCTGTGGCGCAACGCCCTGCGCTGGCTTCACCCAACGCTCCCGCCGAGCCCGAGCAGGGCAATCGACACATCCGCCGACTTGCACACCCAAAGGAAAAGGTCCAAACGGGCGTCGAGAGCAGAAGGCGGAACCTTAAGGGCGTGTTCTCAGACACCGGGGCTTCGAAGATCAGCTGGCAGCGGCCCGTTCCAGCGACTCGCCGTGCAGGCGGTCACAGAAGAGGCCGGCAGGCCAACGCCCGCACGCGGCGCTGTAGGACGGGACACACGCAGCACGGACAGCGCGCCACCAGCGCACAGCCTGGATGCAGGGGGTAGTGGTGGAAACCGGCCAGGCTCAACCTCGAAGTCGCTCTGCGCCGGTGATCTCCCATCGGCCGGAAGCATGACCATGCACCTCGCGCACCCCCAGGACCCCGGTCGATCCCAGCATGGATTCATCTCTGAGCAGAGCGTTGCCGAGCATTGGCCGTCTGCGCAGGGGCTCCAGCAGGGGCCGAAAGCACGATCTCGCTAGGAGATCGCTGCCATCGGCGCGGCGACCGCCGGCGGGGTTAGAAGGCCGCGTGCGGCGCATGCGGCCGTCACTTCCAGCGCAGCGTCACCAAACGCCTCCTTGCCGGGGCCATGCACCGCGCAAGTGTTCCCGATTCAGGCGATGAAAAAGGGGAAGCAGGGGGCAAGGGCATGCCGCTTCGGCTTCGGCCTTGGTTCCCCCCGTTCTGGCGGGTCGTCGTCAGACTCTGGGCCAATGAACGCAGCGGCACACACGATGGATTGGGGTGGGCTCAGACGATCGGCAACGAAGCTCGCTGTTGGTGCGCCAGCGCCCGCTCATCTACTGACGTTCACGGCCGGTTGAAGCTGTGCTCAAGCGCCCGCGGCATTCCAACCCGCTGCTCAAGCAGTTCTTCAACCCAGTGGCCTCCGGTCAGACGATGCGCTAATCTACTCACACCAAGAACACCGCTCCCCCGTAGAACCGCAGCAGTTCATCGCTTCCTGCCGGCTGCAACTCAACAAGTACCGCAACCTCAAATCCGGCCGCCCCGGCTGCCAGACAATCAGATCCATCCTTCACGGTTCAAGCTGAAAGTCGGAAGCCAAAGAAGAGCGCCCCTTCGTATTTCATCCTTTTGTGAAGGTGGAGAAATCCTGGCGGGTGGAGCGAATCAGGCCCGGCTGGCAGCGGCCTGAGCCGAAGACGTCCGACGGTCTCCGCCACGCCGATGCCCGATCCATCCCCCCAGACCACAGGGCCGGGAATGCCCGGCTGCTGCAACGCCGCCGCCCACGCGTGCTACGTGCTCGATGCTCCGAACTTTGAAAGACGCGGTTACGACCGGCTGTATCGGGAATGCAGGAGATTGAGGCGCTAAGCCCGACTGGGCGTGCCGACAGCCCCAACCCAGCGGGTGCGCCCGCCGGCCGACGGCTTCTGGCCGTGCGATCACGCATTCAGGCCTGCTCAGCCTGGAGAACGCCTTCTAAGCGAGAGCTGACAGGCCTGTCGGGCGGCTTGACTGAAAGGGCTCGGATCGGCCCGGCTCCCCTCGGGAACGCGCCGCAGCGCTGGATGGTGTGCCGAACTTAATCACGGCCAACGCCCTTGGCCTGCAGCTACGAGCGTGGCGTGCTGGTGCGGGCCGCAGCCCGGCGACGGCGAATCGGCGAGCAGATCACCGCCAATGTGCGCACGAATCAGAAGCGTGCCCCTGCGCCTGACGCTGACGATCCCCGGAGTGGCTGGAGTGTGCTGCGGTGTCGATAGCTCTTTTATCCCGCATAGCACCTTCGCGGCCACAACGCGAGCGCGCCAAGCCCGCGAGGAAAGCGCTGTTTGCCAAACCCGCGCAAGCCTGCGCCGGGCACCCGCGTCAGCTCGATCCGCCGTGGGCTGGCACGCGACTGAGTTCTGCCTACACCCTGCACTGCCGGGCGGACTGCACAGCTTGCGGGCCGCGAGCCCTCCCGCCCGCACCAGTGGATTGCCTGAGCTGGCTGGCCGGCCGCCGGCCTCCGGTTCAACCCCAACGCCCGCCTCTTCCCCGATTTTTCTGGCGTCGGTGGTAGCCTTCTTCGGGCATGGAACAGCAGCGCATCACTCGCCGACCCACCGATGGCGTGGTGGGGAAGCTCTATGACCTGCGCCTGCAGCCGATGCCGGCTTCACCCAGAAGGCGCCGCGCTGGGCGATCGCCTGAAGAACCCCGCGAGGAGGCCCCCAGCCAGCTGCTTCATCTGGGTGGCCCAGGTGGGCGCACCGGTGCGTTATTGCATCTGCCGGTGGTGGGCTGAATTCGAGCCGTGACTTCTGGCCGCAACCAGCGAGCCGGCCACATTCACAACCCATCGCCTGGTCAACTGATCTCCATGACTGGCGACCACGGATGTGGTGCGCAAGGCCGGCGAGATTCATCCCGGTGGTTGAGCGGCTGAGCGAGCTCGCGCGCCCATGCGCCAGGCGCCTGCATAGCTTGCCGTGTCTCCACCTGCCCGGAAGTGCGGCCGACCCTGGTCGCGAGGAGCAGCCGCCACCGCTGCTGTGAACAGCAGCTGCCCGGCCAGATCCTGGCCGCGGCCCCTCGCCACGGGTGAGCAAGCGGCCCTTGGATGCTGTGCCTTTCGCGGCAAAGCTGACGAGCAGCTGGTGACCAGGGTCTGGTGACTCGATCGCCCGCTTCTCTACCGGCCTCGATGCCGCCCTGCTCGCCAGCCTTGGAGCGGTATGGGCGAGACCTCAGCTTGAAGCTGGCTCGGCCACTTGAAGCTCAAGCAAAACACCTTTAGGCACCGTCAGCTTGATGGCTTTTTTTGGGTTCATTCTCACTCCACTTTGAGCCGGTGAATGCCAAAGCTCTGGCGCCGGCAGTTTGCCTTCCGCCGAGGCCTTGGCACCGCCCGGCTGAAAGCAACCAGAACGATCACGCCGTCTTCGGCATCGCGTTTGAAATCGCCGAATCCCTGCGCCAATGGTCGCCACCGCCGCCAACTCGCCCTGCTGGCGGAAGCTGAGGCTGAGGGGATCCCCCTGGCGCAGCCCTAAGGCGATGGGCTGCTGGGAAGCCGCCAACCTTGAGCGGCCAGACCTTTCGTGCTCCACTGCACCCTGCGCGTAGCTCGGCTCGCGTCCAGCCCAGGAGTTGATCAGGCGGCTGTGGGTATAGGTAGCAGTCTCGTGGGGTTTTTAGTTTATAAGATACTAGTCTTACGTGTGCTTTGTGTGTGGCTGGCGCCGAAGGGCCTGGCAAGCAAGCTCAGCAAGCCGAAGCCCTGGGCGTTGGCCGTGCTCGATTGAGCCGGCCTGCGGACTGCTGGAGATTTGAGCTGAGACAGCCCAAGGCCGGATGCGCCAGAGTGGCGACATGAACCCTTTTGCACCCAGCCAACCCCCGTCTACCGCTGATCAAGACGGACTGCCGGGTCGGGCCAGTACATGAACTGGCCAGCCGTCGCGCTGCTTGCGAACCTCCGCCTGGTCGGGTTCGTGCTGCATCGCGCGAGCCGCGACTGGCCCTGAAGCGCAGCTAGCCCGGCGCCTGAAGTTGCCTGTCAGCCGACCAAACCCGCTCCAGGGCCCGCCGGTGCGCCCGGCTCGCCAGCAGGATCGCCCCCACCGTGGCGATCAAACCCAGATGCGGCAGCGCCCACGTGTTTGGCATCCGCCTCTTCCGTGAATCATACCTGCTCCCGAGGCGCGCGCCATAATGTCATTCACCGTTGGCGAGCTCGCGAGGGCGCGAACAACACCGTGCCCGGCAGGATTCTCGCGATCTAGTTGTCGATTGAGCTGATGGTTCTCTGTCGGGGCTCACCTCGGTGAGGCCATAGACGAGGGTTGAGCAGACTGAAGGAAACGCGGTGGAGCCGGGTAGCAGCACCAACTTGAAGCCCTCCTTGGCTCACGGCCCGCTTCAATCGCCAGCAGCTTCGGAAAGGCCTGCAGCCGCTCGGTCCAGTCGCGCAAACCTGTGCCTACCCAGCAGAAAAACCGCGATCGCCCCCAACTAGCACCCACGACACATCAGGCTCCCCAGACGGTGCCGTAAGCGCTCCGGCCAGCATCGAGGCCCAGGACCCCCCCATGCAAAAGCGACCCAAATGCATAAGCGCACAAAGGCCACCGCCCCGGCGGGGTGAACGCAGGGCCGGCAGAGCTGCTCCACACCAGGGGAGATGTCCACAAACCCAGACGGCGCAACAAACCCCAACACTGGCAGCACGCCAACCAGCAGTGACGCCCCCTACAGGCCGCTGCTGTGGAGCGGGTGCCTCCCCACCCGTCAACTCCCATGCCCACCAGCGATTCTTTGCGCCCAGCTACGCCAGCGCCCGCAACAAATCTGGCAGCGCCCAGCGCCGGGCCCGCTCAGCAGCTATCCCCTGCCGAACCAGCGGCAGGCGTGGAAACGTTGTCGATCATGTAGGCCCTGCTCGGCGGGCAACCGTGACTCGGGGTGTCTGTCTGTTTTATCTCCGGACCCATGGGTGTAGGGCACGCGGCTCGAGGGATCCACGTGGCTATTTCCGCGACAGCTGCATGACTCCCTGCGGGCGGCACCGCCACTTGAGATTCATTGCCCTCAACCCCTACGGTTCGCCTGGCGCGCGTGTTTACGATATTAGGACTACTAATCTCGACTCTGAACCGGCAACTTCCGCGATTTTCAGGCGCGCCGTTACCGGATGCTCGCCTATGAGCGATTCAACAACTGGCCTGGTGCCTGAGGCCTGGGATGTCCCTGCTGCAGGAGGCCGACAGAAACAAATGCGGCGCCGCAGGAGCCGCAGGATTCCCTCTTACCAGCGGTGTTGCCAGCGCGGCCTCGTTTATATCCCGTCCAGTATCTGGCGTTGGCTTATCTCGTGTGTAAGGGCCTCTTGTTCCGATCACTCTTGCTGCGCCGTCTACTCGCGACACAATTCCCGCCGGTGCCAACGGCCTTGGCGGGTACCCGACAGCCACACCGGCCTGGACCTGCTTATGGCGAGCCGATCTACGCCGATATTCGCCAAGGGCTTCAAGCGGGCCCGGCGCTGGTATGGCTGAGGCTGACCCGGATCACGGCTACCACGGTGGAGACCCCACGGCAAAGGTGCAGGCCAGAAGTCAGGCGAAAGCCGTCAGTTCTGTGTGTTGCTCTTCTCTCCTTTTCTCCTGTCAGTCCGTGCTGTGGTTGGCTTTGTTGTGGCGGTTCCTGTAACTGGATCCTCCCTTTTGAGGTACCTACCTGGACCCTCGAATTCGGCATCCCGGCCAATTCTGGAGGTTACTTTGGAGCCCTGCGGGCGACAGCTGGCTGCCACCATGCCCCGATCCGCCACCCCCTTTCCGGCGGCCCTTCACAGCAGATGCAGGAGGCCTCTACGTGACACACCGTGCTGGAAGTGCCGCACGGTGTACGAAGGGCCGCCATCGATTTCGTTCTGATGAGAACCAAGCGCGACTGCGGGGAGGCGCTCAGCCCGGAACCGCCTGATCCCGACCGCCTTGTCGATCCCAGGCTTTTGCATTGTTCTACTCCCAGATCCTGCGGCCGAAACGCCTAACGTTGAGCTAACAAACCCCACAGACCATCAGAAACGAATCGTCATGGCCGCAGCCTGCCAAGGCCAGCCAGCGCGGTAAAAAAGACAGCTTGGTCGAGAAGTGCGCCGAATCGAAGCCCCTGTTCGCTCGGTCCGCCGATGCGAGAAGGTTGCCGGCCCACGGGCGCGGCAACGCATCCAGCCCGCTCAAGGAAATCGCGCCGAGGATCTCGCCGATCGAGTTCGCTCTCCCTCTCCGACCAGTTGTCCGGCATCGGTTTTCGTGGCACGTTGATGCCGCGCTACGGCATTCACGCCCTTACCGCTTACCGCGGCAACGGGCACCACCGTGTTTGATTGGCACGCCTTACCGCAGGGCGTGAACGAACCCTTGCTGGCCTCGGGATTTCCTTTGAGATCTTTGGTCAGCAGAGTGCCGGGCCGCCGACGGCACGCGCTTCAACCGAGCGGTAGCGAGCATGCCGGCTTGAGGTTGGTGTAAGGCCAGCAAGCGAGAGCGGCACCGTCAGCAGAGGGCCCGCCGGGTGGGACCATTCGGGGGCCTGTTCCTTGGAGGCCCAGTGGCCTTTTTTTTTTTTTTGTTTTTCTGTTTTTTGGTGTGTGGTGGGTGGGTGGCGAGTGCGTCGTGTGGATAAGTGACGCGCCTCATACCAACTCGCGGTAAAGCATATAAATAAAAGCCATTAACTCTCTCGGATTCGCGGTCAGTGTTTATATAAAACTGCATTGATTGGGGATGCTACGAGTCAACGATGGGCCTTGATGAGCAGGTGATCCACGCCCCCATCGCAGTAGCCACTTGCTGAAGGGCCTTCAGGCGCCAGAGAGGGCTGCAGGCAGCGTATTCGCCCTCAGCCGGCGCACCAGCCAGGCACGCCTCTTCGCATGCTGGAGCTCCATCCGCCGTTCTTGCACGCGGAGTGGTTGATGGGGTGCCAGCACAGCGCGATGGCTGGCGGTCTGGGTATGAACGGGAGCAGGGTGGCACCTGGGCGCTGCCCAGCAGGGACCAGGAGTTTCGCTACGCAGAGAGCTGGATGGGCTCAAAGCCAGTTCCGCCCTCTTGCGTTTCGTGTGCCTCTCGAGCGTGGTCTCTCCTTTGTTGTACGGCCCCTTGGTCAGGGCGCGAGCGTGGAAAAAGGCTGGTTCGAAGAATGCTGCTGCCTGGATAGCAGGCGATTCGGCCCAGCGGCGTTTCAGCGGGTCGTTGTGATGGTCTCGGTCCGTATCTCCTAGTCTGTCCTTCGTCTGCCTCAGCCGCAGGGGCCGCGATTGCCCGGGCGTGCAAGTGCTGCCATCGATGAAGAAGACCCACGGGCTTTGATCGCATCGAGGCGACCCCGCTGTCCGGGCAGGAAGATCGGCAGGTGCTGCGAGTTGTGCGTAGCCCCAGGCCGGCTGCCTGATCCAGGCGGGCCCAGCAGCAGCAGAGCTGCGCTTTTTTCTCCGTGGCTGGGCTCAAGGAGAAGACGCCCTGCATCCTAGCTCCTTATCTTGTTCAGAGCTTTGTCTCATGGAGCTGTTGTTTGTTGGTCTCAACGTGATAGATGTTCGTGCGCAGTTCGCGTCTCGTACCTCGCTGATAGCGAAATACAAAACCAATGTTTGACCTGCTGGTGGCGATCAAGTGCCGTGGTGGCCAAATCCTACAGCGCAGAAAGATCTGCGCACGGGTTTTTTTGGCCAGTGCGACATTGGCCCTTTGCTTGCTGATCTCCGGTTCTCTCGTTGTGGGTTGCCTCCATCGGTGCGATAAGTCGGTCTGCGTCGTGTGCTGATCATGTTGGCTGCCCGTCGCAAAACTGGGCTTACTCTGTTTCGAGTGCGTTTTTGCCGGTTTCGGCGCTACCTGCGCCAGCCTTCGCGACTGTCGAGCCAGATCCCACCCTGCAGGCAAGGTGCCGGGTTTCGAGGAGCTGCTGACAACGATACTGTCCCTCTGGTCTGGGAAAGCCCTGATCATGCGGGAGCCATTTGCCAGGATGGCCTACCCGGGGGGGGGGGGGGGGGCCCCCTTTCCGGGATCGGGGCTGGTTGAAGGCGTCCCGACGTGATGGGGAAAGCCCATTCCCAGGACAGCTCCATTCACCTGGAGGCCCTCTGGTCGCGAGTGTGCGATGCTCCCGCTCGTAGCGATAGCCATTCAGTGTTTCCGGCGGAGGTCACCTGGATGGGTTCCGATGTGGGGAACCTACCTTGCGCTAATCGCCTGCACGGCATTCGGCAGGAAAAACTACTGCGGCCAGTCAAGCCAGACGAAGAATTTCCGTGGCCTTCCCCCCGCCGGAAATGGGCGTCGCCGTCAGACGCGCTTGTCGAGCACTCTCGCGGCCGCGAAAGATCGCGTCGCTCCTGTCGCGCCCCAGGTGGCCCTTCTCTCTCGTGTTCGGTTGGTGGGTGTGGTGTGTGG
>Ga0163217_1070895_pt1 | contig 12454 bp, 8 predicted proteins | sample SynspAceP_FD_185933 | JGI IMG/M metagenome (GOLD analysis project Ga0163217, IMG submission 185933) | Saline lake microbial communities from Ace Lake in Antarctica - Synechococcus sp. Ace-P (PacBio error correction) | ecosystem: Environmental > Aquatic > Non-marine Saline and Alkaline > Saline ... | reverse complement strand
CATCGTACAGCTTCTTCTACCATAGTGTAAAAAGCATATCAGCGTTCTACGTTTTTCTAAAGCGGCCTAAATATTGTTTACCTTTTAGCCCATGTTTTTTATTTCCTCCTTGATTGTGTATTAACGGTTTTACCTCCACCTTGATCCTCATCTTATTGTAGTACGAGAGGGACACTGAGAAGCGAGTTTCGGATTAACCTTCGGACAGTTAATTCCCATGCTTCGTGCGTTACCTTCTACATTTGCCATGCAGCTTCAACGTTGCAGCATTTAGGTCAGGCATTTTTGTTTCAGCCAATTTCTTTTACTTGTTTGCACTTGTAAACAGCTGCAACTTTTTTTCTTGTTTGGTTCACCGGATGCTTTATCAATTACCTCAGCAGCTTTTTTTAAGCAAACAAGCCCGCAGGCGGTATTTATTTTGTAGATAAAGTAATGAACGATCTTCATATACAGAAATAACACACTGGTGTCAGTAATCACCTAAATCTTGCGCTATCGTGCATTGAATTCTTTTACAGAATCCCATGATGTTCACTTGCGGCTTGACCTAAAGCTGGACCTACTGGGTGCTGGACTTGCTTTTCCTGCAGGAATCTGCCAATTTAACTTAAATTTGACACCTTTTCTGGCCACGAGACATACCTCCTTGAACTGAGTTCCGCGATGTGGTTATTGGGGCTAAGATTTCCCCCTCCCACATATCTTCATACGTTAAAAACGTACTAGTGTGACTATTAACATTTTTAATGCTATACAACAAGGTATTAATTAAAAGTATTTTATTTTTAGAACGGAATCTCTGGTGAGGGTTCTTTCCAGGCGGGGTTTACTGACCTTTATTTTTTCCCAATCTTTTACTAAACTGAACTACTCCATGGATAATGCCAGCTTCACTATACTATAGATAAAAAAGAAAAACGATGAATCCCCACAACCCCATCGCCCCGCGTTCAGCAACTCCATATTCCCACGGTTAGTGATGCTTGTTGAATTTTCAATCGCAAAACTAAAAACAAAACCATCAGAGTGAAATGCTGTAAATAAATGCCCACTATCGTTGATTTTAATTTAAACTGATCAATTCCATTTAATGTTAACACTATATAAGCTAATAAGAAAGAACACCATACCAATCAACCCAATTACCCAAAAAGGCCAAACTCTTATCTGTCCATCTGCGATACCAAATCGTAAAGCTATTTGATCATGTATTTCATTAACCAAGCGTAGCTAGCCATAAAATTAGTCTTTCATTAAAGGACTCCACTTTCTACGTCATCTTTTTATGCCTTTAGGTTATCTTCTTCTATACAAAGATCTTAAAGAGAAAAAAGAAGATATCTATTCAACTTTTTAATTCCAATCAGCACCTGTTAACCTTCTCCATGAATTGAGATTACAAGATTATCAGCTTAATTAAATAAAAAAACCTTTTGTAAAATTAGAAGAAAAACCATCCCATCATGGTTTTATCATCTTTCACCAAAAGGCTTCAAGGTAGATCTTTAAAGTTTATCCGCTTGCTGCGAAATCAAGTTCTGATACTTGTCTCGCGACCAAACATCTCTACATTTACCTTTTAATTTTAGCTTTTTTCTTGTTCAATTTCATGATTTTACCATCATCCCCACTAAAGCACCTTCAATTAATTTGTAACCGTTATTCGCCTATTTCGAATTCAACTTCTTTATGCGAGAGCTGATACCTAAACACGTAAGAATAAACGTTCATCTCTTCTTTAATAGTGGTGGCAGGCTTACTCCAGCGCCATGAGAGAACTCTGACAAAATGCCTGTTTACTCCTTGGGCGGATATTACGGGACAACATACCAATTAGAATCATCCGACATAATCATCCACTAATAACATAAACCAGGGAAAGTTTTTTTTCATTGTTACTTTATCATTTACCATTTTCTTTCTGTTCTTCTTCTGCAGTATGACAACCACGGGAAAATATAATTCTTCCATCCTCTGCTATTCGCACGTGATTCAATGGATTTTGTTTCACTTTATTTTCGTACCCTGGAATATGTGTGTAAGACATTTTACCAGTTTTTTTTCAATTCAACCTTTGTTCCACTTTAAGCTTCTCCTACTATTTTTTTGTACCATTATTTTAATGTTAGTAGTTGTTTTGATTTATGCCATACAAATAAAACCTTCGTTAAGATTAAGAAGGTTTTGGGCGTCGACGTTATTCTGGGATAGTATACCATCTTTTTCATGTCAACTCCTAGTAGTTTGATAAGTTTTATAAAAATTAAAATCAAGAACAGTGGAAATTGATTCCGAAAATCAACAACAGATAAAGAAATGCGTAAATTATTTTACAGACAAAACTCAAACACAATAAATTGTGCTTTCTTTTTAATCCTTTACTTGTCGGCCAAGTGAACAGCTTTCCATTTCATGGTTACGCCATACTGAAAAATTTTTCTAATCTTACTCATGGCTATTCCCTCCGACAGTTCAATTTAAACTAGTTTTTATTTCGTTTTCGCGATGTATTGTTATGCTGATTGCCCAATATTTACCAAAATCTTCTTTTTTACTTCTAGTCGTTCCGTACGTCCAGCACTATTTACCTTTATTAGAATAGTTTCTAGCATCCGCATATCGAACACTGGCTAGAGCAGATTTTTTATGCGTGCATTTTATTCACCTTTGTACTTTCTATTTTAGCGAGTGATGAAATCTAATAAATTTAACTCACTTTGCTAAAGTGTCAATTATTCTTTTTTTTTTTTAGATAATAGAAAAGGCTGTTCCATCTTAATTTATTGAGCATTAACAAAACGTTTAAAAAAAATAACAGCTAATTAATAAGAGTTCTGTTCCACTAAAAGTAATAGTGATATTCTTAATAAGGCTAAAGAAAAAGTTTTTTCTTTTAGCTGCTGCCACATTAGGAATTCTTGGAAGATTTTCTGTGATAGGAATTAAGGTAAACATAGTTAAAAGTAATAATCGGATGCATCACTTAAACAACAACTGCTAAAAAAAATATAATTACATAAGAAGCATGACGTTAATTGAACAAACAATAAAATGGCCCGTATTTTTTCCCTATTATAAAAAGGCAAAGTAAAACGATGGTTGCTTAACCGTCCTGATCCAAAGTCACAATGTTATTGGGCTAACATAATACATCGCAATCAAAAAGGACCGTTGGTAGTGAAACAAAAGCTATTGTATATAATGGCGGAGATAGTCTCCTGTTAAGAAGCAAATGTGGCGTCCTTGAAAAACCAAGTTTAGCAGTGTCTCTGTTATTCCACATTTACGTAAACGGTAATGAAAAAAATACCGGAAACCCAAACTAACCCTGGAAAGTATTTCTCCCAATTGGCATTCTCGAAATTGGAACTGGACCATAATGTAAGAAAATCCCGACAAAGAGCAAAATGGCCGCCTCCATTTTAATAAGCAACAAGATGTTTGATTGAAAAACTGCCATAAACCCTAATAGTGAAGAAAACGCTTAGCATAACAACTGTATCAACTGAACTGTTTTTTCGGAAATTATTTGTTGAGCCCAATAATGTTGACCTTGTTTTTTGTACTTGTTTCAATCTTTAGCTTTTTGATAATCCATCAAATTATGATGGCTGTTGTAGTTTCATATCAACTAAACAACATTGCACCACAAAAATATAAATGTATTTCCTATATTAAATGACTTGAATAAGTACGAGAAAATAGAGCTCCTAATAAAAAAGGAAAATAAACTAGCAATTTTTGGTCTGTATCTCAACAAGTTTTAAAAAAAACAGTTAGCCAGCTCAAATTGAGTACTTCCTTCTTTTACATATAATTTAATAAACACAAATGCTTGATCCATTTTTAAATTCTTCAAATTGAAATTCATCATTATTCAACCTAAAAGCATTTTCATTCCTTCAGAACAAATAATATATCTGTCTTTCGTAACAAAAATAGCTTGCACATCTTGCTCTTGATTAATAAAGTCCAAACCACCTTCTAGCCCTTGTTAGAAAAAAAACGACAGTTGATTAACCCATCACCACAATTACCGCATTTGTCTGCACAAGTAACTGACTCCCGCTAAAATCGTTGACAAAAGGACAAGCCTGTTTTAGGGTTTAGTTAAATGATGGTACTTCACTCCATCTTACCTCAATGAATACTTTCATAGATAGCCTGATTTTGTTACAATTTGTTTATTGTTTGATTGGAATTTCGAACTATAATTTCTCCATGTGTTTTCGTAACAGGGATTTGAATTCCCAAACATTCCATGCAGCTCCTTAAGCACGGGGGCCTATTTCCTAAGCAAATATATTGCCTTCCTCAGGGGAAATTCAACAATTGCAGAACTACTTCCGTTAGATTTCAAGTTGTTCTCACTGCTTTCGGGGAATCTGTAATATACCCTTTTGCAATGCACCTTAAATCTAATCGCATATTTTTTCTGTTAAGAAAATCGTTTGTTTCCATCAAAAATAATCTAACATCTACCTTTTGAGTAATCTACTAAAGTAAAGGAAGGGCATCGATTTCGGATTGTGTTGGTTTTTTTGGCATCATCGAAGCCAATGTTGCCATAGATTAGTCAATGGTCCGACACAGTCTAATCAAAGCTCCTTCACTTCCACTGCCTATTATCCGTATGCAGCTTTTCAACAAGGAATAAACATTCATCAGATACTTCTAGCGTTTGATGCCTGGCTTGATTCATTTTATTTTTCGACTTCAGATTTACCATCATTGACTGTAATCTTTCCAGAATAGTTCTCAATTCGCTTTAAAGGACTCTCGTTAATACTTTCTTCGTTCCCCTCGTCGTAAATTTTCACATTTACTACTTGTTCCCATCAAAAATTCTGTCCTACTATATGATTCATCTACTTAGCCCGGTTGTTTCTTTTTCCCTCGCTCAACAGAATTTAAGAGCAGCATACTTAAATAAAAGAAAAAAAATCTTCCAATTTGTTTTTAAGTCTCCATTTTCTTTCTCTCCTTTTGTTCAAATCCATTACTAAATCCAAAATTTCCTGATTAATAGCAAGTATTACCCTTTCAACAAGGCTCAGAATTCAAGCTAAGGACCTTTGTTGGTTTTTATTTCATTAAATTTTATACATTTCTATTCTTCTTCTACTTGTTGTCTCACTCTATAATCTTATTTTCCATTTTGTCTGCTTTTAGCAGCTAAAACGATTATGATGAAAAAATAACAGATGATTAATTCAAAAACCCGTTTTTAATTTTCATCCTGACTTACCACCCTTATTTTTTTTCAGTCTGCCTTTTTTGCATAGGCGACTTATTTTACAAAAGCGAAAGAATACCTGAGGACAGTATAATCTGACCAAAAATTTTTAATTGTCTACATTTTCACCAAGAAAATCAACAAACCTATATCCTTTGTATCTCACCATTTCAAAGGCCGTATTCCCCATCATTTTAAGGCTGTTTTTTACCAACCATTTTCAAGCAAATGAATTGTAGGAACCAATTAAGCTTGTTTTTTAGTATATCCTTACTTTTGTATAGGTTGTGAATTGTTTAAACAATTCATGTTACTCAATTTCTGCTTAATCTAATTATATATGTTGGATCCTATTTATAAAGATTTATTTTATTTATTTAACTTAATCATTATTATACTAATAAGGAGTGGAAAATTTGACTTCAAAAAACATTGTTGTTGTTGGTGCGGGATTTGCCGGCCATCGCTACTACAAAAAAACTGTTGAGCGAAACGTTTTTAAAAAAATCCTGAGGTTTGAAAATCACTCTGATTGACCGCCTTATTCTATGCCAAAACTTATTTTGAGGACCGAATTTGCATGAAGTAGCGGCTGTAGAGTAGAAGAGGATGCTATTTCAGATTTGATACAACGTTTATTTTGTCCGGATTAAAAGAATGTGTGGTTTCGCTTTAGTTACCAGATAATGTAACTGAATTGATCATGACAAGAGATTGGTATTAACAGAAAATGAGGTTCATTTCCTTTTGATTACCTTGTTTTAAGATGGGTGGGAGAACCAAATGACTTTGGAACTCCTGGAGTAAAGAAAATGCATTTACCTTATGGTCACTAGACGATGCTTTAGATTTAGACATTCATATAGAACAAACAGTTGCGCTTGCTGCTGTTTGAAAGAGAGGTGGGCTAACTTATAAAGCCCATGTTGACCTTCGTGTTGTGGTTCGGTTACAGGAATTGAAAGGGACGAGTGAAACATTATTATGATTGGAAAAAAGATTGGCTAAAAGGACCAATAAAATTGATCCATCCGAAAATGACTTGATGGTCGTTGAAGCTGCTCCAAACTATCTTAAAATATTTTGATCACAACGCAAAGATGCAGATAAAGCAGAAAGATCATGCTAAAAAAGGATATTATATACAATTGCTTAAAATTCTCAGATTCATTGCTGTTCGCGATCAGACCATTATCGTTTAAAGTCTGATGAGAAGATACCTACGCATTACATTAATTTGGGACTGCTGGCGTAAAAAGCGAATACGATACTGAAAAATTTGAAATGGAAACTGCTGGTGTGAGGCGGGCCGTTAGTTGCCAATGAGTTTATGGAGCTAAAGGATAGAAAAAGTTCTATGTTGTTGGTGATTTAGTGTATTACGAGGAATTTAAAGATACACCAACACCGCAAATTGTTCCAAAGCTGCTGAACATAAACTGGTCATACCGCTGCTATAATATTATTGCCGATATTGAAAGACTTGAAAAGAAGTCTATTCTTGGATTAATTATCAGGGCTTTATGGTTTCAATTGGTTCAACATATGGGGTTGCACATCTTAGGAGGAGCCAGTTCATTTAAGGTGGATATCTTTGCTATTTTAATGAAGCATTTTAGTTTAACTTGTATTAATTTCTTCGGCATTCGTTCTGGTTATTATTTGCTACACATACATTTTCCATGAATTCTTCATATTAAAGACCGACCTCGCAAATATTTTCCTGTGGTCATTTATCACCTATGAAATGGTCCTTTGGAAGTGTACCTCTACGAATGTTTTATGGCGATAGTGTGGCTTTTTGAAGGAATCAAAAAAGCTTTTGGTTTGTTCGGCACCGATAGTTGGTTTGGAAATAAGTCGCTTTAGCCTTTTCATGGTTACAAAAGACGCTACTGCTGGCCGTTTTCCCAAAGCTGTTGCCAGCGGCACCTGCTTGAAGCAGCAAAACCCAATATTCGGCTTAAGTTATGCCTATGGCGAGGAACTATGATGATTTTTTACAAGAGCACCTTATTGGTTTCAATAAGTATTCATGAAAAATTATGATCCTACACTACTGAGAAGTCCGCTTTATTTCCAAAAAAGTAATGACTCTTCTTGAAATGCAATTCGGCTAGCTCTTATTGCAGGATATTTGTTGGTTGTTAAGTGGCTTTATCTCGAAGGCTCGCGGTTTGCTGTGTTAGTGTAGCGTGCAGATTCGAGATATCTGAAACCTCACTCGTTCCATTTTTCACGTGCCAATCGGAATGTCAGCTTAGTTAGCCTTGCTGTCAGCATTTGAGTGATTTCGTTGCATGGCATATTGGGTACTGGTTCAAATTCCGCCTCGCGCTTGTTGCCTTCGCATTTTGCTCGTCCTGTGACGCCTGATGTATACGCCCATGGTCGATTCAGCGCAGCAGAATCGACGCGCATTCGCTGGTCTGGCCGGGGTTGTGTTTGTGCGGCCTTGAAATCTGAACCCTTGCCCGATATTGGGTTAGGCATCATGGTATGTCCTACATGTAATACTATGCCGGAATTTGTTCCATGGATTCAAAAAATTAGCTGAGGAATGGTGTACTGGACAACACCGGCTGCATTGTATAATAAAAAAAGCGTGACGTAATAGACCCGTCCTTTTGACAACAGCTGAATGATGATGCAGCCAGGTGTGGAGGTGCGAGTGTCGGTGTTCTCGATATCAGCGCGTATTCTATTCTCGCCATAGGCCTATCATTGTGTCCATCGGTGCTCTTGTGAATATAAGCGACATGGTTTAAAACATATAACGGCAAACGAAAGGGCGGTGCTGCGGACTGTCACTAACCTTGAGCAAGTGCATATCCGAGGCAAGCTCGAGCACTATCGGATGTTTACATCGGACGATTATTAGCGCTCTCTAGGCTTTGCCGGCATTGATCTTGCTTGTGTCTTATTTTGATGTCATACGCTGTTGTTTGCGTGTAGGGCCTGCGTCGACGCGGCGGCTGAACGTGATCTCTCAATTTTCTGCCTCTTGGCTTCACTGCTGTCTGACGCACGGACAGAGCGGCCCTAAGAATGAACATGGCCTGGATCCAAATAGCGGCAAGGACGCGGAGGCGAAAACCAGGAGAAAATCTTCGCTACGCGAAAAGACGAGCCTCTAGCAGTGTGAACTATCGGCATCAGTCTTCGAAATTTCTCGTGTCTGGCTCCGTTCTGGATGATGCGCTGTCTCGGAAGTTTCCGCTCTCTCTTATAGCTCTCGTGTCGTTCCCATTGTGCTAAAAGATCTCTTTTCGTGCCGGCTGGAACTATGGTAGGGCTCGCTGGAGGACCTGTCACTCAAGCTGAGTAGCCTTTCAAACCTTATTAGGAGGCACTCTCTCTACTTTTTTATTATTAGTTGTACTGTGCTTTATTAAGTTATTTATTGGCATGCTATTAGTCAAACAATTAGGACCAAATTATGTCAGTATTATCGGTTATCAGTGCGCATAGGAGGTATCGTTAACACAATGTTGGACAATTTAAGCCGTGGGCCCAGTTGGATATTTCCCAAACTTGGACTGTTATGTTATATTTACCTTTTCCTATCCTTTATGGCATTTTTATCTGGTATGGCTATGGAATTTGCGGCTAATTATTTTTGATCGGAACTGTTCGAACGCTTAGAGATTTTAAAGTTCAATTATTATTGAATAATTATGTTAAAAAAATGACTCATCACTCAAACATTAGAAAGGAGTTTATTGATTGATGTCTGGTTACATTCTTTCTGGGAACCTTATATGAATTGCAACAGAATTAGAATCGGTCACGCAAGATTAATGCTAAACAAATTTCGTTTACGCAACAAGAAATTGAGCAAGCACTTTTGTGATAGCATTTATGCCGGTTGGAAAAAATGATCCGCCCAGCATATACACTCTACTTTTTCTCTAAATTTGGTAAAACCCAACATGTGGATCGAAACTCTGCACTTGCGCTGCTGTTTGAATTATGCACACAGCTACGTTAATCATGATGATGTCATTGATGACTCCCCTCTGAGACGAGGGAACACCTAGTCTCCCAATTCTAAATATGGCAAAGATTGTAGCTGTTTTATCGGCGATTTACTTTACAGTTTGTTTCGTTCTTTTATCTACGTATGCTTGATACTCAAGAACATATTTGAAATTAATACTCGAGGCATGCGAGCGTATTCTAATGGGTGAGCTAGGATCAAATGCATTTACGTTACAATTGAAAAAATATGTCCATCCGCGGTTATTTAAACTCAAATTTCTGGAAAAAACAGCGCTTCAATTATTCGCCCTTGCTTGTTTCAGTGCTCTAAATGGCGGGCAACAGAATTTTTTCTAGAAATGGTTATTATATCCGTAGTCATATTGGTATGGCCCTTTTCAGAATTTAACTGATGATATCTTTAGATTATTCTCAACTCTTAATGTCTTTGGTAAAACCGTTTTAGAAGATGTTTCGTTCAGGTAGTTCTATTTACCGCTCCTTTAATTTTTTGCACTTCAAGGAGAATAACAACGGATTAAGAGAGAACTTGGTTGATAAGAGGCACATATGACTGGAGAAGATGCTAAAGAAGTTCAACAGTTAGTTATCGAATAGATGTTTAGAAAAAGCAAAGCAATTAGCTAGAAAAATTATACCGCAAAAAGCAATGAAAACAATAGAAACAGTTGCCTGAACAACAAGAAAAAAGAAACACATTAAAAAAGATTACTTTATCCGTATTAGACCGTCAGGTTAGATAACAGCAAAACAGGTCGTATGATAAATAAATGTAGGAAGACCTTATAAAAGATGCTTATCTTTTTATAAGGTCTTCCTATTTAAAAAACTTGCAAGAAGATAGTAGACGATTTTTTTCATTTTTCAAGCCAAAGTTCATTTATCTTTTCGAAGTATTGCGCTTTCAAATTTTACATGAAACATCCTTTTTTCGAGTAATTGTTTTAGTTTTCCGTTTGCAACCGATTCTAGTGCATTTTTAACTTTGAATATCACAATGTAATTTGGCTGATATGGCTTCAACTTCTTCGATTGTGAATAAAAGTCAAAGAATTACACGTTGGTTTCAAAATCTGACAAAGTTAGCTGATAGTCGGCAAAGGTCTTTCTCGAACTTGAGTATTTCAATAGTGGGGCAGTTGATCCTTTCCTTGTAGTTCTGTTACTGCATGCCTTGCTTACTCTCTAACATTTCTTCTAGTGATCAGCATTTTTTTCTCAATCATTTCTTTTCTTTGCCATATCTTTTCGAACCAAGGCTATATATATTGATGTTTCAGATTTTAACTTGTAAAATTACCGAACGTGTGACCTTTTTCACTATTTTAAAGGTATGAATAGTTTTATTAAAAATATCTAGCTTCTTGTAAAAAATCTCTTCTGATTCAAGCTTTTTAAATAAAAATCTTTCGTTATTTAACAGACAGGCATGGTAGCGCTTAAAAAATGATGTCGAAAGGAAGCATTCCCCATTTTTATTACTTCTATTATTTCATTATCGCTCATTTGTGGTAAAAAGGCCCATCGTTCTCTAACATTCTAGGTTTCCTCCTTTAGATAAGTAACTGTTAAATTCAAAACAACTTTTTTTGAGTCTACTATGGTCTCAAGAAAGCTTTTCAGTTAGAATTCCAAAGAGTTCATAATATTGTTAAATCAACGTTTTATAGTGATAGTCTTACTAGTTTAAGAATCAATAGGTTTAAATTTTTACGATTCAATTACGTATTCAATTACAAAAAACTAGTGGGTGCATATTATAAATAAATAGTTCAACCATGTCGTCAGACGCTTTTAAGCTCATTTCCAGTTTTTTCGTCTATACCTTATTACCTTGATACTGATGGCTCCTAAATAGTATTACATAAAAAAGAACTCAAAGAGGCCATTAGTTAAATCAATTTACTTAAACGCAGCAACATTTTTACTTTTCACTTCTTTTTTCTTTAAATCTGGCGATTCTGTTTCCTTAACTACAACTTGAACAATGTTGACTTAGTAAGGGTAAAACGAAATATTAAATATCTTTTATTCATCTATTACTGATCAAAAGTTTCAATAGTTCGGAATTCATAATATCGTTTCCCAGGGCAGTCATTCTGCGGTGAAAGCTCTGTATGTCAGTCTTAAGAATTTTATTGCCCGCTTAGAAAGTTCTATTCTAACACTATTATTTTTTAGCTTCAGTCATTTCAATTCACCCCTCTATATAACTATTATTATTACTATATTGTTTTTTACGGAAAATGCAATACGCTATCATTTCATTTGTTATGTTTATTGTTTAAGTATTTTTTCTTTACAACGTTAGTTTTCGACAAAAAAAAACAAGGGTATGTTTACTCATCCTTGTTCAAAGCACTAAATCTATATATTGATGAATTTTCTGTTTTTTCATCATTTCCAACAACATTCACAACCGGGATTTTTAAAACGGAAAACAGGATATTTATTAGCTGCTTGGAGCTTGATATCAAGAAACCACCACTTTCTGAAGTATGGAAAGTATCGCTATAGCATTTGTCGACATTAATTCTCTAAGATCGTCTTTCTCGCTTTCTTCTTCCTCATTCTCTAACTCATTATTCAAGATACCTTTTATACTTAGTATTATAGACTGTAAACGGACACTGAACGTTACTTGCATCGCCCGAAGCAACCATTTTTAAAAATAACTATACCTTTATTTTTCTTCATATTGCTAACTGCACTAAATTCAACCACCTACATCTTAAAGAATCACTTTCATGGTCATAATTATCATTTTCTTGATATTTGCATTTTTATCTATTCATATAGTCTTTAAATTCAATAGTTTGCCAATTATGCCACCTTTTTATTCAAAGAGAATAGGTCTTTATCACTTCTTCTGAACCTTATAATTTTTTATCTTTTTTATTTTTACGGTATCGATTTTAAAATCTTCGTTATTTTATATTCTTGTTGTATTAGAAAGATTTCTCCACTTAATTCAGAAAATCTTAAAATGAATCTTCTTACTTTGTCAATATTGTTGGCAATTTCAACAGAATAAAAATTTCATTAAGTGCGTTCCTTATCTCCTTCTCTTGATAGTTTAATATTATCTTCGCTTATGAAATCACCTAAGATAATGCTCATGATCTTCACCTCGTTCTTAATTTATGTTATTTTTTTTCAATTATTTTGTTTTTTAATTATTTTTTTTTTTAAAAAACCCCCCGGGGGGGGGGG
>Ga0163217_1050257_pt1 | contig 12454 bp, 16 predicted proteins | sample SynspAceP_FD_185933 | JGI IMG/M metagenome (GOLD analysis project Ga0163217, IMG submission 185933) | Saline lake microbial communities from Ace Lake in Antarctica - Synechococcus sp. Ace-P (PacBio error correction) | ecosystem: Environmental > Aquatic > Non-marine Saline and Alkaline > Saline ... | reverse complement strand
CGGCTATTGCTGTTGCCCTGCCGCTGGCGACTTCTGGGAGTGCTGACGTGGGTGGGAAGCCACCCCGGCCCAGTGTCACGGCCGTGCCGCCTGTTGGTGGCGGCCGCCGAATCGGCAGGCCTTTACGGGGCACCTAGCTCACCCCCTAGCGGCTGGTGGGGAATTTCGGGCCAAATTTCCCGATCTCCAAGCTGCAATCTCTTACCCCGAGTCACCGCTCGGCTTTGCCCTGGCCCTCCGGCCTGCATCGCTCACCCAGCTAGTCTGGTGGAGCCGCTTCCTGGCCTCACCGGGCTGGTGCCAGCTGCCGGCCACGCCGATGGAGACTGGGTCTGCCTCCTGCCCCTGTTCGCCAGCCTTCGCTCTGCCTGATCCCGCTGCAGCAACGCGGCCACCTCTGGTGCCGGCGTTGCGCTCCAGCTGGCTGCGTGGATGCACTGTCCAAAGCGTGACAATCATATGGTGAGCCTTATAGCCCGCTTGCTGGTCGGCTCGCTTGCTCTCCCTGGGCGGTGCTCGTTCACCGAATCGCGACCAGGGCCCTGCAAACTGCCGCCCAGCAGGCTCGATCGAGCCGGTGGTTCCTGCAGGCCAAGCTGGCCATCCAGCGGCGGCGATCTTCCAGCTGGGGCGCAGGCGTGGCGAGATCCCCGGCCCATCAAACGAGCAACTGCGCGACAGCCTCAGGCTACGCACGATCACCGTTGGCTTTCTGCTTGCTGTCCGGGCGTTGGGCTGGTGGGGCGGCGCGGTTTCTGGGGACCACGAGGCCCTGGGGCAAGCTGGTGGCGAGCTGGGACCCCGAAAGAAACCTGCGGCCCACTGACTGCTGGCTCGTTCATAATGGCGGGCCTAATCTGCGCACACGCCCCTAGCCGTGCGCTGGCCAGCGGCCGGCGCCCTGGCGCTGGTGGCGGTGGCAGGACTGGCTGGTGATCGTGTCTGCTACATCGGCGTCAACTTCTCGCATCGGGGCCTGCCATACAGGCTATGGCTGGTTCCTTCGGGAGGCTTGAGCCCAGCCGGCGAATGATGACAATCGGTGACCATCCATCCCTGGCCGGTTTCCCATAAAAAAAACTGCCGATCAACCCATCGGGGCGAATTCCGGGCAGAGCGAGGTGGTCAGGGGCGCAGCTCAGAACAACGCAGGGCTTCGCGGCGGCTGTTGCGGATGCGCTGATCCGCTATCGCGGTAGTCCGGCTGGGTTGAACACCCCCAGGAGCCCCCGCAAAACGAATCGCAATTGGCCGCCCACTTCCGATCACCATGCCAGCGGCGGTTGCCAGCCTTGAGGCCGCCATCCACTTACGATTCCAGGGATCAAGGCCGCGCATCAATCGACCGACACTCCGCCTGAGACGTGGCGCATACCTTTCTCGAACCGCTGAGGGATAAAGCCTCTTGGCCGCCAAAGCCGGGTCCCACGCTCATTGATCTAGGACGAGATCGCAGAGCTCCGGCAGTACTCCTAGGGTGTCGAGCGAGGTGCTCCGGGGTTGAGCACGGCTCCGGCCATTTTTGCCGGAGATCTCTTGAATTCTGGCCCAGGTTGCGGTGGCAGGTGCGGTGCAAGGGGTGTCAACCTGCAAACATAGTGTGATCGGTCTCCCGCACTTTGGCGAAATCCCCGCCAACCATAACTTCTCGGCTCGACGATCATCAGGGTGCACATCGAGCGGCTTGCGGTCACAGCGCCGCAGCGCATTCGGACGATTCAGGTTTGGCGGCCGATCGTGATGGGTTGGGAAACGAATGCGGCCGTTCCATTCACGTCACGTGGATCCAGTGTCGGCTTCCCGCCCTTCACGACAGGCGCCACCCACTCTTCGAGGCGGCCGACAATCAGCGGAAAGGATCGAAGAGGCGCCGATCACCAGAGGCTCGTGGGCTCAATTGTGGTTGGGGCCCACCGGGGCGGAGGGTGCATCCAGGCGACTTGTAGGAAGTCGGCCGGAACGCCTCGCCCCGACGCCGGGGGGACCAAGCCCAAATCCTCGGGCCGCTGATAGAGTATCGATTTGCTTCAACCCCTTGAAAGGCCTTGCGGCCAGCTGGACACTTGCCGGTCTTTCCCTTGTTTGCCCGCTCTCTCCCCCCTGGCCAGACCCACGTGGGATCCGCACCCTTCATTCCAGACAGCTCGCGCTCTCGAGGCAGGCCCCGCATCGGCCTCGGCCATCTCACGGGTCCTGGCGCCAGAAGGATGACGGCCGATGGCAGCTGCCGTTTCCGAAAGCGATGCGCCACCCGCGATGGGGTCGATCAGCCATTGCAGGGGCCTGCATCAGGTGTCGGTGAGGGCGAGCGGCGATGAGGCGCCGATGCTTTACATCGGCGGAGGAAAGTAGGCAGCGGCACCGGGTCCGGGGCGTTGGGATTTCGCCGTGGATCCCTGCCGGAGAAGCACCAATTCTCTGCGCAACCGCCCTCAGGAGGCTCGATGGCCGTGTGGGGCGCTTCTGACCCGCGGGGGGCCTGTCAATGCACCTGATTTCTACATGAAGAAGCTGGCGGGCGCCCCCCGGCCGCCAAGGGCAAGGTGGACCATCCGCAGAGCGCCACGGGAGAACAATCGCCATCCTTCAGCGCCTTGCCTGGGGATGCCACGTATTGATCGTGTGATGATGGAGCGGGCCCGCCCACAAGGATTCTGATCGCGCAGATTCCGCGCCACCCGCGCGCCCGGGGTCAAGCCGAATCAGTGACTGCCGCGACGTTCAAGCTGGCGATCGCCTGCGGCTTTGCGCCCCAACCCCGGGCCAACCACTGCCTGATTGGCATCGGCGCTGCTCCTGAAGGGGTGATCTCAGCGGCGGCCTTGCGCTGCCTGGGAGCGTGCCCACTTTCAGGGCCAGCATGGTCTATGAACCTCGGCCCATCGCCCAGACCTCCGAATGGCCGACTACACCAAGGAAGGGCAACACGCAGCGCCCTCAAAACTCCATGGCATTCACCGACATTCGGACCAAGGTGTACGAGGCCCGGAGGAACTGGCCTCGGGGGGAGAAACCGTGGTGTTCGACTGCAGCCCGGGGCACTCCACCTCCCTGGGCCTGCTGCTTTCAAGGCGTGGTGTTCGAGTGCCGACTGCAACCGCACCCGCAGATTTGATCATCAGCTCGCTCGGACACCAGCGCCCGGCTTCCACCGACACGATCCACATCAGGCCCGCGCCAGAGCGTCGCGCTTGCGCTGAGCGCCCACCCTATGCACCATCGCCGTCGTCCCGGGCCTCAGCCATCGCACGGCTCCTGGTCGAGATTTCCGTGCAGCGGCTGAGCATTCCGAGCAGCGACCATGGAGGATTTCCCCTCCAAACCACGCTGCCGCCGGGTGACGCCCAGGTGCTGGAGGCCTCGATCCTCAGTACCTGGCAACGGCTGGAGATCTACACCCCTGCTTGCGCAGTCCAGAGCAGGGGATCACGGCGGGGGGTCCTTCCTCCAGCCGCCATTCGGCCTCGATATTCGGCGAACTCACCCCCCCCACCTGTTTCACGTATCCCACCACCGCCCGAGGCGGATGTCCCACCGCATGCCGGGTGGGCTTCCGGGCCTTCGACAGGCCTTGCGTGCTGGGGGAGGGGCAGATCCTCTCCCAGGCAAAAGATGGTGCGGCCTGCGGCCAGGAGCATGGCTCCCGATTTGGCCCGATCCTCAAACCGCCACTGCTCACCCCAGGCCGTCAGGCAGCCGGCAAAGCGGGTGCGCACCCCGAAACCAACCTTGGGCACCGGCCGCCGTTCTCGATCAGGCTCGGGCGGCCGTGGAGGCCTGGCCAGCTCCAAGCGTGGGCCAGGCCCCGCGGGCTTAAGAACCGCAACAAGCCTCGTCAGGCCTTAGACCAGGGGAACAGGGTGGGCCGGTGGTGGGGAGCCGGTCGGATAGGCCCGCCTTGCTGCCTTCAAGGGGCATCTGCAGTTTCGAAGGGCTGCAAGGCCCCTGCGGGTCCTTGCTTCCAACCGCACCGTTGAGCGCGCCCGAAGCCCCCTGGCGGGGGCCGAATTTCACGGAGCTGCCCGGTGCAAATGCCGGGCTCGAGGCGATCTTCGACCACTGCCTGAGGCCACCTGCCTCCGCTGGATGTTCGAGCCCAGCACGGCCAGCAGAGCAGCCGGATCATTCGATCAGCCGCTGGCAGTCGCCTCAACCGGCGCTCCTCGCTGATGCTTGTCGCACATGGCGTTCCCCGCAACATCAGCTCAGGGGTTCAGGCGTCCTGCGGGCGTGGCAGTCTTTTGATGTCGACGACCTGCAGGAGGTTGTGGTGAAATCCGCAACTAGGCAGTCCACGGCGAGGGATCGCCGCCGAGGCCGAGGGGCCTGCTGCAGGAGGGAGGCCCAGCAGTTCCTGGAATGGTGACGGGCCTGAGGGCCGGCTGCCCACCTTGAAACGACTGCGCCAGACCCTGGCAGGTGATTCCGCGAACAGGAGTTTGCCAGAAAAGCGCTCAAGCGCATGGGGCCGATCTTCTCGGCGCGGGACGCAAGGTGGTCGAAGCGCTCAGCAAGGGGCACACCTCACTCAACAAAGGTGCTGCACAGCCCGGTCACCCAAACCTGGCGGGCCCCCCAGCGCAACGGGCTGGCAAACGGCACTCTCGGCCATGCCAGGCCTCTCCATTGACCCTTCTTCTGCCTCGAAATGAAAAAAGGCCAGCGGCGAGGGCTTGAGGCCTGGCTGCCCAAGCTCCTCTTAACCAGAGATTCATTGGCGTCTTGGGCGGCGGGCTTTTTGGGCTGTCTGGGCAGCCCGGTCCAGTACGTTCCAGGTGTGTTTTTACTGCATGCAAGCCCTACCAAGGCAGCTGAGTGATGAAGCGGGTTTTGGCGATTATTTCCTCGGCGTGGAGCAGTCGTCCCGCGGCCTCTACCCGCTCAACAGGATGCGGGGCCAAGCCAGCCGTGCCCCCGCCAAGGAAACCCATTGAATCTCTGAGCTTAAGAGGGAGCTTTGGCAGCCAGGGGCTCAGCCTCGCCGCTGCCCTTCATCGAGGGCGAAGAGGTCATGGAGAGCCTGCATGGCCAGGTGCGTTGGCTGCCGTGGCTGGGGGGCCCGCAGGTTGGGTTGACCGGGCTGTGCAGCACCTTTGTTGATGATCCCACTTGCTGAAGCGCTTCGACCAACCTTGCGCTCCCGCGCCGAGAGATCGGGCCCCATGCGGCTGGCGTTTCTGCAACTCCTGTTCGCGGATCACCTCCAGGGTCTGGTCCGGCAGTCGGTTCAGGTGGCACCGCCTCAAGCCCCGTCCCACCATTCCAGGGAACTGCTGGGCCTCCTCCTGCGCAGGACCCCTCCGGCCTCGGCGGGCGACTCTCCCGCCCGCTGGACCTCCTGGTTTGCGGGTTCACCACCTCCTGCAGGTCGTCGACATCAAAAGACTCCACGCCCGGGCAGGACCGCTGACCCCATGAGCTGATGTTGCGGGGAAACGCCGGATGGGTCGACCCAGAAATCAAGCGAGGGAGCGCCGTTTTGAGCGACTGGGCAGCCCGGGGCCCTGATCGATGATCCGGCTGCGTCTGCCTGCCGTGCTGGGTGAACACCAGCGAGCAGGTGCTCAGGCAGTGGTTCGAGATCGCTGACGCCGGCATTGCAGCCGGCAGCTTCCGGGAAAATCGGGCCGCCAGGGCTCGGCGCGTCAACCGGTGCGGTTGAGCAAGACCCAGGGTGCCTTGCAGCCCTTCGACTGCAGATGCTGAAGCCAGGGCAGGCGAGGCCATCCGACCGGCTCCACCACCGCCACCTGTTCCTGGTCCAAGGCTGACGAGTTTTCGGTCTAAGCCCCGGGCCTGGCCCACCTTGAAGGCTGGGCCAGCTCCACGGCCGCCGGAGCTGATCGAGACGGCGCCGGGTGCCCAGGTTGGGGTTCGGTGCGCACCCCCGCTTGCCGGTGGCTGACCCGGCCTTGGGGTTGAGCAGGCCGTGGGTGGAGGATTCGGGCCAATCCCTCGAGGCCCTGCTCTCTGGCCCGAAGCCGCACCATTCCTTTTTGACCTGGGAAGAGGGAATCCTGGCCCCTTCCCCAGCACCCAGGGCTCGTCGGAGCCCGTTAAAGCCACCCGCATCAAGGTGGGACAACCGCCTCGCGCGGTGGTGATACGTTGAACAAGGGTGGGGGGTGAGTTCGCCGAAATTCGAGGCCAGAATGGCGGCTGAGAAGACCCCACCCCGGGGCCGTGATTTCCCCCTTGCTCTGGGACTGGCGCAGGCAGGGTGTAGATTCTCCAGCCGGTTGCAGGTACTGAGGATCCCCGGGAGGGCCTTCCAGGGCACCTGCGGGGCGTCACGGCGGGCAGCTTGTTTGGGAGGGAATCCTCCATGGGGTCTGCCTCGGGATGCGTCAGCAGCTCACGGATCCTCCGACCGGAGCCGTGCGGATGGCTGAGGCCGACGACCCGGCGATGTGCATAGGGTGGGCGCTCAGCGCAGCGCGACGCTCCATGGGCGCCGGCTTGATGTGGATCGTGTCGGTTTGCTGGGGGTCGCTCGAAGCGATAGCTCGCATGATCAATGTGGTGCGGGTTTGCAGTGGCATCGAACACCACAGCCCTTTTGAACAGGCAGGCAAGGGGGTGATGCCGCAAATGCCAGCCGAACACCCACGTTCCGCTCCGAGGCCAGTTTCGGCTCGCTAACACCTTGTCGATGTCGGTGATGCCCATGGAGTTGAGGCGCTCCGATTGTTGCCCTCCTTGTGTGTAGTCGGCCCCATTCGGAGGTCTGGGCGATGGCCGGGGTCATAGGACCCAGCTGGCCCTGGAAAAGTGGCCGCCCAGGCAGCGCAAGGGGCCGCCGCTGATGATCACCCCCTTCAGGTAGCAAGCCGGCCGATGCCATCAGGCAGTGGGTGCCCGGTGCCCCCCGGAAAGCCGCAGGGCGATCGCAGCTGAACGTCGCCATCACTGATCCGGGCTTGAACCGGGCGCCGGGTGGCGCGGATCTCGGGCGATCAGATCCTGTGGCGGGCCCGCTCCATCACCACGATCACCAGATCGCTGGCGGGGGCATGCCCAGGCAGCGCTGAGGATGCCCGATGTTTCTCCGTTGGCGCTCTTGCGGTGTCCACCTTGCCTTCGTGCGGCCGGGGCCCGCCGCCAGCTGATTCTTCATGTTAGAAATCAGGGTGCCCATTGAAACAGGCCCCGCGGTCAGAAAAAGCGGCCAGGCAACGGGGCCATCAGGCCCGTTCGCTGGGGGGCGTTTTTGATTTTTTTTGGGTGGGCTCTTTTCGCCAGGGGGTATCCCATCTCTTACAAATCCACGGCCCCGGACCCCGGTGCCGCTGCCTACTTCCTCGGCCGGAATGTACCAAGGCATCCGGGCGCCTCATCCCGCCGGCTCAGCCCTCCACCCGGAATCCCACCCCCCGATTGCGGCCCTGCATGGGGCGATCCCGGACCCCCCCATCCCCGGGTGCGGGCCAATTTCGCCTTCCCGGACCCCCCCCGGCAGCTGGATCGGGCCTCATCTGTCTGGGCCCCCAGACCCGGGTTTGAGATTGGGCCCGGAGGGCGGATAGGGCGGCCCTTGGGCTCCCGCGGGGTAAACTGCAGCAGTTCCTGATATCGGATGCGGTGGCGATCCACGTGGGGCGTCTTGGCCAGCGGGGGGAGACGGAGGCGCAATTAGGGGGAACAAGACGGGGCAGTCCAGCTGCCGCCCAAGGGCCCTTTTCAGGGGTATGAAGCTAATCGATACTTCTATCCCCCCAGCCGGGGCGATTGGGCTTTTTGTGTTTTCTCCGGGGCCGTTCGGGGGGGCGAGGGCCGTGTCCGGGGCCCGGATTCCACAATCGCCGGGCAGCAACCTCCGCCCCGGTTTGCCCCCAACCATTTGAAGCACGGAAAGGCTTCTTTTGGTTGATCGCCCCCTTGGCGGATCCCTTTCCCGCTGGATTTCGGGCCCCCGCCCTCCGGAAGAGGATTGAGGTTGGGGCGCGCCTCGATGAGGCGGTGAAAAGGCCGGACTGGGATTTCAGGTGATCTGAAATTTGACCGGACCGATTCGTTCCCCAAACTCCACCGATCGGGCCACTGGATCGGTTCCCGGAAAAAGCCCCCCCGCTGCCGGCCTGGACCGCCAAAGCCCGGCCGATGCTGCAACACTGCATGATCCGTCGAGCCCGAGAAGTATGGGCGCCGGAATTTTCCCGCCAAGGCGGGGAAGGCCGATCACATTCTATGTGGCCAGGTTTTGAAGCCTGGCCCGGGGCCACTTGCACCCCCTCCGCACCCTGGGCCCAGGGATCAAGGGATCTCGGGCGCAAAAAAGGGCCGGCGAGCCGTGCTCAACCCCGGCAACCTCGCTCGACACCCTGGAGTACTGCCTGGGAGGCTCTGCCCGAAATCTTTTCGTTCCTGGATCATGGGAGGCGGTTGAAACCCCCGGGCTTTTGGGCCGGGCCAGGAGGGCCTTTTCCCCCTCAGGCCGGTTGTAGAAGTTGGGGTGGGCGCCGGTCTCAGGCGGATGTTGCATTGAGCGGCCGAGGGTCCCTTGGATCCCCTGGAATCGGAAAGTGGAATTGGCTCCAGGCCTCATAGCTTCGGCAACCGGCTGGCGTGGTGCATCCGAAGTGGGGCGCCCCCCAATGCGATCGGGCTTCCGGTCTTGGGGTGTTTTCCAACCAGCCCCGGGATACGGCCCCGGAAGCGATTCAAGCCGGCCATCCCGCAACAGCGCCGCCGAAAAAAGCCCAGTAATTGGGTCTAGGTTGCCCCCTCTGACCCCCACCCCCCGCTCGCGATTTTCCAAGCCCCTGGAATGACTATCCCCGGCCCCCCAAGTTTTTTTATGGGCAAACCGGCCAGGATGTATGGGGTCACCCCGAATTGTTCAATCATTCGCCGGCCTGGGCTCAAGCCCCGACAACAAAACCCAGGCCATAAAGCTGGGTGGGCCAGCGCCCCGATGGCCGACAGAACGACGCCGATTGATAGCACAGGTACCATCGATCACCAACCTATTTCCTGCCACCCGCCCACCCCAGCGCCGGGGGGCGCCACGGCCCTGCCAGCCCACGGCCTCCAGGGGGCCGTGTTGCAGATTAGGCCGCCATAGGACCGAGGGCCGAACTGCAAGCAAATCAGGCCCAGGTTTCTTTCCGGTCCCACGCCCTCCACCAGGGCCTGCGCCCAGGCCTCGTTGGCCCCCAGGGACCCGCGCCGCTCACCAGCCCAACGGACAGCAGCAGAAAGCCACGGTGATCGCTGCGAATAGCTGAGGGCAATTAGTCGAGTTGCTCCCGTTGATGCCGTCCGCCACGCTGCTCAGCTGGTGAATAGATTCGCCGCCGCTGTGCCGCCATTTGCTTGGCCTGGCGGAAAACACCCGCTAGCCGATCGCAGCGCTGCGCAGCTTTGAGGGCCTGGTCCGCGAATCGGTGGAACAGCAACCGCCAGGGAGTGAGCACCCGCGAGCCACCAGCAAGGCGGCCATAGCTCACCATGATCACCGCTGACGTGCATCACAGCCCAGCTGGGAGCGCAACGCCGGCACCCAGACTCGGTGCCGCTTCGCTTGCCAGCCGATAGTCATGTCGCAGAGCTCAGCGAAGCTTGGCGAAGGCGCAGGCAGACCAGTCCCATCGGCGTGGCGGCAGGCTGGCACCAGCGGTTGAGGGGCCAGGAGCGCTCCACCCCCAGCAGCTGGGGTGGGAGCGTGCAGGGCCCAGGCCCAGGGGGGAAAAGGCAGAGGCGACTCGTAAGAGAATTTGCTCGTCGGGAAATGGCCGATTCCCACCAGCGGCAGGGTGAGCTGGGCCGAAGGCTCAGATTCGCCGGCCGCCACCAACAGGCGCACGGCCGTTGACACTGCGGGTGGCTTCCCACTCACACTCCAGAAGCGCCAGCGGCAGGGCAAACCAGCATTACCCAAAGGGACGCAGGGAGGCCAAGGGCGAGGACCGGGTCATTTCACGGCAGCCAGCACGTCGAAGGAAGCCACAGGTTTCACCAGTCATTGCCCGCTTTGACCCCGCCCCTCAGCGGGACTGGCCTGGCGCAAACATCACCAGGCAATCGCCCAGGCCGGATCAGCACCGGGGCCCAGGCGCCAGGGAACGGTCCCACCGTTCCCTTGACCCCAAGCGAATGAAGATGAGGCACATCTTCAGGTAGTAGGAGAAGAATCAGCAGGACGCTGATGCCAAAAACCCCATGACTGCGACTGTTTCGACCCAGCCGGCCTGACCCCGAGGCTGCTGCCGATCAGCCCGAAACACAACACAGATGGCGGCGAAGGCGAATTTCTGCTCTGGATCCGGCCAACTCCGCGCGCCTGAGGCTCTTGCGATCACCGCTTCCCGCTCAGCGTTTCTCCGGCACTGACTCGCCTGGTTCTACCTCATGCTGGCGGCATCTTTTTGGTAGTTCGGCCAGCTTCATTCGGCCCCTGCAATGATCGAGGGAATAGAGGTAGTTTGTTGTGAAGCGCCGAAGGAGTGCCTGCGTCACCCTTGCCCACCAGGACTATCTTGCCGTCAGAAATTCCCAACATCCTTCGGCCTCACTCCAGACGGCACGCATCGGCACTGAGGAACTGGGTTTCCGCTGTCGCGGCTTGGGAAATCGAGCACCGGTCGCACATCTTTGGCATCTCACCATCCCTGAAAACTGGCGGAAAAAGAGTTGCCGAGAGAGCGTTTCGCTCTCCCTCCTCATCGGCCTTTTGGGCCTGCGGCTGAAGCGGGAAATTAGATGATGTTTGCTTCCCGTCCCGCCGCCATTGACTTGCCCAGCGCCTTGACGGAGCGTTGGTCGCGGTTCTCGCTCTGGAGGTTGGCATTTCGGCACGATCAAGCGGTCGTCTGCACAGGCAAAAGGTGATCCAGGGCTCATCAGGCAAACCCGGCCAGCCAGCAGGGCTGGAACCCACCATGCCGCCAGGTGCTCACCACCCCAGGCTGCGCAAAGGGCTTGAGTTTCGCCGTTGCCTGACAGGCTGCTGGTACTAGGGCCAGCAAGGTGGCCATCAAGGTTGCCATCGGACGGAAACGACAGCACCAGGAATCCGGGCATGCGTCAGCCCTAACACCTGCATGGCGGCTGCCACTGGCAACCCGGATTCCCGCCACCCGGCCGCACCAGCTCGAAGACCACCCCCACGGACACGAGACGGCCGTGAAGGCCGCCGCAATACCAAAGAGCAGCGGACTCGGACTGAGTTTCCGCCGACCAGCCAGCGATTCCCATCAGCGCAGTCGCTGCACTGGAATCCCCAATTGACGGGCCGGCGGCCGATGCCAAGCTGATGTTCATTAAGCTGAAAAAGGCGTCACCGGTGTTAGTGGCGGCGGACCAAGGGGATTTGTCGCCACTTCGTTGGAGGCGGACCGGCGGCAAGAATGCTCGCCTCGGTAAGTATGTTTAATGGCCCGATCGGTGATCGCCAGGTTTCGCGCAGCGGTCTGCTCGTGGCTCGATCAGCAATCCCATCCGATCGTTCCTTCCAGCTGCTGATCAACCGGCCTGCAGATCGGCCCAAACAGCGAGAGGATCAACGCCCCGGGGCAAACGGTTCATCCAGCAGGCAGGTAGGCGGGGCCACCTGGGGACCCCACCGCAGGGCTATGCTTTGGCCACCTACACAGCGGCGACGCCTCGCCGCCGGGAGAGGACTGGAAAACACCCGTGCCGGTTGCTGGAAGGAGCCCGAGGGTGATGAACTCATTTCCGATCAGCTGGGTCCAAGGCGCTCCCGGCGCCGGGCCACTCGGTTGCCTTCCGCCTTTTCCTGGCAGGGCCAGGCTGCAGGTTCTTGACGGACCGTGAGGGCTGGGCGAAAAAGACGGGCCTGCGGTTTCCTGGGGCAAAGGCTAAGCCCCGCATGCCCAGGCGCGTCCCCGGCCCTGCGGCATGGCAGTCCTTCCACCATTTCTTGCCATCGAGGCACCGACCCTGCGCCCCCGAATCGGGGGTTCAGCTGGCCTGTCAACCAAATTAAAAAGGTGGTGGTCTTAAACCCGGCGCCATTGGGGCATCAGCGCAAATGGGCAGCTCTCCACCCCACTCGCCGAAAAGAAATTCGAGCCTACACAGCTCACCACCTTGACCAGGGGGTGCGGTTCGCTCCCGCCCAAGGCTGAGGCCCCACGTCTTCTGCAGCGAGATAAGGAGGCTCATTCGGCGGCAGGTAACAGAGAAGAGAGACAAGCCGCCCGCCGACAGGGTCTCCTGGAGCGCAGTTGGCTGTCTGGCGATCGCACCCTATGTGTTGACATTGCTGGTGGCCCGCTGGGCGGCCGCACCGGCGCGCAAAGCCTGGACATCCCGGCTGTCGAACATGGTAGATGTCACGGTCCGTCAGGCATCGCGCAGCAGTGAATTTTTCTCGCAACTTTCCGCATTGGCACCCATCCACCCAAATCCGCCGCTCAGGCAGCACCCCGATTGCGATCGGCTTCTCCGATTGGAAATCGCTGACGGCCAAGTATTGGGGAGCCTGGCGGGA
>Ga0163217_1011529_pt1 | contig 12454 bp, 16 predicted proteins | sample SynspAceP_FD_185933 | JGI IMG/M metagenome (GOLD analysis project Ga0163217, IMG submission 185933) | Saline lake microbial communities from Ace Lake in Antarctica - Synechococcus sp. Ace-P (PacBio error correction) | ecosystem: Environmental > Aquatic > Non-marine Saline and Alkaline > Saline ... | reverse complement strand
TACGCCGAAAGCCCCACCATCGCGATCTGGCGGAATTGCTCTTCGCCTAGCAGGTGGCCGGCCCCACGAATATCCAGATCCTGTGACGTCCAAATCGTAAGCCCCGCTCCCAACGTGTCGAGGTTGACCCCAAACACCCGCAGGCGGTTTGTTCGCAGTGTGGTCCAGGCTTGGCGCGCGGGTTTGGTTGTAAGATAGGCATAGCGCGGGTTTTGGGATTCGCCCACCCTGCCCCTGATCTGATCCAAAGCTGCGCCAAGTCGACATATCGAGCACGGTGCACGATCATTGTGTTGGCCGTCGGAAATAATCAAGACCGATTCACACGATGGTGGTCGCTAGCAAGATGTCATTAATTTGCCGTCGTAGAACGCGTTCATTCCGGTCGATCCAACTCTCGGCGGCCTCTGGCCGTGGGCGACAAGGTAGGTGAGCTCGGGCAGTTGCTCTTTCAAGAAAACGCCTCGGATCTTCTGGAAGATCGGTCTAATGCGCGGCACCGACGTTTAGAAGGATTGGCCGCCGCGAATAATGCTCGCGCTAGCAGCGCTTTCCGCCGTAAGGTTACGGCGTCAAAATCACTGACATAAGGTCCGGAATTCGTCTCAAACGCGTCGACGGGCGGCGTGCCGATTGAATCGACAGGTCGCGCACGCCCGTCAGGCTAAGCGAGGCGTCCGCGGGGAATCGGCCCCCCCCCCGTTCGCGGTGAGGTCAGCACGTGAAAATCCGTTCCGCATCGCCTTCAGGCGCTCTTGTGCACTAACGCCAAAGTGGTTGCTCTTCGTCGATGATTCAGCCAGGCGGAGGTCTTGAACTTGACGCTTTTTCGCCAGCAAACGCATGAGTGCAACGACCACATCCACCGTGCCACGGGGTGATGCCCCAAAATCGCGCGTGGGCGTTCGCCTCTTTTGCGCTGACAAAGCGCGGACAGCTGGCGTACTTCAAGCGGGAAACCACGAAAGCGTTCGGCTTAAGGATTTTATTAGTGCTGCGTGCCAACAGGGTTGTGGGCGCAACATATGCCACCTGTAGCCCCGACATCGCCAGCGAACAAAGGCCGCGCCGCATTGCCACTTCGGTTGCCAAAGCCACGTCGCCGCAGATCAAATCCGGTCCATCGGATTGCGCTGGTTCAGATCGTCCAGCACGTCCGATGATCGCGCTAAGCTTGATCATCGCGTTTCGGCATAGGGGGAAGCCGTTGCAGAAAAACGCATCCCACATGCCTGGCGGCGAGATCCATCACGGGTGGGCTTTGCGCAGCGCACGTTCGGCGGCGATGCGGAATCAGCTGTCCGGCCCATCTCGCCGGATTGCGTTCCTTGAGCTTGGCCTTTTGGATTTGCCACGCACGCCGCCAAGCTATGTCGAGCAATCCTTCGTCGTGCCCATTACCCCGCGGACAGCAGTCAATATTTTTTCAACAGGCAAAAAATACAGTTTAGAGTTTTCGGCCGTTATTCAGCAGCAAGCATTCGTGGGCGGCACCGGCCAGCGGTTACGACTCTCATCGCCCAGATATCCGGCCCAAACGCCGTGATCCAACATGCTACGACCAGATCACCGGGGCTCAAACGATTGGTTTCAGTCAGGGAAGTATCGGGCACGGCGTTTTGCGCTTGGGCAGAGCGGATCAAAGGGTCGCCCAAGAATTTCCTGCTCAGAAATAACAGGTCAGCTTTGACGGTGCTGCTGCGCTTCCCAGGGGGCCTTCGAACCCGTGTTCCAACGCCCAAACCGCCCAGATGACAGTTCGCGCGTTTCAATCCGCGTGCCGTTTCTTGATTTGCGATGGTTTCACCCATGCCTTTCGTCTTCGGATCAGGGCCGGTTCAAAACGTTCCCGGGCACCATCGGTAATAGCTGGCGATGACCACGGGGGCCGTCTTGAAATTTCTTTTAGATGCGTTGCTAAAGCCCCGAAAGGCTAACCAGTTTCCTGTTGTACGTTCATGGCTTGCCAAAAGTTACGCCTCCAAACGCCCCGCCCGCATCCAGCACAATTTGGTTTCCCGTCGGCTTGGGCAGCGCCTTAAATCAATCACGCGTTGCCGATCAACGCGTTTCCCATGCGCCGGTATCGGTCAGGTTACAGCCCTATCGGGCGGCGCGGGTTTATACCATCGCTGTTCCATCTTTGAACCGGTTCGCCCATTGGCCAGCCTGCGGAGTTTCATTACTGGTCGGCGATGCGTGTCCCACCGTGACAGGCGCTGCGCAGTTGAGCTGGTCGTCCAGCGTGATCGTGGCTTTGCGGCACGTAATCATAACAGCGTCCAAGCGTTCCTCGTGAAACGGAACGAACATCCAGTTGTTCCGCCACCTGATGCTTGCGGCCTTGGCACTGCATCGCCTTCTACAGCGGATCATCGGTTGCCCGCGCCCCCAAATTCGATTCCGGTAGTTTGGCGAAAACGGGTGATCGCGCTTTCGTCCAGGATGACTTCACTGACGGGGGCCAGTTTCATCGTTCCGCTTTTATCATGTGGTGCGCTTGCTGGGCAGGAATCAAAGCGCAACGGCGCGCCGTCCAGCGTGGTCGCAATACAGATCAAGCCGCACGGGGCCAAGGTCACCGGGTGGAAAAAGTCAATGATGCCACCGCGGATCGCGTAATTCCCCCGGTTTCGGTTACCGTCGGGGCTTTGCACAAATCCCATTACCGCACCCAAAAATCCCCGCGATAATGGGGATTCGTCGATACGGTTCAACCCACACGGGCGGAAAAAACGCGGCATTTCGCAGCACATCGCGTTGCCGGCAACCCGTGCTGTCGCGGCGTTCAGAGAGTGAGCGAATGAATTGGTCCGGCATCCCGGCCACCAGCCCGCCAACGTCGCCATGCGCTGCGCCGAAAATATCGGGGCGGTTGGGCGACACACGGTTTCATAGGGCATACAATCCCCAAGCTCGGAAACACAACAACCGGCCACATCCGGCGCGAAAAAGCGCAACGCGGCCTGCATCGCGTGCCATGCGCCTTGTCATCGCGATGCAATTATTGCAAACACAGGCGTGCCACTTATTGCCCAGTTCGTTCAGCACTGCCTGTTGCATCAAAGCCTTCGGGACGCCGCGATCAGCCGTATTTGGATTTCTGTGACGATCACAGTACCTGATATCCGATGCGCGTGTTGTTCAAACCGCCAAACGGACCCGTTATTAAAGGTTTGATACATCCCCCACATTCGAATGTGACGAAAATAGAGAACATTCCGATGATCTGGGTGTAAAACGGTGACGGTTTGCAGCGTTGGATTATTGGCCGTTCGCCGGTGGCGGAATCTTCCGCGAATTTGCATTGCGCGGTAGAACCACGCTCAGGAAGGCCAACCCAACGATAGCGGAACGCCAGTAGCAGCACCGCTTGGGCGAATTCAAAGTTGTGTAGAATATTCGCCAGGTAAACAGCATCGTCATGGAAAAGCAGTTAAGGCCTATTAAATTCCAGATGCCTGACACTTGTTGTGAATATAAAGAATTACGGTTCACATTGATGGCGGGGCCAAAATCCTCGAGGTCAGGCAAGCGCCTTTGTTCGCAATTGCGCCGTTGCCGCGCAACACCCAAATCAAAGGGCACGCCCAACACCAATGACTGGCCGACGACCAGACCACAGCTCGGAATCCAGTACCACAGGTTGAGGAAAAGATCGCACTGTCGGATGACTTCGAAGATTGTCTGATAGAGGGTCAAGTGCGCTTCGTTCTTTGAGTGATAAATTCATTGCTGTTCAGACGTGCTTGCCCTTACAATCCTCCAACTGCAATTCATAACGACGCAGTCAAGCTGAATTTCCTTAGCCTTCGAGGCCGTGCAAAAATACATGGCAAGCCTTGCGTTCAAAGATCTGAGGTATTTTACATGAGACCCCAAACAGCCCCCTTTCCCGCACCCCGCCTGCGTCGTACCCGCCAATCCAAGGTGTGCGCGCCTTTGGTGCCGTGAAACACGTTGTCTCTGGGGGATTTGATCTGGCCGGTCTTTGGTGCGCAGCGGCGACGGCATTGGAAGAGCCGGTGCCCTCTATGCCGGTGTCTAGTCGTCGTAGCGTCGACAAGCTGGTCGAGGCCGCTCCGCGAGCCGCGATCTTGGTAATCGGGGGCCATCGTGGCATCTTTTCCCTATCACCGGAATCGAGGACCGGACAGAGAGTGTGCCACGTGCGCGTGGGCATCCGCAAAAACAATTCCAACCGCGCCATTCGTGCGATCCGCGAAGGCTGTGCCGGATATGGTTATCATGACGGATGGCGCTGAGATTTACCTATAATATCAACGGGTTCACGATGGCTTTGTCGAAGACGGTATCATCTGCATGAGATGATCGTACGGTCGAAGCGCTGGTCAAGATTTGATACGCCTGGCACAGGCCGGATGCGGGCGCGAGATATCATCGGACGTCGTGATATGAATGGAACGCGTATTCGCCGCGATGCCGCGCAGCCTCTGAGCAGGCCAACCAATTCGGATGTGATGATCATAGGCTACGCCGTGCGAAATACCCGCCTCGGCCGTCTACGGGCCCGTTCCGGCCGATGCGTTGTGCATCAGGCGCACTGACCGCACAAAAAAAGACCTATCAAATGGATTACGCCAACAGTAACCGAAGCGTTGCCGCCTCTGATTGAACGTAGACCCTGCGCGAGCGGGGCCGATACTGGCCTCTATGGTGCAACCCGCGATGCCTTACCTTGATATTCTGCCCACCGCGTGAAATCCAGTTTTTGGCGCCCCCACTTTTTGCCTACAGGCTGTCGGGGGGATTACAGCGATGGTCAAGGCCGTCTGCGCAGGAATGGCTGGATCGACGAAGAAACGCGTGATGATGGAAAAGCCTGATGGGCTTTAAGCGGTGCGGGGCTGGCGACGGGGTGTTAACCCTATTTCGCCCTGCAGTGGCCCGGCTGAATGAACGGTTAATTATGCTCTTTACGCGGGTAAATCACGGCAAACGTGGCAGATTCATCGCCCGATTTTAGGCCCCTAGATTCCGGACCCACCCGGCGGGTTTTGCGCATAAGGATTCGCAGGAAACCGGATGAACGGTTTATTGATAATTACAAGGCCAGAATACTATGACAAAACAACACTTTCTCGCGCCGGCTTTTGCCTTGGGTGCGATTTGCAAAGCGCGGGGTTGCCGTGCGGGCATGTGGCCAACGGTGTGGGCAGCCGTTGGGCAAGCGGGGATGACTCGATTGCGCGTGTAAGGAGCCACGCTTGACTGCGGATGTACCGCACCTTATCCCCAACACGCGGCAACTGGCCAGATAAATCGAACGGCATGCTTGTGTGCCGCTGTGACCGAAGCGGGCTTGGCTTTTGGCGGGGCTTATGGCCGTGAGCGGCGCTGACAACGTAAATCAATGTGCTGTCGATTATTACCTGTCACCAAGGCAAAAACTGCGGGCTTGCAAATTGGCGCAAGCAATATGCCCACGTGCTGTTCTTTATGACCAGAATACCGCCGCTAAGCGATTTTCCGCCTCTCCCCTGGTTGGGCTGCGGGGGCCGATCTGGATATGTCATCTCGGACCGTTGGCGAAAAGCGTGGAGGCAGGAATCGACGACCGGCTTGCCCCTTTGTCGTGGCCGGCGGTGTTCGGCCGCGCCCGGTTTTCTGCGTCTGGCCGCGACGCTCGAACGGCAACCAGAATAACTCGCGCATCATCTCCCTAAGGATTACGCCCGACCTGCATCTGTGCGGTCGGGCAGCTTTTTTCCCTCCCCAAAGGCGTTCAGTCGTTTGAACAGCGCACGTATCCCAACGTCCGCCACCCATTTTTTTCTGGAAACTTCTTTATAGAACTGGTCGACCAGCGCCGTGACAGGCAGGCTCGCGTCAATCTCGTTGCCAGTGTCCAGGACAAATCCCCCAGATTCTTGGCGCATCCAATCTACGGCGGAACCCGTGTTGTCGACAATTTATTCATCAACAGCATCGTCTCGTATCGGTTGCCATTCTTGCCAGCTTGCACAGCGGCCAACCTTGGCATGACTCACCTTCGACCATCATCGCGCCCGTCCAATCCGGCCTTCTGAGCGAAATGGATGCGCCTCGCTTCAGGCCTTGGACCAGACTCGGCGGATGCAGATCTGGCTTTACACATCTTGGTCATTTTGGGCCGGCACCGCTGTCGCCCAGGCGACGGCAGATTTTGGCGATTAAGACTTGCCATCCAGGGCAACGCTCTTTCAAACGCGCTGGAGGTCGTCTCGCCGCAGCATGAATCGACAGTTGGCCATTCTCGGCGGCCCGCTTGACGCCCGAAATCGGCGCAATCTGATAAGCTTGATTTCTGAGCCCGCAGCCGCAGCCGCATGTAATTCGCGCGTGACGGCGCCGATACGGTGTGTAGTGGTCGACAAAGATCCGCGCCCTTTCGTCCAATTGTCCCGCATAAGGGCAGCCATACGTGCGCCCAGGCAAAACCGAACCGCAGATCATCATCATATGCCCACGGCAGGGAAACACGATTTCCCGCACCCTCTGCGGCGCGGCTTTGGGCGTTCGGCCATGGTTACCGCTATGCGGTCTGCGCCATGTGCGCCTTTTTCTGTGTGCGGTTATTTAGACGGTTCCACGTTTCATGCCCGCTTTTTGCAGATTGTGCGGCCATCGGGCCCCCCCATCTACACCCAGTCCCAAAATGCGAAGTTGTCATCGTCTTTTCCTTATCATTCAGTTGCGCTATTGCCTGTGGGGAACCTATCATCCCGCGCACATTGGGTCAATTGCGTCCCGGATATTACCCAGGAGCGTGACTATGGCCAGTGGTTTTTCGGTGGCTGATGCGGAATTGCAACCGGCTATTGGTGGTGATCGCGTGTGATTGGTGGTTGGCGGGCCTTACTGGCTCCGCTCGCGGTCGCTGCCCGATTACGTACGATACGGGTTAAAGGTGGCCCAACCTTCAAGCGCCGAGGTAGAGATCGTGCGGTGGACAACGCCATGTGCGACAATTTTTGGCGAGAATGACCGCGATGTCTTCTATGGCTTGGTTATCGCCCATCGCGCAGGACCGTCTGTGGCAGAATGTTACCATGCCCGCACGGTTTCAGGGCGCCTGTCATGAGGTTGTTGCGCACTTTGCCATCCGTGCGCATTGACCGCCTTATGCGCCGGTTTTTGATCGTTTAATACGTTGTCAGGTTCCAAGTCGCTTCAGGGCGCTCGACCCCGCACGACCGCGTGCGGCGTTGGACCGCTTACGCCGCTGGGTTGTGGAATGCCCGTCTTGGACCAGTATTCAAACAAAGAAGCCTTGTGGCCGTTTGGTGCCCTGAAATGCTGCTGTTCGATGCCCCTGTTATGCCCCTTTGGCGTGCGTGCGGATTCTGTCGATTGGTCAAGCTGATGCGCGTACAACTGTCGGCCATCTAGATGCCCTGGAGTGAACACGTTGCGCCAGCAACGGTCGCTTGCCCTGCCGAATCAAGATCCGGCTTGGCCGACATCCTACCGACGCGCCGGGCAGCGGTATCGCGAGCCTTGCCAGGAATTATGCCGCAACTCGGCACGGGCCTGCCGCAATTTGCAGAGAAACATCCCGCCTTGATCCATCACCCCTGTCGCCGTTCAAAAACCTATTGACCTTGCGGGCGCTTCAACCGCTTGGGGCCGCGGCGCGGGGAATCGCTACTGCCTCGGGGAGGGACGCTGATCGCCAATGAACCCGCATCTGGCTTCACCGCACCGAACCATCTGGGCTACCTTGCGCGGCTTGAGATGCAAATCGGGTGGTGTCATTCGGCGGCACGATCCGGCGCATCCCAGTAGTGCCTGACCGCCGCAAAAAGCAGTTGCCGCCTTGGTTGGGGCTATTCACATCGTCCACGCCGATGATCAGAGCGCTATATCGAAGAGCTGCAACCCCAATAACTCGAGTGAATTTTACCGCACCCCCCGTACGGGTTCAAAAGGTTTCGCCAAACGCGCATCAATCATCACCAGTCAAAGGGACGCCGACCCATCACCGGACCCTCGCTGACGGACAACGGGCCCGGTGCTGCCCGGCAGCCACTATAAACCTGCGCAATCACGCCACCGGCCATGTCGCGGCTGCTGAACGTGGACCGCGCTTGACCCCGCCGACACGTCGATCGCAGCGGCCGCGATTGCAGGCTGATGAGGCGAAAAGACCGTCGAGGAAGGATCGCATTGGCGAGCCTATATCGCGCCCTCGCAAAACCTGGACACTGGTGGATGTAAACACGATCGCGAATGAAAACCTGCGGCTGTGCTGCCTGCCGTACGCGGCCCACCAAAGCCCAAGGGCGGATGCCCACTCCCGTGTGGATCGGTGCCAACCGCTTGGCCAGGGCCGCTTGCCGTATTAGCGCCTAATCCGAAATTCCTCTCGCGCGCGGCGGATTTCTCGGATAATACGATACATACAAAAATCCGTGTCGACCGGCCTTTCCCAACCACGTGTCCTTTCCTTTGGCGATACCCAACGTATCCAGCGCCCCCCTGGCCGCTAGTCTTGATGCAGCGCCGGCAGGTTCCTACCACCCGTGACGCCTTTATCGAAAGCGCAGCTGATTACCGTCAGCCTACGCCCGCTCTTTGCTCCCGCTTGATCGGTGCCGAAACTTTGGTTCACGGCGATAACCGCCCGAAGGCACGCCTGAACTCAACGCCAGCGGGGCGCTTACCCTTGCTGGCAGGCTGGTCGGAGCGATGATGCGAACACCTGCGCCCGAACCGGCTGATTCTATGGCGGCGTGGGTACGCGCTCTGCAAGAACGCCTATCCAGGATGAACGGGCGCATTGGCCATCAGGAATATGGGACCACGTCGATCGCTGTTCATTGAACGCGTTTCCGCCAATGTGGACTGGTGCCGCTGCCTGGTGTCGATATCTTGCATCCCGCGCGAAAGAGACCTGCTCCCGACATGCGCGTCTCGCGCTGGACGATGCGCCTTGTCTTGGATCGAGAAACATGGGGCAGGCCAGCTTGAATCCTGCGTGGGCGCGACGCCCATCAGGCGACCCACGACACCAGACCCTGGGAAGTGCCCGTGCTGCGCTATTTCATGAACATCCGCCAGTTCGACCTTCAGGCGGCGACAACACGCCTGTCTGCGTGGGCCGGCAAACACGGGGGCACGGGGGCCGGCATCCTTTCGCCAACGCCACCGGCGGCAGGGTCCGCGGCGTCTATTGACTTTTCGCGCCCGGTATTCATCGCGTAGTTTGTCACGCTCTACGGGCAGTCGGGGGGGCACTTCCTTGTCACACCACTACGACGATCTTGGCCACGCATATGGCGGGCGCGGCGATATACATCCCATGTCGCTTGGACCAAGATCTCGCCCGCGCTGCCCCGTTAGGCATCACCAAAGCTGATCCGGAGGCGACCCCATGAACCGCGTTATCCTGTTCAAATCCAAACCTTTTGGCGTAACTGTCTTCAATTCACTTGATAAAGCACGGAAGGAATCGCCGCGCCCGACTTTGTCGGGCCTATATGACGAAAAAGGGGTTTCTGATCCTGCTGGCCGGCTCGATTCGTGATAGCGAAGGGCTTAGGTCTTAACCGGACAGCGGGCCCGCTCAGGCCCGCATTTTCGCATCGAAATACAAAAGCTGACCAAAAACCTAATTGGGTTTCAGGCGAAGGCACTCCGGCATGAACAGGCACTTAGCGCTCTGCGGCAGCGGGTGTGATGCTTCAAAGACGGCAAAAACGCGCCCGCAAAGGCGCGGCTGATCGACCCGCCCGGACCCGCTTTGGGATCTCCGACCCCCTGTACGCTTTCGTAAATCCGGTTGCCTGACGCATGGCTCGATGATTACCATCAACCGAAGGCCGCAACCGTCAGTCCGCCGCATGACAGCGCATGTGTGCATCTGCCGACACTCCGCCTTCATCCGTGCACGTGTCGGAGACTGGGAACTGCACAATGCTTCAACCCGGCGCTTTGGCGCTTTTCAATCAGAGCTTTTGGCGCCTAATTCCAAATGCCCGAAAATCCCGGGTGGGCTGGCCCCCACTTGACCTTTCGCCGCCGGTACGTCAGGGAAAACACCCGCGTGGCCCACCCCGAGCTTTGCAGAAAGGTGCCGGTCAGCACCACCCCCCACAGTGAAATCCCGTCGCCACCAATCTGGGCCGTCCAGTCTTTTCAAACGTGCAAGGGTTGGTAACTCATTAGGTGCCATTTTACCCCAACCGCTGCGATCAGGCGCGGCATTTACCGAACCCCACAGCAGCGATTTATCTTGGGTTATCGCTGGCCAGCTGACGAAATATCAGCAGCAACCCGCGATGTAGAAAGCAATAGAATACAAAGGGCGGTGTTAGAAAGCGCGGAACTCGTTCAAAGCAACAAAGGACGAGTATCGCGGCTAAAACCGGTCTGATCAGATAGTCTGAAGCCCCAGAAAATCCGAGACGCCAGAAAAATCGCCACAAGGTCAGTACATAAAGGATGATCAAGCTCATCCGGGTGCTTCCTTGAAAACATCAACGGTACCCTTATCGATATGCGGCAGCGCCGAAAAATGCGAATTTTGCGGGCGGCTTTTTGCTTAAATTTGGTTTGGCCTCAAAGGCGTTAGGTATTGCGGCTTTTCTTTGCTGGGGGCACCAGCGTACGATCAGATTGGAACCCGTTCTTTCGTCTGGGTTTCCTCGATTCACGACGTCCTGTTTCGAACAGCCACGCGCGGCTTTTTTGCCATCGGAGGCCAGCGTCAGCTGCTGCCTTCGCTGTAATCAGCCGCCCGAAAGCGTTCGGCGATGGACCGCTTTTGCAGCTCGTCCAGCCCCTCGCCCGTGATGGCAGAGATTGGGCAAGCACGCTGTCATCACCGTTGCGCCACGGGCGCGCACGGCGTCGGCGCGGTCGTCGATCAAGCTGGTTCAAGGCTTGTTCCAAACTTTCAAAACTACGGGGTTCTTTGGGGCCGCCAATGACGTACAGAATATCCGCACGTTCTGTGCCTGGCTCTTCGCTTTCCATGAGAAATGTTCTCGCGCACGTGCAGATGATATTCGCGGCAAGCACCTCTTCCAGGCGTCGCGCGGAAGCCGCGACCAGCTCGGTCGGGCAGTTTCAGAGATAAAGCCTCAACGGTTATCGCTGAGGCATAATTCTCTGGCCCCATCGGCAACACAAAGGCTGCGCATCGTCGGGGCCAGCGTGCAAAAAGTCATGGTCCTTGGCCATCACCTCGGCGCCGGTCATGCGATTGAAAAAGCGTCGATTTTTACCGGCCGTTGGTATAGCCCGACAAGCGCGACAATTCGGGAACGGCACCTTGGTCCCCGCGCGGCACGGTGCAGGGGCGCGGGTTTTGACGATCCTTGTCCAGCCTGGACGTGCGCAAACGCACAAAGCTGTTCGTCAATGGCACGGACTGGTTCAGATTCAATCTGGGTTTCGGCCGGCGGCGCCGACAAAGCCCCAAACCACCAGCGTTTGACGTTCAAAAGGGTGGTCCCAGGCGCGCGACCAAACGCGTACGCTGATGTTCAATGCTTGCCATCTCGACCTGCAAGACAACCCTCGCGGGTCGCCGCACGGCGCTGAAATCTCGAGGATTGAGATCCGGTACGATCCAGCAGTTTAACGTTCCACGCCTTTTCAAGGTTGCGCATGGCTGCAAGGGCTGTGACGTGGGTCCCGATCGACCAAAAACAAGGTTCAACTTCAGCCTCTTCCAAAGTGTTCATCGAGCTCTTCGATTTACGGAAGCCGAACAGCATGCCCGCGCTCACGGTTGCGTTAGGGGCACGATATTCGCCCCTTCGAACATCCAGATGCGGCAAAGGCCATGGCTGCCAGTGCCACGGCTTCCGCCAAGGCGGGCTTCATGCAAACGCGGCGGTTCCCGTTGTCTGAACTGATTTTGTCAGGGTGAATTCACCCCAAGCCGGGTTACGCTTTCAGGGCCTGCGGTGTCATTCACAATTTGAAAATGGGAGGTCGGCTCAATTAGCGTCTTCACCCTCGTATAGTTGAGATTTTGGCGTGCTTGGCATGATCGTAAGCAATTCGCGTGGTTTTGTAAAACAAGCTGCGATTGGCCATCGCGGCGGTTAGCAGGAAACACAGGAAATTGGTCAAAACCACGTTGATAACACGGCCTTTGCAGCTTCCCCACGCCGTTAATCAAGGAAAAACGTTACCGGCAACCTTTCTGTCTTTTTACGCCCCACATGGTTGTCAAGGAAATTTTTGCGTTTTCTTGCAGGGTTTTGCGGGGTCAGCCGGCCCCATTGTGTTCCTCCCGCTTTTCTTTGTTCTTCTTTGCTTTTGTTTTATTTTCTTGCTTGGCCCAAAAAACCGCGGGATCGGTTCCCCCCCCTTCAGGAAAAAAAAAAAAGGGACATATGGGGGAAGACAAAACCCTTTGTTTGGGAAAAGGGAAGGTTTTTTTCCCCACCCCCCAAAAAAAATGTCAGAAACTTGTTGCGATTTTCTCTCTTTTCTT
>Ga0163217_1087774_pt1 | contig 12455 bp, 5 predicted proteins | sample SynspAceP_FD_185933 | JGI IMG/M metagenome (GOLD analysis project Ga0163217, IMG submission 185933) | Saline lake microbial communities from Ace Lake in Antarctica - Synechococcus sp. Ace-P (PacBio error correction) | ecosystem: Environmental > Aquatic > Non-marine Saline and Alkaline > Saline ... | reverse complement strand
TTAAGTTTGATTAAATTAAAATTTATTAAAACCTTTTTATCAGTTTTGAATACTCGGGCAATTCAAAAGTAAAATAACATATAATGACGCATAATACCTAAAAAAATCAAGCCTTTCGACCGGACTATTCAATTTTCAAAAAACCATCTTACTACATTTTGCTTCAACATCAAGCCTCGAAACTCCACTTTCTCGGTGCCGACATGACCTGGAGCCCAAGTTAAACCTATTCATTCGATTTTGGGAATTCTCATACTTCATCATCAGGATTCATTGACATAGTCTTGCTACATTTCCTTTACAATCAGGTGGACGTATTCCAGTTTCTTCTTGATCTTGGATCCCATTTCAGGCTCCTGTCCCCCAGTTCCTTTTCTTCACCTTTCAAGGCATTACGCTCTACAATCACGGAGATTTTGATATCATTCTGCTAGAGTAATTCGTGTTTTGCTGACTCGATTAGGCTAGCGTGTCGCTTTCGCTCTCGTTAGTCTGCGTATAGGTGTTTTTACATCGAATCTGTTGAACCGAAGTTGCAAAGACTCAGCGACACGATATCGCTTCGGTAATTTATTCCGAATTACCTGATTCTTGATTCAAATTCTCCTTTCAGTTCAATAATCTGCTATTTCCCACCGGGTCCAGATCAGAGTATTGCTTTTAATGCCGTCTCAGGAGGGATTATTCCCTTCGATTGATCGTCTATTACGACCGTAGTTGGATTCTCACCTCCCATTCCCTTTAGCGTATTCCATCGAAAATAGATTAAAGCCCTTTTGTACCGACTCCAACTGATGGTGACAAAGCTGATCGTTATTTTCAATACGAAGGGAAATGCATATTCGATTCCGTAATAGCCAAGAGACCTTACGGCCGCCGCTGCCTCAAGAGTAGATATTTTCTTTTAAAACTGGAATTTCATTTCGTTGCAGTTTTTATTCTGAATTAGACTTCTGATTCGATTTCCCGGAATTAATATGCCATCAAAATCCTTCAATTCCTCATCATTGAAGTCGATTGATCATTTCCAGGAAGCATTCTGGACACCTTCAGACTACTTGGTTGCTTTTCACCTCTGTTTTAGCGGACAGTCCCGAATTACATCGGTGCAATGGATTTTGTGACACGTATAATTGGCAGCATCCTCATTGATTCAATCGACCTACTACCGATCCTACCAGTTATTTAAACTCTAGATTGTAGCCTCGTATTGCTACGAAATCTACATAGATTGATTGTCGCATTTAAAATGTCTTTGCAGAGACGTGTTCCCATTGACTAATCAGTCCGTATCCACCTTCACCTTGCATGTATGGCAGACTGACAAGCGGTAGCACATTACATCGGCTTTCCTTCTAAGCCAAGTCTCGGCCACTGAGACCTCCACTACTGTACTTCTTCCACTGTCCATCTTTTGCCTGGCCCTGTTGGACTGAAAATATTGGTTTCTGCAGATCATTCACTGCTCGTCAACATAGCAGCTCCGCGGATTTCATTGTATTTATCAAAGTCAGCTTATCGCCACATTGTCAAAGCCATTTGTTCGAGCTACATTCAATAAGCCTACATAACTTCTTTACCGTCCTTTGTATTTGAGATCTGAATCCAGTAAAGTATTTCTCATGCATTCAGGTGTTCCCACTGCTTCTGCTCCACCCAATAACGGTGGCTAAATAGTCTGTGTGCTGGTGTACATCGCGAGCTATTTGCTAGTCACAATCCGTACTGTGATTCACGCATGATCAGACTCGAGAAGAGTGTTGGAAAGTCTTCTGATAGTCTGGAATCCATCTTTGCATTTTTCCAAGCAAGCCTGCGTCTTTGACCACACCATCCGGCGCATCAGAAAACAGCGTTATCGGCTCACGATCCAAAATTATTATTTGTTTGCAGTGGAAATTCCATCCAAAATAGGCAAACTAACTGACTTTTATGACATTGCGGACTGGTTTCCTTGACGATTACAGAAATCAACTCAAACGCTCGAGCAAATCCTGCTTCTCTTTTTATTCATTCATTTTGAGTAGTCGATCCATTAGGACTTGAACCATTCGGAGTTCCTGTTCCTTTTCGCTATGAGTTGTTTGCATGGCTATTCATGGCTTGCGTAAGTTTGGCAGGGTTCTGCTCTTCAAGGCTTTTACTTTCAGATCAATTGGCTGGATGCTTCCAAAAGTATTCGAGCAGCGTATGTACAAACGATCTGTTGATCCAAATTCGCCCAAGATTTTCCAACCTTTCTGAAGGAAGCTCAACCTTGTGAAATTCCTCCAATTCTTCTTCTCAGCTTCATTTCCGCGGGCGAGATCAGCCACTTGGATATGGTTGATTTTTTTCTCACTCTCCATCTTTAATTACACTCTGCTAAAGCATCATGATTTCCAATCTTCGACCACGTCATGAGAAAATACATCGCGACGTTCAGGGCCGATGGTTCCATTCTGTCAAGGAGGGCGAACCAGAAATAAATTCTTCTGGCCAGTGCTCTAAGTTGGCACCGTATGGCTTCAAATCGAGCATTAAATAATTTCCAAACTTCACGAGATAAAGCGCTTTTTTGATTTTCAGGAAAATTAGGCTCCGTGCCAAACATGACATTTTTAGGGAACCTGACCGATATTGATTGTTGCGAGGAGGTAATTATTGGATAAAGAGGTGACATTTTGATTTCCTGTTCTCCATCCATATTTGATCCACTAGTCACATGACAATTCGATGTTGTCTGTACAAGATTCCAAAGTTCCCCACGCCTATCCGAATCGTAGGTAAATAATTCCTGGCTTCATTGAATGCGATATCGCAAGGTTTTCTATACCTGCGGAGATCAACTCAAAGTATGGATCATCAGGTGAAAAATTTGCTACCCCAACCACCTGGAGCCATTCTGTTTCGCATGACCTCGAGGTTCTTGATCTCGGAAATAAGTTGTCTTCATTCCAACTCGAGGCAATCGATAGCATCAAACATATTCTGGCATCACGTGATTTCCTGCCGGACCAATATATAAGAGGATTTTCCATCAGGGGAAGTTTAATGCTATGAGGCCCAGCTCTCCTGGTTGGCAGTAAAAGCTTAACCGTAGTTACGTTTTCTACTGGGTTCATCACCTCCGATCCTGAATTCGGATTAGACCGGGCTTTCCTTTGAACGTCTCATTTCATTGTGATTCACATTCAGTAGATACTATTGAATGCTAAAGCACATCCTTGCGCGTAGCCCATTACCCACTTTCGTTCGGCCAATTCATCCGATAATTAACTTTTCGATTTTGGGTGCCAAAGATCATCGATTTTCGCTGGAAATCTCAATCGAGTAGAAGCCTATTTGTCCGCCCCCGTGATCAGGCGGTTTTTAATCGTCAAATAGTCATTGCACCCAGAGCCTTGATCTAATCTCCTGGACTATAATATGCTCAAGCTTTTAATCGTCTGGGCTTAGTTTTGGCAACTTTCGGATCGACGGTGCTTCTCTTTTTTGGACAGAACCGCAAACGGTGAGCACACAGCACTCAGGGAAAGGGTTTAAAAATTTTTGGATGATCATAGCATTGGTATATTGATTCGTTATAAGAGTTGATGACATTAAGAATAACAATTATCACTTCACTAGTACATTTCTACAGCGGGATAAAACTATCCTTGCAACACGATTGCTTAATAAGATAACCCAACCACTTTCAGCGGATAAATATTCACTGAAATGCTGCTATCTGCGATTAAGAAAACCAACTTAGAAATAAGATCAGTCAGATTTCTGCTGTGGAAAGCATAGACTTCTTGATATGTAAATGCGTTATTCTTGGAACTGCACCTGCAATCTGTGGGATAATAAGTAGGCAACGGATTAGCTATCACTCGCTGACCATAAGCACGATTAATTCCTGTACTCGGTCCAGTTCTAGTAATATCAAACACGCTTATTTTCGAGGCTAATTTACTCTTCGCTCTTAATCGTCCTCGAACTGCCACTTGGACCAGCTTCGTGGTGTATTGAAAGTCCAGATCGCTGTCTGATTTTTGATTAAATATACCCAATCGCTTCTCCAGTTTTCCCTGCTTTCATTTATTCTGCGCATTGAAGGGCACTTCGATGGCATTAACCCACCAGTTGGACCTGTCTTATTATCTGGAATGTTGCTTTGCATGCTTTTTAATGTATGGCAGGTTAATTTTGTTCCGCTCTGGAAACTACTGCAGAAATACATTCCGATTTGAGCATCTTTTCTTAACTTCGCTGGCTCTAGCACAATAAATATTGGATAGGATATTATTTCCTTTCTTCAATTTTCTGGGATTGCTTGATGTACCCATTATCGGTTTCAATTTCTGAAGCACTGATCGGTCTGCATAAATTGGTAAGATAAAATTCTGCGTTTGACCTGCTGCTCCTTTAGACTGACTTCAAAACAGACTCTGCTTTGTTTTTATTAGCTGTGTTTCCAGGAAAACCATTTCTAATGCATTCAATGAAGCGTGGGTCAATACAGGAGTTAAAATCTGCTCAACGCTTCAGGCACACGTTCTTCTGATCATGTACACATTAGCAAGTATTTCTAGTGCTCCCTTCAGTAACCCGACCTGGGAACTTGCATGCGCTTCTTGGCAAAAGCGGAATGCTGCTTGCAAAGCAGAGTTGATTTGTTGTAACTCATTCTGTAGCTAATGGTAAGCTGCTTCAGCTCTACAGAACTGGCTCAAATGAGTTGACCTTCCAAAAAACGCGCCAACTCAAAATAGGACGTATGCTCTAAGAAATGCTTACCTTTCACATTTGCCGTGGCAGCTGCATCAAAGTCAACATATCGATTCAGCTAATATTTTGATTAGTTCGAGCAAATGATCAAGAATCCTGTCTCCATTTGCTTCATACGTGAAGTATTAGGCGTAGTTCCATTGGAATTCCGGACCGAGAAATCAGCTTAAATCCTCTTGATACTGTCGCACCAAAAAAGGGATATTTCGGCATATATTATTATCGAGTGCCTCAAAAAGCAACAAGCACGGGTCAGTTTATGAGGTTCGATAGTGGACATAAGCCGCAATTTACTGCTTCTCAAGTTCAGTTTGATTTTTAAAGAGGTGGCCGAACTCAGTTGAGTCTTAGGCACTACCGTAAGAAGGTCTTCGCAGCCAGTTAGTGCAAAAGCTGTCCACTAATATGGGCTAGATTAATTTTTTCATTATTTTTTTCGTTTGTAGATGATAAATAAGGCTGGATTCTGTCCTATTAGAAGTAAGTAATTGGAACAACCAAAGTGATTGTGCGTGGAATTTTGGACTTCCTGCCAAATCCACACCTGGAACTTAAGATTACCACCGTCTCCTTGACCTTATTTTGCATACTAACTTCCAGGATTTGACTTCCTCCCCAATAGTACTGTGAAGAACTCAAACATTCGTGCCAGAACATAACTCTAGCTGATTTTATAGACTTTTTGCAAATTCTTGAAGTAATTAACTATCGTGCTTATTACGCATCGGTGAATAAGCATGCCATCCAAACAAATTTGCTTTTGGCACAATTCACGCTCGATTCGTCACGTTCTCCACTACTGTATCCAAAGATTCCAGCTCCAGGTTCTCAGGGACTAAAATCATCCTGTCTCTAGACACCATATTGAATACCCCAATCCAAATTAGCCGCTAGAAAAAAGAATGTCGCATATAAACCTGATTTCTTGAGAACTGAGCGTTGTATACTTCCATCCAGTTTTCAAGCAAATTATTGATGATACCGTAGGGTGAATCCGGGAATGGATTACCGAATGATGGTTCGGCACATTTATCTCCACCAAAACGTTATCACGCCATTCCATTCAATACTCCTTCTAATTTGAACTTCCACGTATCTTCCCAGGTATTTAGAAGAGTTCCCCAGTTCTTGCATTTGCATCAGTTGCTAACTTATTTAATCCATTAGAATTGACAAAGGGCTTACCCAACTTGTGTATATTCTGTTCTCCCGTAAAACTCGATCGATCCAATCAGCAAGCTAAATCACTTCATTTCTATTAAATAGAAATATTTAGCATTTGCCATCTAAAGAACCCGTTTGTTATTTACTAGTAGATGATGAAAACTCATGTCCCCAAAACTTAATTCGCCGATATTTATCATTGATTGTAAAGCCTGATCCTGGAGAAATCTGACTGCGTTAAGTCAGTTATTTGGTGTTTTTTGGCTATAAAAGTCATACACAAAGTGATTACGATCTTCCCATACCCGGATCTAAACCATATCAAACTGTGTGGTGTTTCCCAACCCAGTTTGAATGTTCAAGGTGTTACACCCGCTCCAGGGAAAACCGTATTTCCAAAAGCTGCATTGATCGTATTATTGACCAAGGCATACTGCGGCTATAATTACCAAATGTTATTGTTAACCAGCACACATAACTTTGCTCCGCAAACTTCGTGAAGAAACAGCGAAATGGATTTAGAAAAATCCTTCATCCGAAAGCACCCAACCTAGAATGGGATGAAAACCCCCCCACGTTATCTTGCCCGAACGAGAAAGACTCATCAACCTCTAATAGATGCAAGTAAATAATATTTACTTTCTATAATTATAATGTCAAACGAGAAAAACTTGAGTAAGAAGACATTCATCTACGTCTGAAAAACGACTCCACATCGGTTGATGTTGATTACACTTGATAGTTGGAAGGTCGATATAGCATAGGATCAGCTGCAACTCTAGTATCGCAAGATTTTCTCCCCCCAAATTTTCTTGTGGAACTTTTTTTTTTCATGATTTGAAAACCTAACAAAGCCTCAAAATTAGGATCACCATGCTCTTTCGTATGGTTGGCTATATTTCATTCAACCAAGAATTAATTCTGGGAATTCAATACGATCGAAGATGCAAAGTTGGATCGCTACGTGATTACCTATTCTTGCAGTTGATGGATTTGAAGAAAAATAATTGGAATTTCTAATTCAGTATTGAAGTAGACTTTAAGATACTTTTGGCTTCCACTCTACGATGTATTGCCAAAGATAATCACCTTTGGTCTCATGAGTGATTTCATTCAGCAATCTTAGCCATTCTTGGCATAGCGAATATATTCCAGTATATGAGGAAACGATTAAGAAGTCAAATCACATTATTCTTCATAAATCGGCCAATCAACCGGCCAAGTGTGTAAGGCATTAAATAAAATAACCAGTTCCACTGAGGAACCATCTGTCTGTTGGTGTGTTATCACCAATAGCTGACACATTTCTCCTATGTTCACTTTGGTCCGCCGAAACAGGCTATCTAATTCATTCGAAGTGAGATCGCTCGTATCTGTATTCTAACACCCTTTTGGTTCAAAGATCCTTAGTATAAGCAGTGTTCACTCGCTCCTTATTGAAGGTGCGGTCAGAATATAAGGACGAATTGGTGCAGTTCCAGCATAGCCGCCATAACCAATCGTTGTTTTTACCGCGTAATCTGCTGGATTTTGAAAAATAGGCCGAACATCTGACCTGCATCTGTGTAATACTCTTGCTCTTAAACTGGGCAAATTCTTCAGCATTCAGATTTCCAATCTAACCTTAGTTCAGAGAACGTTCTGCAACGAAAAAATTAAGGTTACATTAGTCTACCTTTAGTACCCTTTTTATGGTAATTCAAAACTACCCATTTCAGCCACCTGGAACCATAAATGGAGTCGAAGCAGCATCTTTCAAGATTGAAATTTCTGGATTTCATCAAGGATTTTTTATCGACGTTGATATCTCCCGTCGATTGGAAATCATCTACTACATTAAAGGTGTTCACTACCCCCTTGATTTACAGAACGGACCTTGATTCCTTGACATTCATACTTGACCCAGCTTTCCAGTTCGTTTGGTGATTCTGAATCACCCGCTAGTCGCCCTTGCAGTTTCGAGCAATGGATAAACGCAAATACTGCAAGTTCTTTGGCGCGACACGATTTGGATGGACTCCTGTTACTCCTTTTTGATATTGACTACCCGATATCCTACCACAACACCTTCAGAAAATCCGAATCGTTAGAAAGTCCAATGGAAAGTTAAAATTGTTGTCCCCTGGCTATTGTAATTTCTTGTGGTGTGATATCCAATAAAAACTCACCACCAGAATCGTCTCCTGATGCAGCATTGATTTGAAAAGTACCATCAATATCGGAATTGTACCCTTTGGTTCCTTTGAACTGAACCAGCCACGGCACTGGCTCCTCTCAGACTTTCACCTACCTGTTATTATAGGCTCTGCCAAAACTCCGGTGACGTTATGCTAAACATAAAGAAATACAAACCCGTGTAGCGGATAGTTACTTTAGATAGATAGTTGTTTCTCATAAATTCGGAGGTTTAATTGTGTATACACACGTTATACAAATAGGCCCAAAACTACTCGGTCCATCCTGACACAAATCCTGCAAAAAGAATTATAAATCAGATATTTACAGGCAGGATAGTACAGATGGGTAGCTATTTTAAAATGAATTATAACTACTCCCCTATTTATTATTACTACATTACAAGCCAGGCAGGATAGCAATGAATATGAGTTTATATATAAAAATATTAAATAATTAATTAGACGCTGTAAAAACTGATGCTTAGCATTCAATCATCTAGTCAGCAATGGAAAAATCAGCGGTTAAACATTTTAGATTTTCAAATTTTCTTCAAGAATTCCCAGAAGGTGAAATTGTTCTTCGATTCATCTAAAAAAAATAAAACAACTTCCACATAGATTTATGAAGAGGCCAAAACTCCTAGATTAAATTTAATCAAAAATCAACTTTGCTAACAGACCCAAACTCCGCTTGCCGTGGCCATCAGGAGTAGTATAAACGGTCGACTGCTCAATTCAATTCAGTTTCTGGAAGGTGCCCGTGCATAGGTACAAATAGTCTGGTGAAATACTATCAATTTTGATGGATTTCGTGGTCTTACAAGGACGCTCGTCAAGCGTTATTACCAAATACATGTCAGCTTTGATCCCCCGCCAAACATCAGGATGACACAGCCATCAGTAAAGTGACGGTGACATTCCGTAAGTTTTATATATTTATCATATATCAGGAGACTTTATTGATCTTTAACTTTTTGGCTGGGCGTCCTTTGTCCATCATATCTCAGGCTGATACACTTGCCAAATTACCATCGTCGATCTAGCTTACCACTATTGATCATGTCTTGATCAATGAGCAAACCGGCCCATACAATCATTTTTTTCATATTCCTTGGTCGGGTGTATGTCCCATTATCATGCTTATCCCATCCAAAAAAATGTTCCATTAATTCCGTGTCACATGACTTATCTGCGCTTGAATCGACCAGCTTATTGGCTAATAGCTCCCAATCCAAACTATCCGTTTTATACTTAATCGTAGCTTCTTTTGGTTCTTGTGAGATTCAAATGCTTTGTCCTCGAGGTTGGCAGAATATTGCCTTTATCCATAAGCGCCTTGAGCGATTCTCTTTGATAATCGAACCAAATTCATTCATTGGCCAGCGGAGCTTCAATTTCTGTAAGGTGTTTCGGCTTCAAATCGCTGTATCCATTCCACAGGAGGTCTTCAGCATCCAAACCCACCGTGGGATCTGGGAAATAAAAGGGCAAGAATTCACTCCCCACAAAATCAAGCATGTGAAGCTTTCAATCTTGCCTTATCACTACCGAGAATCGCTGACCGATATTGATTGAAGGGGATTTACCGAATTTTCTTAGAAGCACCTTTTTCTTTTGCATCAGCTTCCAATGTGGCACGCCACTGACGGGAGAGGTACCGTAGCAAGTATGGAATGGTATTGATGGCGAGTATGCAAAATCATGCCTAATCAGCGCTTGATACCGATCGTATCAAAGTGCTTAATCCAATCACAGAGGCATATATTCAAACCTTCAGGAAAAAAGTATCATCCAAGTTTGTCGGGAGTGGAGAAGTGCTCTATACATTCCTTGCTTCATTCTTTTCTGAAAGGCTGTATATTTTTTGAATCAAAGTCACCTTATGAGCATGCTCCAGCACATTAAAAAGTAATCACCGAGCAGCAGTCTTGGAATTCCTGCTTCGCAAGAGGGAAGTAACCCTGCCAACGGCTGCCCTACCCAATGTGGTCAAGGTAGACCGCACTGGTTTTTTTTAGAAAATCTCTTCGAACTTTGGATTCGTTCCAATGGCGTTCATAATCATTTGGACTAGGTAAAAAGGAAATAGGACAAAGCAGTCTTTGCGATTTTGTGGCTTACAAGTTTTTCCAGAATAAAGACGATTCGGCTTACCCGCTTAATGTCTTCTGGGGGTTAGGGGCTCTTCAATGCGCCTTGATTGTGATAATTTTAAAGTCAGTCGATTGGAGGTCGGAATTAAATTTAAACAACACCAGCGTTGCTCACTCCTTTTTCTAAAGCGCTATTACAGCTTTGTCCATTTTCATTCCAAGCGTTGAGTAACTCGCTTGGAATCTCTTGTAGAACATATTTCACGATTGGCTCCAACAAGTCAGAAAGGAATTGTTAGCGAGCAAGAAAGCTCGGGCAAATTCGCTTGATTTCCTAACTCAGGAATCAATTATCAACGGTTCTAAATCTAACCTCTGCGATCGAAAGTGCGATGCAAATGACTCACTGCATCGAAAATTGCTCTTGCAGTCATTCGTCTCGGAATCAGTCCCTGAATTTATCGCTCCAAAAAGCAAATCAGGCGAGCAATTGGATGATCACTTTGGTAGATTTGGACGGAAACTTGATTTGATGTATCGCTTGATATCGTAAACCATTTTCCACAAAAATCCACGCCAGCCAATTCCATAAATCTGGCTCCAAGGAAGATTACCATTTCATCTACCAGTTCCACGATTCCACGACCCTTATTTGACTTCCAAACGCGTTGACGATCGTGCCGGTACATTCTTCCATTGGAAGCTGTACAGTTTATCTCGCTTAATTGAGAAGCTTTTCTGCTTGGAGGCAAGGTACTATGAATTGCCAAGCTCATTCCCAAGATCTCAGTATTTAGAAATTTCCCCTTGGGATTTCGCATCGACAGATTTCCAAGTGGAGTCGCAAAACAATTTGCACAGCATAGGCCTCTTCAGCTTCCAGTACTTATAAAAACTGTCGTGCAGGAAGAACCATTTGAGTTAAGTCCTAAATCACATGACCTACATTTTGAAGCGCTTAGCATTTCGACTCGCTGGCTTTCATTGCAGCTTCCTCTTCCAGCGGATTCCTTCAATAAAGCTTTTGAGTTTTTCATTGGGTTTAGATTCTTACACAATAGGTCGTAGGCTTGTTGTCTCTGATGGATGTTAAGCAATCCGTAATCGGCAAAACGACCCTTGTGATCTTCCTGTTACGGTTGTATCATTTCTCAAGATAATCATTCAGAGGCAGTCCAATGCTGCGGTATAATCCTCTTTTTGATCCAATAACTGCTGCGCAATGACGTCGTCTTTTTGTGGATTGGGATATCTTGGAACCGTTGAAGATTCTTCTGGACTGGGCAAAAGCCCGTGAATCCAAGTAGATTCTTCTGAGAAGGTGCGATTTCTCGACCATCAACATTCAGTCAATTTCATTTTGCTTGGAAAAATACTGAACCACCCCAAAACGATCAATGGGATTTCAATCCAGCCTTGAAGCTGGAGACTGATTCCTCGGAGCTAAATCAAGACTCGGTAGAGTGATTGTTGAGGCACACCTTGGGCCAGAGCGCACTTTTTCAAATCCTAAGTGTGAGCAGTATGCGATTTTTCTTTTGAGAGTAATTTGCTTTGAAGGCTAAATCTTTATGGTTCTTGGAAAGAGAAAAACCGCCCGAATCAATTCGCTTTGGAAGAGATTATCAGGAGATATAACTGGACCTTTTCCCGCCTTTAAAGGAATGTATTCTTTCTCATCGAGCCTGTTCTCCCTCGATCTATTGAACCTGAAGTGACTATAGCAATTGTGGGCCAGCACAGACGAACGTTTGCACCAATAAACACTTTCCTGATTTTCTGAAAGATAGAAGCAAATTCGGCAGGATTTGATCCGTCAGTGATTGGGGCGTCGAATTTTTCATTTCAAGGGTAGCACCTCGTTGAGGAATTCCTCCCATGTGTCTATGAGGCTCGAAGTGTCGGTAAAGACGACCACACCCCAAACACGCAGGAACAGCGAATGCGAAAAAGTGAGACGAGGAGGGATGCGAGGGGGCCGCGGCCATGACAGAAAGAAAAGAACAAAGGAAACGCAGATAAAGCCGGAACGGCGAGGCCACCGGGCGGAGGCAAGTCCAGGAAGTGCACCTGAGACGACCAGGCCGAACGGAGCCAACAACCACCCAAAAACAAGGGCCGCAAGGACTGGCGACGGACAGCGCCAAGCAAGAACCAAGCCTGAAAGCCAGGACGGAAGCGGGGAAGGGAGGGCCGAGAGGAAAACGAAGGCCAGAGAGGCCGCAAAAAGCAGCAGGCAGCGGAAAAAAAGGAACAAGCAACGCGGAGA
>Ga0163217_1072400_pt1 | contig 12455 bp, 9 predicted proteins | sample SynspAceP_FD_185933 | JGI IMG/M metagenome (GOLD analysis project Ga0163217, IMG submission 185933) | Saline lake microbial communities from Ace Lake in Antarctica - Synechococcus sp. Ace-P (PacBio error correction) | ecosystem: Environmental > Aquatic > Non-marine Saline and Alkaline > Saline ... | reverse complement strand
TTGTGTTTCAATTAGATAAACCTATTTGCTACCGCAGCCGGTTAAGGTTTGGCTAGATTACGTACCTTCAGCCGCCACTACGGCGAAGCCTCTACTGCTTCACCGCTCTTGCTGCTTCGATTGCGCATTTAGAGCATGAAGTTAGTTTGATCGGCCACTGCGCTTACAATGAGTAGTCACCGTTGTTTGAAATTATTGCAATAGACCGGTTGACATAGAACGATTGTGGTTTCACTGAACCAGACTTATTTACGAGCAGAAAAAACGTTACTACAAGACTATGTTACTTAGCAAGTTGCCATTTAAGTCATGATTGAAGAATAATGCAATCTAGGTATTCACTTCAGCATGTTGATGATTAAGTTCATCAGCACACTGTTGCTTCACCCTGCTTCGATCTTTATTCACCCACTGATCTAAATAAATCGTTAAGTTGCCCACTGGCCTTCTGTATTTGAGGCGTCAATATGAATATTAGCTGGTTCTTAGTGGTTAATCATTCGCTGAAATAACGAACCATTTTGATTGCATTTCTAATACCGCGAATGGCTGCTGATGCATCTCTTTGAATTAATTTGTTCCAACACTTGGGTTAATGTCACGCACGTCAGAGTAACGCCAACAATCCACGTTGCTTCTCCATGTTTATTAAAAATGGGATTTAACTGACAAAACATCCAGTAGGGAACCCCGCTTTTGGTCAGATTCAGTATTTCTTCATAAAAAGGCTGACGCGCTTTCAGATTTTTCGAAATTGCGTTAATCGTTTCTTTATCGGTTTGCTCACGTATGCAGTAAGAAACTTGGCTTCTACCTTTAGACTTCTATATGTTAATGAGTAACCTGAGAGTACTTCAAAACCACCCCATGGGTTGACGTATTGCGAACCAAACCAGTTTTAATTTCCAGTTATACAATACGCTCGTACTAGTGTTACTGACCTACTTGAGAGAGCATTTCGAACGTTTAAGATTCGCGCTTTCAGATCGTTTAAGATAAGATACGAAAAGCGGTTGAATTTTTCATTCATTTGAATCAAGGACGGCGACAATTCACATGAAATAAACAATCGTCTTGTCTCAGATAAACACAGCAGATTGGTCCTATTATTTGTAGAAGCACTGTTAAAATGTCGAGTAAATTCAAATCGTTTTTTATTTTAAATACTGAGCACCTGAATTACTGAATCTAATTTAGCCATCCACCAGGTCCGTGGACGGTTAAACAGAAACGAATCTTGACCTAAGTCGATTAATTGCTGCCAAGCTTGTCAACTAACACGTGTAACTTAGACTGGGCTTGAAACTTTCAATAAGAGGAACAAGAATCCAAGCAGGTTAAGCTTCAATGAAATAATTCGGCTGCTTGTAGTGAGCCCATCAAAATAATTTTTTGGCTATCCTTTATCGTAACGCTTGGAGCAAGGAAGTTAGGTTTGTTGTGGTCTGACTGCTCAACGGTTCAGACTATGACTATAGGCATCGTTTAGCAGCGAATCACTTTCTGTCTGCGTCTACTATGACGGCTGCAGATTGATGGGTATAACTACTGTTTCTGCCTGCACTTTGCATTTGATTTTAACTAAAAAACCACATAAAAATCTCACTAATTAAAAAGCTAATATTTCAAATCATACGGGGGTTGGCCTTAAGAAGAGTGGATCACAAACAATTACATTTAACTTACACTTTGGTTACACCCCCCCCCCCCCTCTTTAGGTTGAGCGAATACCAAGGCATTACGCTCATTCCGATGAGCAAGGGATTTTTTGATCTGACTTCCACATTTCTCGGTTAAATGTACTAACGCGTAAACATTTCATATGTGGAGAGGAAAGACTTTGCTATTTTACCGTCTAAGGCACTAGCAACATTCACCCCTTTTTAACAATCAAAAACAGCACAATAAAAACCGCAACAATGCATGTTTCACCGTTTCCAATGGTCTACATACCATTTTTGGACAAGATGGAGCATTAGAAATTTTGCTATTTTACGTAACAAATAAAAAGTCATTTCTTGCAAGAAGCTCACAGCAAAATTCATAAATTGGGACAATCACCAGCGCCATTATAAACAAGCGAAGTGATATATTTAATGCCTATATTACAGGGCTTAATAACGCTGAAAAAACATTATTCAGTATGGGAAATAGTGACCTAAAACCATGACATATTTTCCATTTTTATGGTGGTACTTTGCTTACCCTGAAAGGGGTCTTTTTTACAGTCATTTCTGTCATGCATTTCTCACTTCGTTATGTCGATATGCTCAGCCGTTGAGTCCAAGATAGTTATTAAGGCTAGTATTTCGACCTTAAGTAAATCAACACCAACGGACTAAACCAGAACCATGACAGCCGAAGGTCTCACACAGATAAATTACCGTAGCAAGCAGTTTGCCAAAAAATAAATCAAAAAAAACATTATGTAAATCAGACCAAATCGGTTATAACCACACACTTGTCTCTTGCCTTATTTTTTGGAACCTTTTTACATGCCTAGTGATTACTTTATCGATCTGCTTAAACATGCTCATTCGCGCCCCAGTGTATGTTGGTGCGACATTCATTTTTCCGTATTACAGCGTGAACTGAAGAAAGAACGAGGAGCAAGAAGTCACTTAGGTACGAGTTATGTTGGTTTTGCTAGGGCAGCGATCCGTTTAGTACATGTATTCAGCGCACATTGATTCGTCACGTTTAGTGTGTACTGGCCCGAACGGGAAATTTTTTTTTTTTTTTCCCCCCCCCCCAATTACCCCCGGCGGGCTTTTTGTGGGGGTTTTTTTTTTTCGGGGGGGGCCCAATCGCCACTGACTTACTTCAATAAATCCGTATCAGACAAGAAATTGATGTCTAAGTGAAGGGCGCCTTCAACCTGAAGAAGTGTAGCCTACGAACCTTGGTCTGGCATTTCATCGTCAGGTAAAAGGCGTGATCACAAAATTCTTACGTTTGCGAATTTAGAAACAAACCTGATTTTTGAATCGACGGTTAGAAGCGGCGTGTCGCAGGGACGCCAAATCGTTTAAGATCAGCTTATCTGCGTCAACAATCGTTTTGAAGGCCAGCTCGATAACGTATTTCAGGCCGCGCATTGGTTCATTTATTCGATTCACGGCTTGTAAGGGCACCGCTTTTCACCGCTCAGAAGAAGATAAAAGCTGCGTTATATTATTGGAATGGTTCGTCGTTGTGCGTTCAAACAAACCGTTTTGTTTGTGAGTCGACACAGCCATTTCCGAAATTGAAAGCCCGCCAACAAGCAACCTTCTTCGCTGTTCGTTTGAAAGACGCCAACGCGACGCTCAACCTGACCAGCACCAAGCTGCTAGAAGGCACTGTGTGAGAAAACAATATAGTTATCTGTACAAAAATCGTTTATGTAGAAGAGAAGAGGGAAAAACGCGCAAGCGAGCAGAGGCAAGTTTTGCCGCCAACTCATTGGGTAGTACGGAATTGGTTCGTATTATTGCAGCGTCCAATGGCTAGTGGACGGACACCATACAGATGCCAAACCATCGCTATCACACCATGCACGAAGTCAGCGTCAGGTTAGAATCGGTCGACGCGTTTATCGATTTATGCTCAAGTGCGTGTCCAATATTTTGATTAAGTCTCTAAGCAACCAGCGCAAAAGGAATAACAGGGCAGAAATTTTGGAAAAAAAGGGGGGGGGCCCCCCCCAAAAAACCCCCAAAAATATCAGTTCGTCGGATGGTGACAAACCCTGATCTTCTGCAACAGAACAATGGCTCTTTCGGAAGTCAATTTCTTGTGCTATTGTATTGGAGTCCTTCCAAACCACTACATACATCAGCCAAAGTGGCGAATAATGCGAGTCTTTATTCAATGCCCCAATGGATTGAGGACAGAAAGCAAACACACTCCAAGCCTGCTCTTTTATTCGGAAAAAGCATACACCCCTTTCTAGCACGTATTAACTGCGGAGGCTTTGGGTAATTCGGTACGGCGATCACGCAAAAACGAGGCGCAAATTGGCTTGTTCGCTCTCGCCACGGCTTGGGTCGCAACAACATCCGTCTGGTGATGTACCAAAAATCTTCTGCATCATCATGCCAAACCGTGCAACAAAAGGCAAACTCCACTGTATCGCTTAACCGGCGGATTTTGTAATAGAATAGCTACTGCAAGCAGACAAGAAAAAGGCGATATGCTAAACCCTAATAAACATCGATCAGCTAACATGCATTCCACTCCAGGAGTGTTCCAAATAAAAAAAAGTACCTGACATAGGTAATAAGGCACGGGATTATTTATTGTTAACAACGAACTGCGCTAAATTACAAAAAAAAACGTTCAATCAAGACACGCTCTTTTCCATCTATCAAGGTTTTTGAACCTGATAGTCTTCACTGAAAGCTCCACCAGACTCGCCCGATTTAGTCTGGCTTAATTTCGACCGAACTGATTCGTCTATGTCTAAAATTTCAGCGTCTTAAAGGACGCCATCTCTGCAAAGGCTTCTGCTGAGTCGGCCCGTCTGAAAATGTATTTCGGAACCCCGTTGCCTGTCCAAATCAGACCCCGCTAAGGTGTGCATCTTCTGTGAGTGACATTGCCATCACTGCGAGTACTTTTTTTCCTTAAAACGCCAATCTCGGTTTCAGCTGAACCAACACTTTGATCGATCCGTCACCAGCATGATGTGCTCGCAACCTTTTGCTGCAATCGCCACTCTCATTAGAGGCTGGAAACATGATGGGGACCAGTCCGGCAATTAAGCCAACACCAAGTTGGTTGCCTGTTTGTAAGCGGCACCAGACCACGCCGGGCTCAGGGATTTCTTGTGTCATGGCATTTAAATAAATGCGTTAAGCCTCGGGCACACTGTTTACAGCCGCCATGCTTCGTTCATAGTATGCCGCAGAATGACCCAATACAAAACAATGGCTCTTTCAGACACTAAACATTCGATTAAAACCTGCCCGTACCTGTTCCGGCGCCAAAATACCAATCAGTTTCACCGGCGACTGACATCCAATATGTCGCGAAGAATGTCTTCAGATGGCTACGAAGTTTGATTTCATTATGAACCCCTTTCGCACAGGTTTAAATAAGACCTTATAATGCAACCTAAGACGCCGCCCATCTTTTGTGAAGAGCCTCATTTCACCGGCGTCATGCGCCTTCAGACATATCGCATAGTCATCAGAAATCAGATTCTGGCATCATAGCAACCGTGCCGAAACTGCGCATGACTCTGAAACGATTTTTTCCACAGGCCGATAATGTTGCGATGGTTAACAAGGTGCCGCCGCCGCCATTGACATGCACATCGATAAAGCCCTGAGCGAGAATTTCCACACATCAGTTGGCGGTTTACTGGCGCTTGCGCTGGCACGAGTTGACGAATTTGCGCGACTAACGTCACTTCTGGTTGCTCAGCCACTGCTCGCATCAAACCAGCCGTCTTGCAAATAATGTCGTCATATTGCCATCCTGCCAATCTGTTCTTTGGCATCAATATCGCCCTGCCATTGCGTCACCTTTGGATTCGCATAAATACGTAAGAGTGTTTTCGCAAGTAAGCTTTAATGACGTCTGATACGCACCAGCGAGCACCGATTTGCTTTGCTCCTTTTGCAATCAACAATCTAAATATTGGACTAATCCAAACCACTTTGTTCATGGACGAATCTTCAGTGCGACAAGGGTCTTTTGCAGAGCAAAATTCGAAAACCTTTGAATGGCAAAAGGCTCCGTATATTCCTTTGGTAACGGCTGACGATGGAACAATACATATTCTCTGGCGATAAAGAAAATCGGCGATTAATCTGTCTGTCATTGGCGATGTGGGCGAGATTCCATCAAGCGCTGCCAGATGAATGCTCCTTAAGCAGGACAACCCAATACGAGCACCAACTGCCTTGATCCGATACGAACCCCAGCCGCCGACAATATGAAACCGTTCTTTGATAAAACCCAACAGCTGCACGCGTACTAAATAAGTAAAGCCGCCATCGGGTCCCATCAAATGCACCAAGACAAGCCGAATGCGCATCGGTCAATAGAATAACGACGCCAAACGGGGATGACTGAGCAATAACCAGTTCTGCTCAAGTGGCTATTTGCCCAGCAAAGGCCCCCAATCAAGCTTATTTTAGAATAAATCATTTAGGTCGTATCCCTTGATGAACACGCTTCTAACAGGGCATTGGTAATTTTTGCACGCGGCTTCACAATACCAATACGCGGTATTACCGGCCAGCGACGGCTTCGGCTAACACCGTCCCCCACCTGTAACGAGGCGTGCACGGCAAAAGGATTTCAACGCCATCGACGCCATATACAGGCCTGTCATAACAATTATCCTTCATATCGTAACTGCTGGCGCTTTTCTATCACACCATAAATAATATTCTTTTAACGACAGCAAACTGCCGCCTTTCGTCTAATATCACCGATCGATTTTTTAATGCTGTTTGCAAACGGGCACGCTGGGCACATGGACGTCAGTGGCCCTTCTAATCTATTTTTTGGCACCGCTTTGCGCTTTGCCTTTCCCTGTCGCGCATCAGCCAAAATAGCGCGGCTCTAGCAGAATAGTTACAATCCCCATATAATGGCGAAGTGGCTGAAAACTCTCCTTTGATAAAAAACGCTTATTGGCTTCTACGTCGATTTAGGACAAGGTTTAATCCGCTTCTTGACGGCAAAGCTGGACGTGGGCTCGTTTAAAGCCAATATGTCCATTCACAACCAATGCCAGTATTTGTTATTCTATGCCGCGCTTGACCCTCGATTCTGACTTCGTAAGGCCTTCGCATTACGAGTGAGCTTGGGATCCAAACTTGTCCGCCAAAGGAAACATACACGTAATTGCAGGATTAATATCGACAAGATTAAATAAGTGCCGATTCATTTAAAGGCAGCGGTTAGCTTTGCTCATGACACTTCAAGAAATACAATGTATTTATCTAGATAAGGTTTCGTATTTTAAAGAAGCAAACCCGCATACGGCAGCGGCTGACTAACTTTCATCATAAGCGCAATCGTGGACCCGTCGCTAGGCCCAAGCTACCGAGTTTGGTATTTTTCTGTAACACTCCACTACACTTTGGCAGCGTACTGAGCCCACATCATTGGGGTAGGAGAATATAACCTGCAAAAACATTTACCTTTTAAAAGCATTTATCATCAAAACAACAATACCAATATAGAACCTTTAATCTTAAAGGTCAAAATATTTTCCTATTTTTTGGTATATTTATTTGCTTGGCGTGCCAATATTGGTGCTATTTCTAAAAACACAATACCTAAAAATTACATGAAGTATTTAATAATAAAATACCAAGAAAACACCAACACAATCGGAAACAACCATGCTGAGATGCCTCATTCAATCTGTCGTATCAAGTATGCTCTCGCTACTGCTGTTGTTTTTAAGCAGTGCAGGCATGCAAATGGCGGCAGCGAACTTAAACATTGAAAGCATGGCGTAGTGACGCACGCCAACATTTGTCAGACGTTATCATTCCGCTTCAATTAAAGCACCGCTGGCACAAAGGTCTATTTCGGCGGCCGACACCTACCAAACAATACAAACTCTGTCTACAAGCAAACTGCAAGCAGGACGGTGGCGACCTTATTACATGCCGCCCTTTGAGACTCATTACACCCTTTATTAAAAGAGGGTTATTTGGACAAGCTAAACGACCTTAAAGGACTTGGTGATTCTGCTGACGTGGCGAAAAGGGCTTGGGTCACCGATGGATGACAAGATCAATTCTGTTTTACCTTTATGGCGTCGTTATTTCATGGCTTCATTATACAAGAATTTTTAAGATTGAGTCTTCTGAACCAAAAACACGTCCCGCATGGATGAATTCTTTAAAGTACCGACACATCAATCTGAAAGTCGTACACACCTCTTGCCATGCGGCACAGCGGACCAGTGGGGAAAACTGCTACGATGGCTTTCAAATATAAGTCCAAAAACTATTGAAAGGCGCAAGGATCGTAAAGCACTTTCTCAGATGGCATAGCCAACTGACGACAAACCGTACGTGGATACGTGAAAGAGTTAGCGAAATGAAACCGGTATCCTTGGCAAGGCTTTGAGCACCAGAAATACTCTGATTCTCAAAACTATTCCACATTGAGCCGCAGCGCAATTTATCCAGCAGGATCTGGGACATTCAAACATTCAACAATCAGCCGATTTTGAATTTGGCGCGTTTCCACCACAGTCGCAAAAGCAAGGCGAACATTGCTACATAAGTGACACACAGACATGGTTTTGGTAATTCAATGGCTAATTCGAAAAACAAGCGCGCGCACGTGAATTACTAAATGGGACAGCCAGAATTTGCGGAAAATTGTATTTGCCAATGAAACGGTGCCAGGCTTCTTTCCATGTCGACCATAAAAATTGCAATCAAAAGAGCCCATTATCAGGATGTCTAGCTGGTGACGATTGCGAGCTACGTTTCGTACCTACCAGATCTTTCTCGTGGCACACCAAAACTTAGAAAACCCAACTTTGAACGTCAGTAGCGCAAGTTATCAAGTGGCACAATGACGCGCCAGAGCTGCGCGAAGAAAACGCAAGAAGGTTAGAGCAATGGTACGGACTCACTCACAATAAGCTAAAGCAGAAGCCATGGGAGGGCAAATGCCCCTCCGCTATTGATGATTCGAGACGTGACTATTATTTGAGCCGCACTTTATTCGAGACAGAGCATGAGATCAACCCAAACACCAGACCGAAAAAGCCCTTTCCATGGCATCTCGTCGTTTTCCTGACTGCCCGCGTGGCTAGGTTTACGTTACGTTCAGGCGATTTACCAATTACTCGACACACTCTTTTTAAAGTTTGTCGCACGCCAACGAGGTGAGGAGTACTTTTGTCCGTCTGCAAAATTTTATTACCTTAGTGACAGACGATAATGGTCGAGGCTTATTGGAACGCGACTGCTTACAACTTAAGTTTTTTGCCATCATATGCTGCTGCAACCCCGATAGGGTTGTTACTTGCCGTGCCTTAAGCTCGCAAAATTTACGTTTGTCTGCACGTATCGCACGCTTATTTTTATGCCAACCATGCTGGTCCGTGGAATTATTGGCTTTGCTTTGGCAACTGCTCTCAGCCCAATCTGGGGGGATTTTCTAAAACTTCCTGTATGCATTGGCCCTTGGTTCACTATTTTGATGCTGGCTAGGCAAGAGGCAGCGCCTTAATTACCCTCAGTTTTATTTCTGTTGGCAGTTGTTGGTCTTCCTATGATGCTGATTTAGCCACCTTGCTGAACATTTCTTTATGAATCGTTGATGATGCGGTGTGGTCGATGGCGCAACCCTTGCACGACTTTTGGTACATCAAATTACCCTTGAATATTACGCGGACCATTGCCATGGTTTCGATTCTGACCTTTTGTCGCGAATTCAATGCCTTTGAATTGAGTATACGCCTGAAGGCGCCTTACAGGGCTAAATTTCTCCACCGATTTGATGCGGAGCTTTCTTTTACGAACCTTCTTGTTTCCAGCTTCAAACAAGCAGTGCCAGCATGGGCGCCGCGGTTGCCACTCTAATTTTTAATCATTTTAGTGGTGTCATGCTGTTCTTTTCTTGTTTCAACGTCGCATTCAGCGATTCCAAATTTTAGGAGGCTATGATGAACTATTAAATGGGCTTTTGTCTTTCCTCACCACGCAACGTATCAAGAAAGTGTCACGGTTTCCACGACATTTGTTGCTCTATACCGTTATCGTTCTTTCCCGATTGTCGTCGTTATCAGTCAAATGCGGTTAAAACCCGTAAAGCGATTTTTAAGAACCATTGGATTGCCTGACAGCAGCTCTTTTACCTTAGCGGGTTTTGAAGAAGGGCTTATTGCGGGTCAAATTTCGGTTTGTATTCATGGAACAGTTGGTGGTCACATGATTGCCGATTGGATTTGGTTTTGTTGCTGGGATGCATGGCAGCTTGGGGCATTAACTGGAATATAAGTTTTCGCGGCATTTTTGTGTCACCTTCTTATTCGCGATGGGCATATGATTCCATTCGACTCGGCAAGGAGTATTCTGAGGTTTGATGGTCGAACTGAACCTTCCAATACGCCACCGCTCTGGTGTGGTGTACATCGCACAAGGCTTGCCTCTCGCGGTGTATTATTATTGTCTGAGTTTGTACGCACCATTCCGAAGGAATTGACGGAAGCGGCCGCGATGTGATAGCGGTCAGTGAATATAAGATTTTCTTCTGCATATTTTGCCCTGCTTAAACCTGCCGATGCAACGGTAGCCGTCTTTTACCATGATCCAATTTGGGAACGATTTATTTGGTCCCACTCATACTGGCCCCTGGGGAAGAAACGCCGCAACTATTACTCTAGGCGTACCAGCAATTTGTTGCCAATACGTAAACGAACTGGATTCGGTAACTGGTCTTTGCCCTCACTTTGGCGATTGTTCCGTTTGCGAATCCTATTACACTATTTTTCAAGACAACTATCGCGGCGCTTAACCGCGGGAGCGGTCAAAATAAACACACTATCTGACCGTTGGAGACGCATTTTATGGCAAAGTGTAAACTCAATTAACATTAAAAAACGTTTTTGGCGATGTGGCGTATTGCATGGCATCGACCTAGACATTAAAGAGGCGAATTGTTCGTGTTGATCGGCGAATCCAGGGTCGTAAATCGACCTTACTTCGTTTATTGCAGGGATTTTGAAGACATTTTACGGAAGGCGACCTGTATTATTCGATGGGCGAGCGCGTCAATGTCGTTCACCGGAGAAGCGGGGCATCGCCATGTTGTTTCATCTTACGCTTTTGTACCCACATATGAATGTGGTTGGTTAAAACTGGCATTCGACTAAAAATTGCGGCAAAGGGGACAAGGCATTGGGACACAGTGCTCGAAGCCGCAAAAAATTATGAAAAATAGATCACCTGCTGAATCGTTTGCCTCCGTGAGCTTCAGGGCGGCCAACGCCAGCGTTGTAGCGAATTGGTCCGCTATTGTTCGTGCCTAAGAGTCTTCTGGGTTGACGACCATTGTCTAATCTTGATGCGTTTCGCTTCGTGTGCAAACTCGCGTTGAACTTGGCAAGTTGCATTACAAGAACTAAAGCCCACCGTGGTTCATGTTACCATGATCAAGTTGAACCATGACATTAGGCGACAAATCGTCGTCATGAACAAGTGGCCGAGTAGAGCAAGTTGCTCGCTTGATTTGTATTCATCACAAAGACACAGTTTGTCGCGGATTTATTGGTTCGCCAAAGATGAATTTCCTCTCCGCCAGAGTTACGGAAGGTAGGCCGAGAACACGAAACTTCATTGTTAGAAATTCCGGCCGCGTATTTCTTGCCGGCCATTCGACAAGCTCAAGTTTAAGAAAAAGGTGCTCATGTGCAAGTTAGGCCCTTCGTCCTGAGCACATGTCTGTAACCTGCCGACAAGATTACGGATAGGAAGGGGAAAATTACATTGGTAAGAAAACACCTTGGAGAGGCCATCTTAACTTATTTACGTAAATTACAACAAGAAGGCGCAGTTTGTTTCGTAAAAGTAGATGGCGATAACCATACAAGGCGGGCGATTAACTTACGTTTGTATAAAAACCAACACAGTTTGTATCTGTTTTTAATCATCCAAGGTCATGCATTTACCTCGAGGTAAATGTTCAACTTTATAAACAAAGCCGCTTCCTAGATGTAGGAAGGCGTTACGTTGACAATATGGGCACTCCCTTTGGAAAATAGAATGAGTCAAAATCGGGTTAAGCTCCATTATTTGGTGCGCCTAGGAGACCTTGCGGAGAAAGGCATACCGCTCTAACATTCAAGTTAACAGGAAAAGCCCATTCAAGCCGCCATAACTGAGAGCGAGTTTTCCGGCGGGGGATTACCTTACCCTGAGCGCGATCTTGCTAGTATGTCTGGACGTTTCTCGCGTGCCATTCGACGGCCATTGATGACTTATCAAAGACGAAGTTCTTAACCTCAGTCGCCAAGGGGCGCGGGTTTACCTTTGTGAGTGACGGGGTTGAACGGCCTTTAAAAAACACTTTACGCAGCTTTACCGAGTCATGGAAGCGCGTGGTAAAACCAATCACTTCAAAGTGGTTGGACCGCTCTTTAGGCATTGCCCACGAAGACGAGTGCAAGCGCTTAAACTGGCGCCCAGACCAAGAAGTGGTGCGTTTTTATCGCTACGTTACGCGGACGGCAAGAAACCCATGGCACGTAGAGTTAGCCAGCCATTTCCCCATAGTCGCTATATTGCTTAACCCCCATTTGCGTATGGAAGGTCGCTCTACCAATTTATTAGAAACAGGGCAGGGTTCGCCGGAACCGGTGCCGAAGCCGCTACAAAGACTGCGGCGTTAGCCGGTGAGTATTGGATTGAACAACGGGGCGCGAGTTTGGCTGGACATTTCCTTTCAGACTCAGGTTGCAGCATTGTAACATTAGAACGAAC
>Ga0163217_1055362_pt1 | contig 12455 bp, 3 predicted proteins | sample SynspAceP_FD_185933 | JGI IMG/M metagenome (GOLD analysis project Ga0163217, IMG submission 185933) | Saline lake microbial communities from Ace Lake in Antarctica - Synechococcus sp. Ace-P (PacBio error correction) | ecosystem: Environmental > Aquatic > Non-marine Saline and Alkaline > Saline ... | reverse complement strand
TATTATGGAGTATTGGGCCAGCACTCGTATTCGCCTGATTATCGACTGCTTAAACGCTGGTTGGAATAAAGGTGCAATACACCGCACAAAGGTCTGTTGTGTTAGCTTCCCAGCGTTCCTACACCAATTCTCTATCAATACCTTCTACTAAATCTACTAATCTTACTTTGTTTGGTAAAGTTAACAACCCTAATTCGCATTCTAAATCGCTGTTTCGCAACAGGCACCGTATTCAAAGCCAATTCTATCAGTGTTTTCTTCAACATTTCAGCATTAAGCGTAGCACTACTAAACGGACATAGGCGATGTTGTTACCCCATATTTGGTTCTATTTTTGTTCTTATACCAATTCCTTCAAATACAAGGCGTTTATTAAAGAAACCTAAGCGCCCCAATTCCATAAGAAGTCGCTACTTGGCTTAAGCGCAGTGTTTCGGCAAAACTCCCGGTACGGGTATTTAAATATCCGTTACCCAAAAGGTTTTGATTTCATATTGGGATTTTGAATACGGATTCCTGTAGTCTTTCCAACTTCTGCCCACCCGTTCTAAGTTTGAACAGACTACCCAACTAGGCATCGAGTCATTTCTGAATTTAACTACTTAGCGAGGCCGAAACGGATAAAATAAGATCTATTTTCTTTTGTATGTGTTACTCGACCAATCGTACGTGCGTTAAATCTAGGTAACCATTTCCTTAAATTAAGGAGCCAATCCGTACAGACTGTAACTTTCCTTATTCGAATACGCCTGAGTTATAACAGCCCCGGCCTTGGCTTAATTGGACAGAGTATATAGGCGGTAAGTAAAGAACTCACCACTCCATAAAGGCGTTGATTATTTTACTGCTATTCAATGTTTCCAACAGAAGGGTTAATTCTAAATCCAACCTTACTTTTTTTCATAAGAGAATAAGAAAATCTAATGGTTCTTTTCATCGAGGCTTGTTTGTTTCGTATGCCCCAAATGGTTTTACGGCAGAAACGAATCGTTATAAAGGGACCAAGGATAAATTGACTCCATTTTTTCCTTTCAATATCTATATAAGGGGCATAAATGATAACTCGGCCCATAGCTGTTTAACAGGCAAAAAGATCATATTCCAACGAACATTCAAAGCCACGGATTGATCTAGGGTTCTGTCTCTTTATAGGGCCAGAGAACATGGATTATTAGGAAGGCTCAGCTCTATTTTGTGTGCGAACCTATCTACTTCCAATAATCTTTAGGGTCATTATATTCAATTGCGGTGGTTTAGCGAACAAATATCCATATTAAATATCTCCTTCATTGTTCGTTAATGGTAAATTATCTGATGTAGCTTGAATAGTTAATTGGTGTGATTTTACCTTGTCCGTTATCTTATAGTGTCGCACGGAAAAATCCCAGTCTTTTTCATCCATTCGAGTAATTCCTCACTTTTATGTTGGTTTACTGGAAAAATTTAAATACTGCACGATCATAATTTATTTATACGTGGTCGTTTGGTCGATGCCCTGATTTAGAAAATAGAAATCTCGAACTATTATCATTTACTTTACGTTAAAGGTTGGGTGTTGGCCCATCGGTTCATTGCACATGCTCACACCGGCTCTTGCCCATTACCAATACTGCCAAGGACGATTTCGTTAAACTGACCCTTTTTGACCGTGTAAGAGTTGTTCTGTAATTCAAAAATAATTATAGGGTTCCACGTAGAGTTGTACTTGTGTGAACGAAACTCCGATGCCTTTTTTAGCGCCCTCACCAGACATTAGTGTAATTAAGATTACCCCAGTTACCATCTCTTGAACCATATAGGGCAGCAGCGCTCGCACTCCTTTTGTACGAAACACTGGCTATATTACAAGGCTTATATCAGCATCGCATCAGGATGCCCACAGGCTGGACCTCAATAACAAGCAGCGGAGGCTCGTTGTTGCTTGTCAGATGGTCTGACCTCTAATAATCCATTCATTTCTGCATTGTTCAACCCCCATTCGTTTATTGAACGCCAGACATTATAAGATAGGCGCTCAATACATTGTATTGGGCTTGCTGATTTAAGTGTTTCAGCATCTACTACCGCAACAGCATAATAGCAAAGCCTTTTCATCGTTTTACCTAAAGCCGTAACCACGACTCGTCCATTTTTTCAGCGCATAATCGAGTAACACCTCAAGGAGTCTTGATTTCCAACTGCCCACCTCCTTGGTTTCCATACCTTGTATGAAAACAGAACTGCTGTGCATTCGGGACAGCAATAGTGAAGTTTCGTCAAACTGACAACCCCTTTGATGTTCCTTTTAAACCAATGTTTGCTCTGGCAACCTCTCCGTAAATCTTTTACAGTTCCGGATATGTTCAATTTGTTGCGCAGCAATGTTCTAAGGCTTCTAATTCGCTTACTAATGATTTTAGGTCAAAAAGTATGGGACTCGCTTATTTTTCATTTACACGTGTGCCACTTAATATTCAAAAGAGCACCGGATAGTAGACAGCAAATAGTAAGCTTAATTATTTAAATTGTTTTTGGAGGGCGCAAGACCGCTATTACTACCTACTTAATAAGGTTTTTCATATTTAGTGTGGAATTATTTGTTTGGGTATTTAATTACTCTTAATCGGAGTGTATCGACGTATTTCCAAATTATTATACTGTGGTTGGATTATTGTCTATTTCATATATTTTTTTTCAATTTACAGGTTGGTTCCTACTAGTTATTTTAATTGCAATCGATGTTAGTATCAGCTTGATAATATTGTTATTAGTACTCCTCTTCACCCTCCAATTTCCGATACAATGTTAAGTTGTTTCAGACAAAAATAGCTTAACAGATTAAGCAAATTTAAATATTAACTTATTGTTAAATCCGGACCTAATTACAACAAAATATCGCCTTTAACGATTTGTTAAGCAATAATAACAACTTAATTTTTACTTTATTTTCAAAAATATTTACCTAAAAATAATTATTGGGCTTCCCTAAAAATTAACATACTTTCAGGTAGGTCAGAATACACTCAAAAAACCAGCCTGGATGCAATTTAGCAAACCAAGCCTGGGTTTAAAATCATTGTTAAAAGTTATACTAGTTGCAGGTAGCACATTTTAGACCACTGATCGTTTTCAGAGGCTGCAATTTACCAATTGCTTGCAAATTATTCTTTCATTAAAAAGGATATCTTATAAAAACCTTTAAAGGAATTCTCGTGTCCGTGTCCCTTAGTCCTGCCTATAATGTTGACACTTTAATTTGGAGTCCTGTTCTACGCCAATGCGACCAATGATTCAGGAGTAAGCCATTGAGAAATCCATTTTTTTGTGGTTGCATTTAATGGCCTCCATTTTATTGAGGCTCATTAAATGATTTGTGTGCCTGTGCCATATACACTCCTTGATACAAAGGAATAAGGGTGTTGTTCGCTTTTATTACACCGCAGATGGATCTCCGCCGGAAATTCCATATGCCCTTGCACAACTGGATACACATATTGTAATAATTCTAAGGCCCTGTTAGATTACCACTCAACACTCTGCCTTCAGCAAGTAAATTGTACCTCAGCAGCATTCATTAGTTACTGACTTTTTACATTGGCATTGGCATCCTCTGCGTACATTCTCTTAGGTTACGAAGCAATGTAGGGTTAGATGCCGCAGGCAAGATTAGACGCGTTCATCTAGAGACGCCAAGATTTACCTCATTAAGCATTATACCTGAAAAAAAAACACCGCAAAATTTCTGAAAATTTGATTAGGATACGTGTAAGGCAACGGGGCAAACCAACAAAAAGGGAGGTATTTCAAATCGTTCTCCTATTTCCATGCATTATTTATTGGCGTTAACTCTACAGTAGGCTATATCGTTGTAACACGCCACTTCTCACAATTTCATCGGTTGGCCCTCAAATATTGAACATCTACTGGGTCTAACCCAAGATGTTAGTCCTCGGATCGCCAGGGCGAGTCAAATCACTTCAACCAATGGAGCTGATGGTATTTCTACGATTAAAATTTCGAGCGCGTTATTACTTTTAGGGCCTCCGTACAAACTGTTATCGCTTAGTGGCCACAAATGCATGCCGCATTGTCGTATTGTTTGCTAAATAGAGATACTCGCATATTCCCTACTTTTAGCTGAAACATTTCTGCAGCTGGATAATATCGATACTCCTTTTGAGAAAGCATGTTAATACCTAGGCGCGTAAAAGAATTTGCCAAACTTTCTCTCACTTCAAGCATCTGAATATAAAAGGGTCTGCATTCAGCAACTTCTTGATGACCGCCGGCTCCCTTTAGAAGGGTTATTTGGCTTCTGCCAAATAATTTATTATTCCCTTAAAAAATGGTTCAGTTGATATCATTATACGGGATGTTAAAATTTCCTCCCTCCATTTTCTGTAATTAGGGCATTGTCTATAAGGGCAACATCACCAAAAAGAGACGTTAACATCCCATACCAATAAGATTTATTGATTGTGCAAACCCTGATTAGGTATCTTTTTAACTCTCCCTGTCTCTTCCTTCTCTGCCCGATACGAATATTATTTTACTATCTTTTAAAGGTTCGTATGCCAGCTAACTCGAGGCTGCCCAATTTTAATTAATCGGTCGTAACTCGTAAAATCACGGTGAAATATTGGGTGGAGCAGTAATCTCTTGCCGCCACCCTATTAGCTCAGAAGTCATTCGTTGCAGATTGGGACAAAATACCCGTAAAGAAACGAATTAATGTCTATCTCTGTATCCGCAACTATTAGGGATATACATTTATTGCTCTACCAAAGATTCGTGAGACGAATGTAGCAAAAATACTTACCATTGGCGTAACAGTGCATTATAATATTCTTATATTCAGGTATCTTTATTTTTTGGTTTAGAAACTCTATGTTTTAGTCTAAGCCTACTTGGGGCGGTTCCAGGGCATTTCCATTCCTTCAAACCCTTGAGCGGTCCTTGGTATAGGCTACGTTCGGGTCGACTTTCCGGATACCGTGCTGCGGTCCAAAGCAATAATATTTTTTGGCATAAACGGAATGGGCCAATTATCTCGTGCCGAAAAATTTAGCTACTTGAGCATGGCAATGATAGGTCATAGGTAAGTATCCCTTTAACTTTAACAAAGGATGCTTCATACATAAAAAGCCGTTTCCGGTTCTCCAAAAAAACTACCCGCTAGCTCTACTACTCTATAGCCATCAAATAATTTTGTGCCAGCTCCCCAAAAGTTTTCGGTAAGGTACATCGCCATTGTCTATTACCCCTGGAAAAGGAAAGCGTCCGTTTTTAATTTCCAGTAAATTCAATCCACCTACTCTTCATTTCGTCCACAACCCAACAATCATTATCTCTATAAATAGGGTTTGATTTTGATTTCATTGGTAATGTTGCCCATCCGCATTAAGACATTAGCATCTAAGATCCACTGAATAAGTACTTGAATGACCCATTGCCAGTCCTCTTTGTTTCCGAAACGTGCCATTTTTTATTAAGATTCGGAGGGAGAAATTCACCCTGCCTCAGTCGAAACTAGCGGATAGCGTCGTAAGTTCTTATATCGAATAGAAGTGTTATCCCATACAGCAATTCGTTAATTTGAAATTTCCAACCTTTAATGTTTGGTTTTACGATTTCTATCGATCCAATCTGCATGGGATCCAATATATCCATCCCGCGATACTCACCTTCTTTACCTTTCTTATATAAGGGGATACATATTCTCCAATGATTCATCCTACTTTTGTATGAGCACACCATCGTTCCTCACCCAAACCGACAAGGCAATACCGTCAACCCTTCTACAAGTTTACTTGTCCTGGTGTGGTGAAATTAAAGTTTCATGTTTCTTCAAGACTCTTCCGTTCTTAATAGGAACTTACTTTTATAATAAATTCAAATCCGCTAATTTTCCACATTCCCTGCATTAATGTGGTATGGTATACGCATGTAGTGGAGAGACATTCACATTTAAATTTCGTGTTTTTGTTTTGAGTCTTGTAATAGGTAGCCTCCAGTCCAATCTACCCAAAGAAACTAAATCACGGCCCCTACTATAAGAAGATGAGCTATTTTGGCTTTTAGCTTGGTAGTGGATATGCTTGGAGTGAAAGGTGAAATCATCTGCGCCCATATCCCTGGGTAAAGTTGGGTGGATTAAATAAGGATCCAGTATCTCTTTGCCCACCTCAGCCATCCAGAGCGTAATTTAAGCCACGAAATCAAGTGGCATTTGGAGGAAATTTCGAAACCAGAACATTCCAGAAGCGGAAGGTAAAAAGTAGAACTGTCTCTCCGTTAGGAAGGGTACTGGACAATCGGGTACGGGCCGTTTTAATCAAGTAGGTTTTTATAGCTCAATGGTAGCATCCCATAAACACTGTATACCGCTTTTAAAAGTTCCGCTATTGTATTCTAGACCTCCTCTGGTTACATTGGATAGGGTAACAACCAGGAAGCCAATTGTCACCTCCAGAATATAGGTTGTTAACTTCACATATTTTTCAATTATATTTCCGCCTACGAGGAGATATACGGAATCTCAATTTCTTATCATAGGAAACAAAACTCTACGTTAGTTTTCCTTAGAACTAACTATTCTAGGTTATACGCCCTGTTGGTTTTGTTCTTTTCCCCACCAATCCTTGAAAAGACCATGGTTTTAAAGTTTCTCTTATGTTACCACTATAGCTTGACACGCCCCATAGCTTTTCGAAATTGGACGGTTAATTTCCAGTCTAGCTTAATTTCCCAAAACCACTTAGTTTGTCAAATTTGTTTTTCCGTTCAATTGGCGGAAACCAGGGTTGTTTGTAAACCATCACATAGTAACCTTGCGTTGTGCAAGTTCGGTGTTTCCCAATATAATCTCCGTTATAGGTCATTGATTATTTAATGTCGGTTGCGATTAATTGAATCGAAATAAAATATTGATTATCACACTTAGATATCGAATTGGATTTTTATCAAATTGGGGTTCGAAACATTTCAAATTGGTGGAACGGTTACATTATCCGATTATTCATTATAGGCTGTGATCTTAGTCGAACCAAGCTTTTTGAAGCGGTTTTGCCTCGGAGAGTAACCTTCTCCTGTCAAAATGGGATATGCGTAATCTAAAGTTACCTTATCTAATTCCCATATACTTGCATCGTTTATTGTGGTTACTCCGTTCTAAAGTAATCTTTCTGGGGGTTCTTATAAAACTTTAATGGTTACGCTTCACCATTGCCTATTCCATTAGTTTACCGCGCAGCGGCCTTTTCTGGGCCGTACCAGTGTTGCCATTTGGCTCATTCAAAATTCCCCTTTGCCGTTGGTAAATCTATCCTGAGTTTCAAAATTATTTTATAGGGCTTTTCAAGTGACTGTAGATGAGAAATGAAACCCAATCCCTTTTTTAGCCTCACCAGATTTAGTAGTAACAAGGGATTACCTGTTAATGCTCTGGACCGCTAAGGTGCAGCTGCACTTGCTCCTTTTAATATGGACACTCTTATATTCATAGCGCTTATATTGCCCAAACAGCATACTCCAACAGGTTGAACATCTACAACAACCCAAAGGCTTTAATCATTCCAGACAAAGAAGGTCTGACCCACTGAATTTTACACATGGGTTTCCGCATTCCTTAAGTCGTTTCCGATCTCTCGAATATCCAAACCAGAAACCTATACTCATCCACCAAGGATTTTTGAGGTACCAAGTTCATTTCTTTCGCCATCGACCTTCTCCTACGAGATATTCCCAAGGCTCTTTTTTTCGTTCCCATTTCCCAGTGCGGGTACAATTACCGTCATGTTTTGGGCAGAAGGTCATCACCAAAACATCTAAAATTAGTTGTGTTCCCACTTACAACCTCCTTGGTTCCATTTCCTATTAATAGGAGAAGACCAAGAAACAGTTTGGAATTGGGGTACAAGCAATCTAAAATAGCCATCAAAATCGCGTAACCACCTTTTGGGTCGTTCCTTTTATAACCAATTTGCACCCGCTAAAGATTATACCATCGCTGTTCTTAACAATTCCTTGATTCGATTGTACGGAGTATGGATTTAATGGGGACACTTTTTATGTATTTTTCTCGTTTCTTTTGTAGGATAATTATGTTTGTCAATACCTCATAGGGGACACATTAGTATGACGAAAAAGCGTTTTGCATATATTCCGAACCTTTTTCTTTGTTAACCTTAAGGGTAACAAAGTTTACTGTGATTTCAATCTTTTAATTTATACAGAAAATTTAAATTTCTGTATGGGCTCATCTTTCATTTAAGGATTTTTTCAATGGAGACCTCTTTAAGACCAGGCTTATTTCGGTTTTTGGGCCATGTTATTAGCCCTAATATTAAATAGTGCAAATGAAAGGTAAAATGCGGTAGTTAACTTTCATTTTAAACTTAAATTCGGGGGGCATAGCTGCCTACCCCTAATTTTTAAAGGATTTTCATATTTTGTATTGATTATTTAGATGAGTATTTATTTACTTAAATTTTCTTGCTGGAGATGTTCGCGCTCTTTCAGGTTTTTTATTTGAATTTATTTGCGGTGTTTATTTCTTTAATTATCTGGTAATTAGTTTAGTTTATGGTTATTTTATCATTTTTCAATCGTATAGGCAACCTATAGCTTGTCCTAAAGAAGCAAAGATTGTTCCATTAGCTCGTCCTTGTTTTCGAAACTGAGCCTAAACTTTACTGTTCGCCCAGTTCTTTATTATTAGTTTACAATATAACATTGTAAGTGCGCTCAATTTTTTAAATTGTATTTTTAACTGCATTACTTCTGAACACCCATTTTTCCGATTTCCAATAGGTATACAGCTAAGTGTTACTCGGTCCAGAGATTGTTACCGATGGATGGTTATAAACCCCCTAAAACCGGGCTTTCTTAAAGTGAGTAGCTTGACGGCCCTAAACATCTACGTTGTAAAGCCAACGATCATTGACCAAAACTGTAGTAACCAGTGTATTCTTCAGGGTAAGAGAAAGATTGATTCTGTACCAAAAACCCGTATTTATAAATACGTATATTTCACAATTAAATGGATCAATGCTATCTTTTGCATGGCAAAATGGCCTCTAGATTCAGACTACCTTCTGCTGGTTCTTTGCAGGCAAGAATTTAACGGTACTTCTATGGAGATTCCTGAATTAAGAATACACGTACGCCATCTGACAGGCCAATTCAAATTGCTTTCCTTTGGGATTCTTTAGCTGGTTATGTATTAGTTTTTCCGAATCAACGCATTCAGTTATAGTTAAGTGTATTTCCTTTTTGTACTCAACCTCATTTCTTGCATCATTATCTTTCGCTTCCATCTTCACTAGACCTCTATATTTTCAGTTATCCAACTGAAAGTGTAATCTGGTTGGGCTCTATTAATTCCCTACTACATTAGTTCATTGTTGAATTTTTGTTTTCAAAAATAACCAGATCCAGGAGGTAAAAATACAGCAACTAATTTAAGCAGCATTCGCGGTTGCAACCTGTTTATATCCAGATTTCTTTTTCCTAATTTTACAGGCAAGCGAGTTCTTAATAGGTGATTATCCACTTATTTAAGTCCCATATTAATGGCCTGGTGCCAATAAACGCTAGTACATTTGAGCTTTCTTTGTTGTAGGGTCTTAACAATCTCAATTTCTTTCAATTCTTGTCACTTGCCGTTTTCGCTAGGTATCTTGTATACCTTTTTCATATCGATGGAATATTATTGCCTGTTATATTAGATATGACGTAAATATTGAACCGACCTAGGGATTTTTTGTTAATGAAAAGAAAAGAAATTATTTTCCACTACTGCCTGGACAAAAATATGGGTCACTGCAAGCGGTGACCATTACGTTTTGCCCTTTGATAAAAAAGGACCAAGATTCCAATTATGATATATTATAATTGAAGATGTTGGGTAACTATCTTAAGTTAACATATAAGATAAACTCCAATGTCTGCTACACAAGACCACAAGGCAATCTGGCCTTTTCAAATGGCTGCCAATTTAGGGGTCGACTTGTCTTGAAATTTCTATTTGAAGGGGTTTTCTCGGGCCTTTTCTTCCTTTACCAACTATCAGCCGGTAACTGCTTTTTAAATGCATTTTGAGCCTTTTGCCAATCTAATTTTTTCTGTTGCCTGGGGTAAGATTGGCTTTGGATAGAAGTCCTTAAATGGTATTGAGGGTATTGGCATTTCTTCTCTTCCACCATTTCAAACAATCTCCTCGATTTGTTGATTATTGATAGCCAAAGGCAATTTTGTGAAGTTTTGAAAAATTTAAATGTTTTTTAGCCGTCTTACCACATGATCTGTTAAACAGGGACCAAAGCCACTTGAAATTGGAGTCAGGGATTATTCGTTTTATTGTGAATGGCAATCCATACAGGAGACATTCAGACTATCAATCTTCAGAAACCTCATATTTATTGAAAATTTACTGAGCGGTATCATTCAGGAACTTCATTCTTGTTGGAGGGATAAATAACAAAAATCAATACAGCACCAAGGCCTAGTAATTGGTTTTTATCATAATAAAAATTGTGTTACGGCAGTACACCTGATTATTCATTTTTGAGGTTGGTGTACTAGTAGTATTTTTTTTTAGATTAGGCTGGCTTTGGGCTGCAAATGGTTTAATATGTAAACCAAACTACGTTGATGTCTTTAGCTTAACCAGCACCAATCCATTTAGTGTTATTTTAGTAACCTAAAAAAGGATACGCTTTTTTAAATTTGAATTAGCTAAAACTCTAAACCGATGGTGCATCGGTTTTTTTTGCCTGTATTTTGATTTAGGATTGAGAATTACATTAAGGTGATATTTTTGGTTAATCTGTCAAAATAGGATAGACACCGTTGCGTCTGGATCCATAACTTAGATATTACTTTGGGAAATTAGCCAATGTGATTGTTGCGATGTTTTCTATAGTGGTACAATTCCTTAACGCTTTACAGTGATAGGTTGATTAAATTTAGCGTACGCAACTTGAAGTAACTCATCTGAAATTATTGGAAGGATATAATTAAAGAATAAGTAGCCTAGGATAAACAACTACACCCTCACAAGGTAATTGGAATAATTTATGCCTAAGTTTATCGAACGAAATTGGTTTCGCTAAAGTTAGTCGTTATTCCACTTCATGGCCCTTGGATCGTTTCTTAGTAATCTGCAGAGAACCTTAATAATATGTCCTTATTGATTCTTTATTCCACAGTAGCTAAAACATTCCATTTCTGGCATATGGATATCCAAAGGAACCAAACATATCGTTTTTCGGCTACCGGCACTTAGCGGCCTCTTTCCGATTGCCTACCCCAATAAAGTGTTTATACCAAGGTATCCAGGTCTTCTTGAGCACTTAACACATTTTATTCCGTTACGTCGACAAGTTAAACTTTAAATCACTTAATCTATAATATTTGTAATTGGCGTATTATTTCCGGTGACCTCCGTTATAGGAAAACTGAAAGTTTTCATAACTCGAACCAAACCTGGCTGTACTGTCACTTCAATGTGACCTTCCAGCAGTTCTTTTAAAAGATAGGTCATATATAACGAAGGACCGCTTACCTTCATGTTTTTTGTAAATAAGAATCATTGCCGTACCTAATCAAAATGAGTTTAAGCTTGTTTTTTGGATTCCTATTCAAGATCTTTTACCTATTTACTAATATTAAGTCATTTTGTTGAGTTATATTCCTCGTTAGGTATATTCTGATTCCGCCTCCTCGGGTAAAATTTAAGGCATTTCTTTAAAAGTTTGTAGGATCCTGGCAAATTTCCACACGCCTTATAACGTGGTTTGTTTGTACCGAATCCATATCGGAGCGACATAAAGCCTTTGCCTCAATACTGGGACCATGAAATTACTAATTTAATATTTCTAAGTTCCTCGATGGGGGGAAAGAAGTCTTTTTTTTTAAACGTTATTTTGGCCAGTTCTATTTTTTGGGTCTATTTCAAAATATCGTTCACAACAAAGTGGGATTTTTTTCGAGAGACATTCCATCAAGGATTAGGATACTCATTAAGAACTATCATTTTCGACTCTTTTAAACCTTCATAAACCCATTATACATTTTAAAGGGGGTTCTTGATTTCTCATGGCTCTATTGGACAGCCAAACTCAGTTTTTGCTTGGACGCCCGCTTCCGCCTTTTATTCCGCTTTCTTCCCTAATACTTTATTGGTTTGTTGTTTTAAGTTTAATTTGTAATTCCGAAGCGTTGTTTTTCAATTCTGGGAAGATTGATAAAAATTAAAGCAGATTGCATCATAAGCAGGGATATTTAATTATCCAAAAATTAAAATTACTGATTTAGACGACCCATTTTCCTTTCTGCCATATAAAGCTTTTACTGCGAGGCATTTAAATAAAAGGGGTTCCCCAATTTTTTTTGCTGATCAAAATTTTCAGTTTTCCCAACTTTCATTAGGGGGGACCTTTAAACAAAAAATCTTTTCTCTCTTGTTTGACTTG
>Ga0163217_1045751_pt1 | contig 12456 bp, 17 predicted proteins | sample SynspAceP_FD_185933 | JGI IMG/M metagenome (GOLD analysis project Ga0163217, IMG submission 185933) | Saline lake microbial communities from Ace Lake in Antarctica - Synechococcus sp. Ace-P (PacBio error correction) | ecosystem: Environmental > Aquatic > Non-marine Saline and Alkaline > Saline ... | reverse complement strand
CCCTGCACGCGGGCCTTGCGCCTTCTGCAACGTCGCAACGGGGATGCCAAAGCCGCTTGATCCGATGGAGCCGGCAATGTCGCATCGCGCTCGGCGGGATTGAACCTCGGCATTGTTGTGGATCACCTCGGTGTGTGACCGCGATGACCTGCCGATGGCGGCCGCGGCGATTTTGCCGAAGTGGTCGCTTCCGATCCCAATGCCGCGGCCTGGACACCACGGTTGAAATTCTGACTCCGGACTTCAAGGGACAATGGCCGGTGCCACGATATCCATGGCACGCTACTCCGCCCGGGACGTGTTCAACCACAACCTTGAAAAACCGACCGCGGCTCTATCCGACCATCCGGCCCGGGTCGCGCTTATTTCACCAAGCCTCAATCTGTTTTGCATTGAGATCAAAGGAACGGGGCCCGAGCATTTTCACCAATCCGGGCATCATGGTCGGGGCTGGGTTGAGACCGCGAGAAGTGGGGCAGGTTGATGGACGACCCTTCGTTCGGCCAATGTGATTTCCTGACATCGGCAGTATCTGCAGCCGACACCCAACATTGCGCGTATCGAGCGTTTCGTGACGCCCGAGGAGTCGAAGGGCATGCCAAGATGGCGCGCGGGGAAGGGCGTTCCTAACTTGTGTCCGCCCAACGCCCGCTGAACCCCGTTCGAAGCTATCACGCGGCGAGGATTTTTGCGAAGCTGCGCGCGGCACGTGAAGCCCAAGCTGCGCTGCGCCCAATAGCCCCGGCGTTCTGCGCGCAACGTGCCATCACATAAGGAAATCAGGGTTCTGCCGTACCGCCGAACCAGATGTATGATCTGGTTGCCGATATCGGAGCGCTATCCGGAGTTCCTGCCCTGGCTGCATCGGCGGCGCGAACCAAGAAACGCGAGCAGGCGGGGATCAGGCGAAAATCGTCTGGTCGATCTTGTTGCGTCCGGCTCAAGCTTGTGCGCGAGACGTTTTACCTCGCAAGGTCACCCTGACGGCCCCGATAGACGAGAAGATGCCCGGATCGATGTCGAGTATGTCGACGGGCCGCTCAAGGGTTTCTCCGCAATTTCACTGGGTCTTCATGCCCGCAAGGATGGCGGCTCGAGATCGATTTTTTCGTCGAGTTCGAGTTCCCGCGAAACAAGCTGCCTCCAGAAATTGATCGGCACTCTGTTTCATGAGCCGTCACGCGGATGCGTCGGGCCTTGAGAAAACCGCGCCGACGCCGCTTTACGGTGGTCAGGCCAAAGGTTAGTTCGCCTTACTCCGCAGCTCGGCCGTTGCGGCAGACCGCTTCGACCTTGGTTTGCCGTCGGGCATCGAGCACGACGCCCCCGTTAATAGGGTCGAATGTATTCCGCGACGAAGACCCGGAGCGCCGGCATCGCAGTCGCCATTGCGCCATAGCCGCATCATAAAAGGCACGGACGCAGGCGCCGGTTCGGGGCGATCAGCGCGAAAATGCGCACCATTTGTTGGAGTGACCTGTGCGGGTTCTCGATCGGTTCGCTAATCCAAGAGCCACTGGCGCCCGCTGCCATTGCGGAATTGCCACGGCAAAGCCCTTGTCCACACGACTTTCCAGACGAAGCGCGGGCAAGGCAGGGACGGGTAGAAGGGCCATGGCGGTCTTGATGTCCCGCACACCAATGGAGACGTTTGATCGAAATCGCCGAGAAATTCGCGGCTGCTCGAGCACTGGTGTTGATATCGCTCGGTGGGACATGTCGTCTTCCTTCAACAGATGGCGGAATTATGCGGGGTTGCAGCCCGACGCAGCATGGTGAAGCAGTCTGGACCGTGGCCGTCCACGAATATCCGGCGCGGGTGCCGGGAATATGCTGATGGCCCGATACGGTCGGGCGGGCCGCGACCGCAACAGGCCGAAATGTACCAGGCCGACCGGCTTTTCCCTTGCTGCCGCCCCCGGACCGGCAACGCCCGTGACCGCGATGGAGATATCGCGAGCGATGCTTGAGCGACCTTCGGGCCATGGCGATTGCGGACCTTCTGGCTGACGGCTCCCTTATATTGATGAGCAATCTGTTGGGGACACCGAGCATCTCGATTCTTTGGCCTCGTTGGGAAATAGGTTCACGAATCCTCGCTTCGGACCCACAATCGGACGAACCCGGCCGATTTACCGTCAGGCAGCCTACGATCAGCGCGCCTGGTACATGATTCCGCCGTGGCGATTTTCCAGTTTGCGCGAACCGGCAGAGTTCAAGCAGTTCTGCGGGCATCCGCAAGCAAATTGGGTATCCGAACATCAATTCCTAATCCAAACAGATGGTGGCATGTTTCGGTTGTGCCGAGCCAGAAAACGCGATCAGCCAGGTCAGGATACCGGGCCAATAGACACCCGCACCGATATCATCGGCCATATGCCAAGACCGCCGGGCATGGGCCTTCAGAGTTTTTTCAGCGGCCATGGCTTTGTGATGTCGAGAAACGGAAAAAAGCAGAAAAGGCGACCAGGATAATAATGGCCAGTCCCAGCGCGGACCGGCAGGGATCGCCAGCCATTGCCCGGCCAACTTCATCAATGAACGACCCGGCTGGGAGGTCTTCCTGCCGTGAAAGGTGGCAAAGGTTTCCCCGACAGGCCAGACGCCCACCACCAAGGCGATCCAGGACAAAGACCGCAAGCAGGTACTGGCCGCGACCAGGAACAATCAGCACCGCAAAGGGCAGGGCAGGCCAGTAGCCCAGTTGCCCGGTGCTCCGGGCAGGGTCGCCTGCGCCAAACCATGTTGCAAACAAACGGGCCAAGGCGTGGTCGTGTGCGTTTTGCAGGTCATTCATTCGGGCCACGCTGATTGGTTTGCGGTTGCCTGGGCGGCAATGCCCGTCGCGGCTCCGGTAAAGCCAGACCTTCGGTTGTGTTGCCTTGATCGAAATCTGTCGGGTTTCACGTCGAGGATTTCGGCGATCCGCATGCGCATGGCATTGCGTGCGGGCGATCTTCGTGTTTCGCAGATGATGTGAGCGGTCTGCGTTGAACCAGCGCGCCACCGCTACCCGGAGGATATCGTGGGCGTGGGTCAGGAAGCGCGCTGACATCCGCACCTTGCCATTCGGGTGGTCGCTAGGGCGGGAAATGCGATCGATGTCACCGTCTCCCAGCGCGCCGAGAAAGCGGCTCGGCTCAATGCGTGCAACGCCACACGGCATCGGAAATGCCCGGCCCAGGCTTGGTCGTGCGGGATGTCGATAACCGGCCAGCCTGACATGGTCGCCAGCGCTTGAAACGGTGCACATCAAAAACCGGAACCGACCCGGCGTTTTCTTTCCGCGTGCGCGCAGCCAGAACGATGCCCGCGCGTCAGGTCTTCATCTCTGTGGATCTTGATGTTTTCCTTCCGACCCCGGAACGGTTTGAAAACGGTCAGCCACGAAAGCTTCGGCCAACTGCGAGCATTCATCGGTCAGATTTTCACGCACAGTCCAGATTGCGCCCGGAGGACTTTTGTCGAACCGGAACCCTTGGTGTCTGGGCGCGCACCAATTGCTGCAGATCCACGGTCCGTTTCACGTTGCCGTCTGTTTTATTCGCCTTGAGAGTGTTTCGTGGACGTCGAGTGCCGGAATGACCGCATCGTTGTGTTCCAGTTGCAACCGATCAACATCACTGATCAGCCCCACGGCTTGTGAAAGGGGCCGGGCGCCGTCATGGATCAGGACAAATGCCGGTGTGTATGACGGCCAATATGCTTCTGAGGCCGTTGGCGGGACCGAATCTGCGCGGTTTTGCCCCCCGTCTACCGGTTTGCTTCAACCGCGAGACCTGCTGAGGGCGGCAGGAAAGTCATCGGCATTCCAATCGGGTGTGAATCACCGTGTAAACTCGCGCGACCCGGGATGCGAGACAAAACAATCCAGCGTCCGGCGCAGAACGCCTTTTGACCCCGCCAAGTTGTCGATATTGCTTGGGGACATCGCCGGACATGCGCCGTGCCGCGTTCCAGCTGCCGACCACAAGGGCTCGTTCCGTTCACGTGTGATCCTCACGGGCCAAGACTTTTGCGGCACGTTAGTCGCTCCCTCGCGCGCGTTTGCCAAGGTGAGGTTGAAATATTACCGGCATCGCGGCGAGTGACCATGTGCGCGGGAGGATATGATGCGCCCATGAACGGATCAATTATCTTGCGTATCGCAAAAGCGTTGCTCACCCTGCTTCCCCGGCTTTTCTGGCCTGCGCCGACGCGCGGCGGAATTCTGCTGTCGAAGACGCTGGCGCCCTGTTCTGATGCTGCGTCGGGGTCGCGAACGATTGGCCCCGGGGCGCGCTGAAATTGCTGCGGGCGCGCATGTGGCGAAGCCGGGTTCAGACGCAACGCTGTGGACCATCGCTTTCCTCGACGATGATCGTGTTTTCGTCATCGTGAGCCTTGATATCACGTTCGTGCGCCGCCTGCGAAATTCTGCTTGATGCCCTATGTGGTTATCCTGCGCCGTAGATCGCTCTTGCCTCTGGTCATCCGGTTCCCGGGACATCCGGTACTCTGCGGCCGGGATGACGGACGTTCGCTGCAGGTGCAATCGGGCATATCCGCTGGTGACCTATGCCCTCATCACCCTGGCAGCGACAGCCGCACTCGCGTCTGGCTGAAGGCCCGGGCCCTGCCGCAAGCGGGTGGCCTCGGATGGACCGATGCGCTGGCCGCCGTGGCGGGAGTGGTGAGAGGTTGCAACGATCGATGTTTGCTTTGCGGGCCGAAACGGTGCTCAGAGAACTACGGCCTGTTGAGCGGGATGGCCTACGCAGTTCCTTGTCGCGGGACGCTGATCCGCGCTCGACCACAAGACCATCCTTGTCGATTGCCGGCGTTCTGTTCTGGGATTTTGCTGCTCCTGCAACATGGGAGCGGATTGCGCGGGACGGGCGCCCCGCGCGGTTTGTCCTGATGTCTATCTCCTGATCACCCTTGCATTCCCGCGCCGTGACATTCGTGAACGGAACATAATTCTTTCATAACTATCTCTGTGAAAGGACTTGTTGCGCCTGCAGCAAATGTGCCTAATATGCACAATCAATTAGCCATTTGCCATGGCATTTTGCATAATAATTGGGCATTATGTCGGCGATCGACGTTTGAACCATTCAGTCGTTGGCAATGTAACCATCCGCGGAAACCGGGATGGTTCTGGCTTCCCATGTCGGGCGTGAGCGATTTGCGTTCGTCGGCTGGCATTCACGCTACGCGTTGTGTGCTCGTGGTGCCGAGATGGTCGCCAGTCGTGGAAATGGCTCGGGAATCCCGGCAGTCGCGCCGCCGAATGCTGTTGACACCGGCGCGGGCCGGCTCGATCCAGGCTGCCGCAGGACGGAGCCTGATGTCATGGCAGATGCCGCCCGTTCCTGGGCCCGTCGATCGAGGCGCGGAGATCGTGGAATCAATTTTGGCTGGCCCGGCAAAGAAGTGGTTCCGCAAGGGCAACAGCGATCCGCACTGATGCGTGATGTGCCGCTTGCCACGACATCATGAAAGCGGTTGTCTCCGAGCGGTTGACAGTTCCGGTCAGCGTGAAGATGCGACAAGGCTGGGACCAGGGATAGCCCAACGGGGGTTGAAACTATGGCGCAGATCGCGCGGGAGGATGTCGGTGTGCAGATTCTGCTTGACCGTCCACGGGACGCACGCGTTGTGTTTCTTAATACCGGCACGGCGGACTGGAATTTCAATTGGCCGCGCGTGAAAGGACCTGTGCGTATCCCGTGATCCGCAAAATGGGGATTATCGCAGTTTTTGCCCGACGCGGCGACCTGCCTGGCAAACCACAAGGGGCCGATGCGATCATGATAGCGTGCGGCGCAGGAAAGCCCTGTTTCCCGGTGATTGTGTCACCATTTTTCTGGCCACCGGCGCGGCCCCGTTTCCGAACCCGACATTCTGGAGCGCTGGGAATCATGCGTAGAGGCACCTCGAGGAAATGATGACTCTCTTAACGGCCACCAACACGGGTATCCAGGAACGCCGCAAGCATATCGGCTTGGACTCTGACCGGCCGTGCCCGGTGCGCCGAATTCCGCGAATGTGGTCAACAACACGCTGGACCGTCGGTGATTGCGCAGGAGCTTGGGCGGTTTCGCGAGCGAACGGTGGCGGTGGCCACACCTGATGAATAGATCAAAGAACGCAGCTCTGGATGGACAAAAGAACGATACGCCCGATGCATCGACAATCCTTGAACCTGTTGAGGCGACTCTGTCCTCGCCGTCGGCGAAGACCGGCCAATTCGGTACGTGAACTATGCGTACCTGAACAGATTGTTCGGAATGGCGCCGCATCACCTGTCGGCGTGCGCTTGATGAATCATTTCACCCGATAACCCCTTGTTTTTCATCATTGCATAAAGCCCGTTCGGAAAGTGCGAGTTATTCGGAGCGGAAGTGTCCGTCTGGATGGCCCGCGTCTGAGTGAGCGTGATGTTCGTACAGGTTTGAGCCGTGGTTCGGACGGATCGGCACGGTGCGTTTGTCAGGCCTTCACGCAAACAGGACACTTGCCAGCATATCGACCGGCAATTGGTGCATCGCGCGCGCCACGCTCATGTAACAGCCCATGCCTCCATGCCGCCATGAGGTCAAGAAACCCGCTTTCTGGGATTCGCGGAGCCGGCCCAGTTGCTGAGGATGGGGTCGGACGATGCGGGCGCGAACTACGCAAACTGATATGTGATGAAGGCAGACCGGATTGTCGCCGCTCGTCACCGGCATGGAGGCTTTCTCGGATGAACGGCCTGGCCTGAACGTTCGGCGGTGAAATATTCACGCAGCGTTCTCGATCGGGTTCCAGAGATTGCCGAGAAACGGTTCGGACGTAGTGTCACGTTACGGCGTTCCTATGATCCGGTCCCTTGCCCATGGTGCATGGCAATCGTGATCAGTTGGTGCAGGATATCCTCAAACCTTCAATCAAGAACGCGTCCGAGGCCGTGCCGGCACATGATGGTGAAAATCACCCTTGGAAACCAGCATCCGCCACGGCCTGGCGTCGGACGATTCCGGAAGTGGAGTGGAACGGTCGACCTGCCGATTTGAAATTCACGCGTTCCGGACAATGCCGTTCCCGGTGTACCTGAAGACGTTCAGCCGTTCTTTTTCGATCCGTTTGTGACGACCAAAAAAGAACGGCACTGGGCCTTGGGATTGCCCTTGTTGCAACAACTTGTCGGGGATCATGGCGGGTCATTGATCTCGGAAACGATGAACGGGGAGCGGCCTTCAAGCATGCTTGCCCGTTGATTCAGCCCGAAGGTCAGTTCCCAATGAGTGCTGCTACAATTCTGGATTGCTGACCGGACGACCGAAGCATTCGAACCGTTCTGCAGCCAGGAGCTCGGGCGTATCGTCATGATGTGCCGAACCACCGGCCACAGCGGCCAATTCTCTGGGCGCTGGGTCTCGGATGGAGAAGGCGATCTCGTGATACCGATGTGTGATTGCCCGACAGAACGGGCTCGATCTCATCCCGCGCATCCGCAAGATTCGTCCCGATCTCCGATTATCGTGATGAGCGCCAGACCACGCTGTGACAGCGGTTGCGAAGCGACGAACGCCGGTTGCGTTTGAATATTCTCCCCAAAGCCATTGAACCTCAAGGAATGGTTGAGTGGTTTCAGCGCGCGCTCGCCGAAAAGGATCTCAAGCGGCGACCCGAACGCGCACAAGCGCGATCCCGAAGAAGAGGAGCTGCCGCTTGATCGGACGCTCCGGGCCGCGCAGGCAGGACATCTACCGTGTTCTCGCGCGCGCTGATGAACACCGATTCTGACCGCTGATGGTCACGGGTTTGAATCGGGCACCGGAAGGAAACTGAGGTCGCCCCGGGCTTTGCACGACTACGGCAAACGCCGTTTTTCGTCCGTTCGTGGCAATCAAAATATGCCGGCAATCCCGCGCGAACTAATCGAGAGCGAGTTGTTCGGTCCACGAGAAGGGGCGTTTTTACCGGCGCGACCAACGCTATTGCCGGGCGGTGTTGAAAAAAAAGGGGGGGCCCCCCCCAGGCCGAAGGTGGATCGCTTTTCCTTATGAGATCGGGGCATATGCCCGATCGAAGCCAGACACGGCGCTGCGTGTCTTGCAGGAGCGGGAGTACACAACGGTTGGCGGGCGCCACACCGATTTCCCACCAATGTCCGCATTATCGCAGCAAACCATTCGACGATCTTGCGCTCGGCTGATGCGTCAGGGCTGTTCCGGGAAGACCTCTATTATCGCCTTGAATGTCGTGCCGTTGCGCATTTCCGCCATTGCGTGAACGGCGAGGATTTAATCCCCGCAGCTTGTGGCGCATTTTCTGCCCGTGCGAATCGAGGGGATGCCCTCCAAAAGCTTCGTAACCCGAAGCCATGGAAACGACTGAAAGACTATCGCTGGCCGAGGGGCAATGTCCGTGAACTTGAAAACCTGCGTGCAGCGCCTTCACGGCCTCTCTACAGCCAGGATGGTTGATCAGCGATCGAGACGGTGGAGGCCGAACTGGGCCCATATCCTCACCTGGCGACAAGTTGCAGAGGCACGGGGCTGACGAGAATCGCTTTCCGATGCCATTAGAACGCCATTCTACGCACTTTATTTTTCGGCACATACGTGCGTGCGATCTGCCTGCGCCGCGACTCTTATTGGTCGTATTCTGCCCAATTTTTTGGAAAAAAAATGGGGGGGGAAAAAAAAAAAAAAGGGGGGGGCCGTCCGGCTCATTGGGCTTTCGCTGGAGGCGACCCGGGAAGCAATCAGGTTCAGGCCCGCGAGTTTGCTGGGCCCTCAATCGAAACACCTTGCGCAAGAAAAATCCGCGAGTTAGACATTGATGTGGTACGGGGCGTAAAAATAACAGCCTTGGTCGATGTTCGCGCGCATTTGCCGCATGACGAACGAAGAAGCCGCCACATGGTTATCGAGCACCCGATGAGCGACGAGTAACCCACAGACAAGGCCTATCGCGAGGGCTTTATGTTGACCTCTGATTCTCCGTCGGAATTTCGCGGGAGAAATCGGCTGTGCGCAAGCAGCGCGCGGGCGGCGTGGCGCTCTGGCTTGGGCGCAACGTGCCGGTGTCGGTCGACGATTCGTGATCGGGCCTGATGTTCTGCGCCGTCGCTGCCGGGTGTGCGACCCTTTCTGGCCTGACCCGGCGAAGACGAGTTCGGGCTTGGCGAAATGCCCTCTTCGTCCTTCTGGTGATAGTCTGAGCCTTGCTTCCTGGCGCTTGGCTGCTGCGGTGAGTCTGGGTGTTGTTGCGGATTGTGGGTGCAACCCGGGCCTGTCTGGCCGGGGCGCGTCCTTCACGTTCGCCTTGTCGGACTTGTTTCGTCGTCCGCCATCACGCCCGGCGATCTGGATCGCGATTTCTGGCAGCGCCCTGTTTTTCAATCTGGGATCGAAAGAGCTGGATGTTCAGCAGACGCGTTGCGGACGGCCGTGGAAAGCTCGGTGCTACGTATTCCGAAGCCTATCTCAACGAAACATCGGGACAAAGCATTTCGCGCGATGCGCTGGCAATGGCCGAGGGAACTGAACCACGGCCTGGGCCGGGCTGGCAGTTGATCCGCAGCGGGCGCCGAGAAATCATCGAGGCATGCGCTGAAAAAACGCGCAGTCCCTGTGCGGTTATTTTTGACAGCACCGACGGATTGTTGCGCGTGCCGGATTTACGATCCTCGCTTCTTTTCGGATCTGCCGCCGACACTTGCCATCGCCGATGCGCAGGCGGGCAAGGCCGGTCATCCTGACCAGTGAAAACGAGGACGGGTTCGTAGCATTGGTGGGCGCTGTATACACGCCCGCAAGGCATTCCTCTATGTCGGACGCTTCATTGACCCCAATGTGCTGCGCACAGCGGAAACGACGAAGCGGCGGCCCAACGAATTACGCACAGGCAGAGATCGCGGCGTCCCGGCTCGAAACTTAGAGCTTGCGCCATTTTGTGCGTTGTGACCGCTCTTGCTGCTGCTGACGGCCGTCCGGGGTGGGCCTTGTTTGCCAATCGCCTTTCCAGACAATATCGCCCAATCTGGTCCACAGCCACCCGAAAATGGTGGCGTTCGGCCAATCTGGGGGTCCGGTTGGGGAGGCCTTCGCGATCTGATTGACGAGATCGGCATGCTGACCGCGCCTTCAACCGGATGACCGTCAACTGGACGAACGCGCGGCGAGTTGACCGAGGCTAAACCGTCAACTTGAAGACCGCGCGCGTTTTTACCGAGGCGTGCTGCCGGGGTATCGCTGGAGTGCATTCGGGTCTAGACGCGTCAAGGCGAGTCCAACTGCCAAACCGGCCTGCAACAGCAATGCCTGGATGGTGGACCTCGGGGAAGAGCCTTCATGGACGCCGCTTGTCCGAGGTTATTCCCGGCGTTCGCCGGCATCGCGTCGAACAGGCCGATCGCCGATCCCAAAACCGTCTGGTTGAGGACGAGATCAGCGTGGATACCCCCGATGGTAGCCAGAATTCTGCGAGGTCCGGAATTCATCGCGAAACGGAGATGCCAGAAGAGGTCCATCGGGTTTCGTGTCAAAACTTCGACACATGCATGGACCGAGCTGCAATCAGCCCAGCGTACTGCTGACCTGGCGGATGTGGCGCGCCGGATTGCACATGCAGGATCAAGAATCCTCGACGGCCGAATCCAGCTTTCGGCGGGAACGGCTCAAACGCAAATAACCTGCCATTTGAAGTGCAGAAGGCGATCCGAGATTTTTGCGCAATGTACCGACCCACCGATAGTGCGACAGGTGGCGATTATCGGCCGGATGGTCGACGAATTTTCCTCTTTTGCGAGAATGCCAAACGCCGTTGAGGCAAACCCGCGATTCTTGCAAAGGTCGTCGTGAGGCTGTCTTCCTGCAGAAGCAGGCGACATCGCGATAATCCGTTTTGAAACTGATTCCCGAATCCGGTGTGTTGAGCCGCATACGGATGCAGGGACTTGCTCAATCAGGCGCTGACCTATCTGCTCAGAACGCAGTGGATGCCAATCAAGGTGGCGTTCGCTGATTGTTTCCCGAACGGGCTGGATATCTATGCGGTTTGATCGAATCATGGTAACAGCGCGTCGATTGTCGTAAGACAATGGCGTGGTTTGCACCGTGAAGGAGCGCGAACGCTTGACCCGAACCCTATGTAACAACGCGAACGAAGGAAACAGGCCTCGCTGTCTGGCCATAGTTGCTCGATATTGAGCAACAGCCGGGAAACCTTGCGACTCGGTGATCGCGAGGGCGAACGGGTGCCAGGATTCACCATTACGGCTTCCGCGATGCGCAGCCCTTCAAGCCTGGTGTGCCGTGGAACGTCGGGATAATCAGAGCAATGGCTGAAAAGACCATTTCTATAGTCGACGACGAAGACGATATCGGATGCTGATTTCAGGCTTCTGGAAGACGAGGGTTATGAAACCGCGAAGCGGGCCAGCGCGGATAAGCTGCCCTTGACGAAATTGGCCGCGCGCGCCCGAACCGATCATTCTCGATATCTGGCTGGAAGAAGTCGTTCTGACGGTTGGAGTTGCTCCATTTCTGGGTTCCGCGAGCACCCCGAGGTCCCCGTCGTGATGATCAGTGCGCACGGATCGATCGAAACGCGGTGGCAGGCAATCAAAATGGCGCCTATGACTACATCGAAAAGCCCTTCAAGACGGATCGGTGATCCGGGGATTGCAGTCGCCGCCATTGAGGGCCTTCCGCCTGCGTCTGGGAAACCGGAGCTTACGGATTGCGCGCCCGGGCCGGAATCCGAAAAACTGATCCGGAGAATCCGCCCCTATCGCGCAAAGCTGCGCCAGGCGTGGGAAAAATTGCGCCGACGGGCAGATCGGCGTGCTCATCAAGGGCTCGGCTGTTGCTGGCAAAGAGGTTCCGCACGTTATGCTCCATGAGCTTTTTCGCCTCGACGCCAGATCAGCCCTTCTTATCAGTGAATTGTGCGGCCATGGCACCTGAAGCGGATGGAAGCGAGATTGTTCGGCGTGGAGGTCCGCGCGGGCTTCGGATCAGGACGGGCGGCAAGATCGGACTTTTCGAGCAGGCACATAACGGACGCTGTTCTGCACGAAAATCGTGATATTGCGATGGAAACTCAGGGCCAAGATTGTCCGGGTCTGCAGGAGCAAACCTTCACACAAGTCGGCGGCAACCGGAAGATCGCCGTGGAGGTACGTGTCGTCTGCGACGGACCACCACGTGACCTGCAGACGGAGATCCGGGCCGGGCGCTTCCGCGAGGACCTTTCTATCGGACTGAACGTGGTGCCCTTGAAGTACCCGATCTCGCTGATCGCCGGGAGGGATATTCCAAGCTGGCGGAGCATTTCATTGCGCCACGCATTCATGCGACTAACAACTCGGATCTATGGTGATGCCGCGCGCCGTGTATCATGCCAAGTCAGTACCAAACGCGACAGAGACGGCGCTCGCTAGTATTCTACACGTTTAATATAAGGAGAGAAGCTGGGGGC
>Ga0163217_1032297_pt1 | contig 12456 bp, 7 predicted proteins | sample SynspAceP_FD_185933 | JGI IMG/M metagenome (GOLD analysis project Ga0163217, IMG submission 185933) | Saline lake microbial communities from Ace Lake in Antarctica - Synechococcus sp. Ace-P (PacBio error correction) | ecosystem: Environmental > Aquatic > Non-marine Saline and Alkaline > Saline ... | reverse complement strand
TGAGGGGCACCGGGGAATACTCATTATAGCATAATGAGGGGACAAAAGTGATTCTTTATTATCAAAACAGGAGTAGGAGGAAAAATTATAAGCCTACCTTATATATAAAATCCAAAAGGCGGGAGAATTTGATAATCTTAATTGTCCAAGCACTTGAGGCAGGACTATAAGTCTAAATTCCAGAAAACGAAAGCTGAAAAAGTGTCAGAAAATATGTGGAAATTAATATTCCGATGAATTAAGAGTTGGTCATGAAGCTCATTTTGGCCCAGTAACCCAAAATTATTTGCGAGTTGGATAAGGTAAATGCCAACTGGGAGATACCATATGATTACCAAATATTTACGACTTTTAAGGCTATAAAATGGCCCAAAAAATAGGGAAAGTAATGGTAGTCTTCATTTGTATAGTTAGACTAAGGTGGTTTTTTAAACTATGCAAAATCTTTGCGATTAATTATTTGGGAAATCTTATATATTAATGCCCATGATTTTTCCTTGTGTTATATTTGGGTTTCATTGAAATAGAATAATTAAAAATTAAATGATGAGTTGAACTTTTTTCATTGAAAAAAATATATGCCTATCCGGTGCCACTGGCCTTTAGGAGGCGTCAATTGCAAATGATCTTGTGTGAAAACGGAGCAAAGGTATGCTCTTGGGAGAGTCCTTGGATAAGCTAGAGGAAAAATGCAAGATAATGCGGATTGGACCTAATAGTGCTTATTTATTCGTTCTTGATGTAATGACGAAAAGCAATTATCCGAATTGAAGAAACACTATTAATCACTAAGTTTTAAAAAAGTTGAGACGAACTGGTGGAATTGTGTCTGTTCAATATTCCATGAGCTACTTTGAAACCTGGATTCAGACCATTTGATATTGACTTGGTGATACCCAAAAGTAGTGGATAAAATTTGTTGTGTTACGTGACATGTCATTCTTACTGGAATAGTAGTGTATAGAGCTGAACAAAAAATATGGCTCAACGCATGGTCTATTTCAGGGTCCATAGAAATTATATCTGCACCTATGGCGGCTAAACAGACCATCTGCAAGAAGGTTCTATGAGGATACTCCTTGGCCAGGCAGGAGTAGATTTCTTCACAAGTGAATGGCACAGCGATTATCGAGATAAGCTCCTCCTATATTGCACAGTGGATTCAAGAATAGAGAGTGGTATAAATGCATTGTCGAGGTGTTGTCACCGATATCGCACTCAAGAAATAGAAGACTTTTAAACCTCAGATAGTGAGTAAAGGAACAGCTTACACTTTGACCGAGATAGGGAAGAGCAAAATTTATTTGACCACATACAATTGGTCTCATTTGCTTTGGGAGTAGACGCATCTAGAGCTGTAACGGTGAATGTTTTGCATTAATCTACTCATATGCTTTCATTGTTGACAGAAGTTCATGAGTTCGAGGTGGAAGTTCTTTTATCGAGGGAGTGTCAGTAATCCATGCAATATTTAAAGAGAAACAACCTGCATTCGGATCAGATATTCCAGTATTTTCTGACGTGCTGGCGTGCGTGTCCCTATCTTATTAAGGATATCAGCGTGTGGTGCTGGCCTGGTGGTATGTTGGGACCTTTGCGAGCCAGTGCCCATCGACGCAGGTCTCTATGTCATCCCAATAGTTAATAAAGGGAACTGTAAAGGGGGGATCATAGTAGAACTAACTCGACCTGAATGGTCCGCGTAGGAAAGTGTTCAATATCTCATAAGGCTATCAATACTCGGTTGCTCCTCGAAAAGGAGTATACATTACGGGCAGGAAATATATTGAAAACTCTTAAGAAGATTAGTGTAGAAAAGCGATTATAACGATGGTCTGTCTTGGAAATTTGATTGCTCACAATGAGCGGACGTGCCAGAACACGTACCAAATGCTAATTAGAGCTTCTATATCGGTGTGCCCATAAAGTTGTATTGTCATTGATATCCCGGTTGCCTTTGCCGCTTTGATTTGTTCATTTTTAAAAGGATAGGGCGAGGTGAGCTAGTACTCTCGGGTCGCCTATGAGTTCCGCAAAAGGGCCGAACCTGTATTATAATATGCTTCTTAGTAAGCAGAACTTGAACGGTCCTATATAGAAGTACCATGCTTCGGCTGTGTGAGATGGCCGGTATTCGTAAAGAGGCCATTTGCCCTTACTTGCACTATTATAGGGTCGACCCTAGAGGCTAGAGTATTATAGGCGATATGATTGACAAAACCGTGCATTACTGGGAGAAACATCTGGCTGTATTTTCTTGAAAAGCGCGTTATATTTCAGTAAAGCTGGCGTAGTTTAGTGTATTGACGCCATCTTAATTCTGAATCATGAAAGACTCTTATGCCAAGAAGTGGGCGCGTTATTAGATGTGGGTCCAGGGTATGTGAAAAATTGCGCTGGCAATTATCCGGATGACCCGCCATTCCTGCGTATTCCTGGATTTTCGTCGAATCGCGCTCATATTTTACCAAATATGGTACATTTTAATGATGCCGGTTAATTAAATTTATATATTGGTGCTATCTCTCTTCCCAGCGAGATAGGCTTGGTGACTGTATCTATGAGAGCTTATCTGGAAAGGAAGTTAGTACACGATATTAGCGCTGGTGAATTTACTTCATGACTTTGTGTCGTCGTCATATAATATTTGTTATGCATCTAGAAATGTATTCCAGGGAGCATTGAGATGGTAGATTTTACGAAGCCGACCCCAAATTCTAGGATTAGACGGATCGCGAGTAGCTATAGGCCGAGGGATAAGTGAGTAGCACGCTTAATGAGAACTAACCGGAATAAGGCACATTGAGTTGGGGCAAGGGATGCTCTGAGATTTAATTTTAGGACCCAGATCCATACCAGGTTTTTTGCTGGACTCCGATAAAGAATAGAGACGATATTTTACTCTCTGCGATTTGTGGATACAAAACTGATTGAGAAGACTAGGTAAATGGGCTCAGCATTCTTTCGTACTGATAGTCTGGAAGAAAGGAAGAGGGGAAGTGTTATAAACAATAAACAAGCTCGATAAATTTAAAGTTATAACAATGCATGAGGGTGAGCATAATTGTTAGCAAAGTCCATACTCCAAGGTATGTGTGGCGTCGGTTAGATTGTATAAGGAACTGTGTTCAACGTTATAAAAAACAAGATTACTTTTGTAATAGTTTGTCTCGTACGAATTAAAATATAAAGTTGTTTAATTGGCTTTGCTAACGTTGATACGGCTCAGTGGCTAAAAAAGAGGTGTAATATGGAATGTATAAACCCTAGGAAAGAAATTAATTGTTGCCATTGGGATAGTTGGCGTGTGAGGTTCGGTAGTGACTGGTCTTATTCTAGATATACAGATCAACAAAACTTTATATTCTTTGCCCAATTGCCTCGTTCCTATAATCGCCCTCCTGATCCAAAAGGAATTATTTGAGCTGATGCAAGAGGCATCTTAATGGAGAAAATTCAGGGAGGGGGAGAGTTACAGATCAAAACTATTTCCCGTTATGGACGGTGGCGCGAAGCGGAGGTTATTGGAACTGACTACAGATCTTGGTAGTGTGGCATGCACAATAGGTAAGGTGGCCGCGTTCCATGTCCTACTTTTCACAGAATATAGGTGTTGGGAAGTACCCATGTTGTGTTGGGGTTTAACCGGAAAAATATTGCTTCAGTGTATTGGCGAAGATAATATGACTGAAAAGAGACTTTTGGAGGGCGGAAGTGAACAGTTTGCGTCGGGTGTGGGCCTCTGTGTGCTTTTGGTTTACTGTGATTCTATCGAAATAATTTAGTAAGCAAAAGGCTTGTATACCTTTAGTACGGTTATTCAATAAAGGTGCCCCAAGTGATCGTAGAAAGTGGGTTTAAAAAAGATTTTGATGGTTCATTAACGATCAAATGGCCTGGTTCAACGCAGTCAACGTATTTCCTGCGGGGGTAGCTCACTCGCGTACCGCCCAATGTGCCTATGGAGGAGCTTTTACTGCTGACAGCAAACGCTGGTGGATGTGCGGAAAACATATATCCACCTCTCCTAGCTCCAAGCCATTAGCGAAGCGTTGCGAATTTCCTATACGAGCGTAGAACGAGCAGTGGCCTAATTTGTACCGATTGTGTTGTAGGGGGGACCTGAGTTTTGGAGATGAAATTACGTATGAACATGTTCATTACGAAAAGATGGTATTTGATTGGGCTAGCAGCATGAGAGGTTGTCAAAAAACCAAAAGATATTACTGGCAAACAGTAAAAGAAGCGGTATGGAATCATTAGAACAGAGAACAATGTATAAATTCGCGTAAATCCTGAAAAAGCCCTTTTGCTAGATAAATACCTAAACCCCATTTATAGGAAGAATTAAATAAGGAACTTAACTGAAAAAGATAATTCCGAAGAAACTATTGAACAATCTTAAATAATTGCGAAAGACGTAATAAATAGTTGGTATAGGGACATTGAGGTTTGGTTAGGTAACTGTATTTTAGTTGTTGTACTGATTTGGTATGCAGTAGTTTACGCACTTTTACTATTATTGGGCAATCAGGTCTTTTACCGACGGAGATTTGCGTAGATTTTCTTTGACTCTGGGTAAACGGATATTGCGGCGCCGTTGTACATTAATCTGGTAGAAAAAAAGCTACGTGCCATACTGTCAAAAACTTTTTTATATGGCGGCGCTTCCCGGGCTAGTGACAGACAAAAACAAAGAAAGCACAAGGATAAGTCAGGGGTATTAATTTGTGCAATATTTTCATTGGTCAGATAACGGTGCTGGTAATTTAGGTGGGACGGTAATTCGTGGTTATATTACTCTTCAATTGTGGTGACACATTATCACCAGCGCCTGTTGATGTTGCACGTTGTTGTGATCATGTATAGCCTATATTAGGTGCCATATTTGCGGGCCTTGTATCATTATAATTTTCTTCCTTTAGATGCACATGAACAAAATATTCCTTTCAACGCCAACCATTTGAATGAGGGTACATATTGTGAAACCCAATATTTAGTTATTAATGCCCTGTCTTTGCACATATTGTTTAATCTGGCTATTCTAGGCTCAAGGCACATATAAGTGCTGGTAACCCAGCTTTGCTTTAGATGATATATCGGCTAGAGCAGTTAAGATGAAGTAAGAAAATTATTCATTACATCACGATCGAAATACAAATAATCTGTTATTCCATAAATGTGGAGTAGTTCCTCTATATTTCACACCTGCGTCAACTACGTGATTTATTTTAGTAATGATTATACAGTAACACAAAGCACCATAAGATAAGTCTCCGATGTGATTTGTCCGCATATCTCCCACCTATCTCACTTGTCTAATTTTTGCTCGGAGATGAGTTTTTTTATACGAGCGATGTAAGTTATTGCTTAATGTTTCAACATTTTTGCACGATGATAATGAGCGTTACTTGGGAGTTGGAATCAGTGAGAGGTGAGTAGAGGTATGCGGGTGTTATATTTTTGGATACATCTGCTATGTTATTTTAGCTGTTGCTTATGCTTATTCCTCTGTAGTCGGCTCGAGCGATTCTTTGCGCTGCATCTCTATAGTGCGCACGTAATTAGAAGGAGATACCATAAATTCTTACTATACCGTATAACCTGAGTGAGAGAAGTAATTGCTTATGTTGCCTTGCTATTGTTGTAAAATAGGTCGAATTTCAACGACCAGGACTTGATTATGTTATGTCCCTGCTCGTGTCCTTTACGTCATATTTTTTATTTACTAATAATTGTGCCTTTAATATTTTGTGGTCTATTCAACAGATTGAGGTTTTTTAGTAATGGTCTCCTCGCGGTTGACTGCTGATCGTCCTAAGGTGATATTCGCCGGTCTTGGATATGAACTCAGTGGGAGTTCTGCCGCTTGTCGCTATTTATGCCTACTTTTAATGTGGTCTTTGATATGTGCCGTTCCGAAATGGGAATGAGTGTGGTTTGGTGCAAGGATAGTTACACTTATATAGCGAGTTGGTTCGTTTTTATGTAAGTATATTCCTCTCCTCTCTAGAATGAGATGAATAGCCTATTTTCACAAGCCGACACCTTATTTGCTGTAATTTTGCAAGCTCCGACTCGCGTGGGCCTATTTTGCGATTACTTCGACCCCTGTGGGGATCTTTGTTCACGGCTACGGAAGCCCGCCCATCCGCTGTGTGATTATTTCAGTATTGTTTCGGTTATTTAATGGGAACTTAAGTTGCCGTTTAATAAGCATCTAATCCCCCTATTTACGCTCCGTGGCTCTCAAAGACTACGATTTATCTGGTGTCATTTAGATTTCCTCCATGCTCATTGTCCTCTGTGTTCGCACGGGTTGAATCTGCTCTCATCAGATCTGCGCTGGATTCCTTTTGTTAGTCTTTGAAAAAACACCTATATTGGTACTTGCGTTGTTGCTGTTCATCAATTATATACTCACTTTACTTATGTGAGTGAGCAGCCTTTAATGGTATGAAGCCCAGCTTATTCACTCTATTTTATAACTACCTGTGAGTATTTCCGATCCGGTTTGATGGCAAATTGGGTATGCATCCGGTTCCATTTGGAATGGTATCCGATTCTCCAAGATTTGTAGCTGTTTGGACCACGCACGTCTGCCGCCTGCGAGCCTGCTGGGTAGGTGCGGTGATGTTGGTGTCGTCGCGAAGGGTACCTCTTGCGTCACAGAAAGTTATCAGCATGATTGCCATGACATGCTTTTGGCGCCGCGCACATAGACTGCTTGCTTTTTACTCTCTCTCGACTACTTAGTTCTCAGAGATATGAATCTCTTCATGTGTTTCCCACTAAGGTATTCTATAGTTTGGCTTATTGAGTGGCTGAGTTATAACGAAGACCTAAATTATCTAATTTCTATTATTACTTCCCTATCGCTCTTTTGTGATCGGGAACTTTTTTTGTTTGTAGATCTGGTATCTTTTTGTGGTGGGGCTAATTCTTCACGGAGTGCCAATAACTATGGAAAGCTCTTGTGATCATTTTTACTTGACCTTAATTGTAATATCATAGTTAGTCTGTTCGTTTACTGGTTTATGTTGCGTGTAGTTTGACGGTATGGTAGTGAGGCCCGGTTACATCTGATTTAAGTCAATAATTAAATTATCTTGACATAAAGAGATTATAATTAGTATTCAACCCTATGTTACTAGATAGCAAATTGAAATAGTCAGAGTGAGATTTTTCAAAATAAATAGCACATAACTACCCAGACGCTTACCAACAGAAACAAAAGTGAGTGACGTAACTTTATTATCGGATAGTTAATCGGAGACGTGAAACACTCTGATCCGTAATTTATGATAGTGCGCACTGAGGATGCGTAATTGCTGAAAATTTTGCAGCTGATGTTATAAAGAAGGGTCTATTGGGGATGGTCAAAAGGTGGTTATTCTCATTCCTTTTTACCAAATCCCAATACACAATATATGAATGTTATGGCCCTGATTGTAACAGGGTGTCTTGGTAACACCTTAATAAGTAAACGGTATTTTTGCTGGCATGTCGGCCGTTTGATGCCCGACATTGGACACAGTTTTACCACCGTATCTACTGGAGGTTGGTCTAATTTTTATTCGGAGGGAACACGCTCCGACTTACAGAGTAGGACGGTTATGGTGAATCGATCCAAAGTTAAGTCTAAAGGTTGCCTATATACTTCCGAACTAAGGGTAATAAAATATCAGGATTAGAAAAAGAGGCTGGTTACTTACCGCCAAGGATATGTGTCTGCTCGCGGGAAATCGGTGGCCACAATACCATGCTGGTTAGGTGTATGCGGTCTTTTGCTTCGTTCTGTGATCGCCGAATCAGGCACTTTGGAAGATAACCCGGAAGTTTAAATGTATATACTATGGTAGCACGTAATATAATGGGGCCAAGGGAAAGGCCAATGTACTATTATCGACCCCTATTCGTTATTTCTGGTGGTTTAATTACTATACGACGCGTGGCGTAAATTGTTGGAAGCGGAAGCTTTTGAGATGTAATTTGTACCTGACAAACAGATTTTGTGGTGTAACTACATATGGTGCTGAGGCAGCTTGATAGACGTGCCAGAACGACGTATTGTTCATCGGAGGCAATCTGATCTTTTGTGTGTGGAAGTGAGTTCGATCGTATATTAATAATTGTCGGGTATGTTTTAATCCCGGCTCCCATTGTTTGACGCATCCACTGGATAGCATGACGCCTCATCCTCTTATCTCCCGCAATAGGCCAGCTTCCGAAAAGTGCATTTGTAATACAGTGAAACAAAACTGTGTTGGGCTCTGATCACCTGCATACAATAAATCATTACACGAACATGGGTTAATTTATTTTACTCTATCACATGACCTTATGTAGTAGCATCACTGGCCTTAGTGCGTTACTATGGTAAACTTCCCTGTATCTTGATAGAATAATATCAACCAACTTTATTAGCGGCTCTACAAGGAACTTATGGGTATTTTCGTCCTGGGAACGGCAGACTAAAACAAGGGATTTGTATTCCAGATGGGAGCGCGTGGCCTGCAGTTGGAAGAATTTCGAATTTGCCTGGTGAGGTAGAATTAGTGGCAACCGTGTGGTGCGATCTTTAGGTAGGAGGCATGTTGACCATCTATTTTGTTATGATACCTCCCTGGTTGATTGGCATTGAGGGGATTTAAGCTTTTAAGGATACAGGTTGGCGTTGTAGGTGACACTGGTGCGCTGAGCTCGCCGGCAATTGTCAAGTCGTACCTGTGAGTATTTCTCAAGAAATTGAATGCTGATACAGTCGATAAGATTGGCATTGCCTCAAACAAAGGTACCAGCAGGGGTCAACTTATTTGATTTTTCCACTGTTAATTTGAGTTAACGGATTTTCTAACTATGTAAACGATTTAAACACTTTACTATGACATGTGATAAAATTTGGAAGTCTATGATTAATTGGGATATGTCGGAAAGTAGTAGTCGCTGGGAAGAATCGAGATTAACATTGTATCTAATACAGTGCGTCCAAAATATACTAAGAAGCCAGGTGGTTGTGTTTTCGAAATTGAGATAGCTCTTCATATGATCCAAAAACCTTGGAGTGGAAGTTTTACCGAACCGAAAACTAGCCAAATGATCCTTATACTGACGCTATGTCGCGATGATTGTATGATATAACACGTAACAAATTTCCTCCTTGAAGAGCGGGAGGGATGTGTGTTAGTAGAATTGATGAAGATGAACGGGTACTTTGTTTAAAGGATCTCGTTATGAACAGACCAGTAGTATTTGTCCGATGTTGTTGCGTTTTTGAGCTATGACATGACATTGCGATGGACTCTTCAGGGGTTTCCTTGTGATGTTTTTCAAAAAATCAGGTTTGAATGCCTAGAAAAATGTAATACGCTCGTGTACCTTTGGGTATTGATAGTGGCTGCATATTATAACTCATCCCGGTGTTGTTAATGATGACAGGCATTGAGCCTATTGATCCAGATGAGGCACTAAAATAGCTCGGCGTCTTTGGGCAAATGGCTATCACAACTCGACTACAGTGGTCTCGAAACCTGTCGGTGTGATAGAAAACGCCTTTGTCGCCACTATTATGGCTCAATTGGAGCGTGGTGATTGTTGGTAGCGTTGGTATGCCTGGCCTCTTTCTCCAATATAGTTGAATGTGTGATTCTGTGCAGACTTACAGGCTTACTGCGGAAAATGATGACCATACATCCTGAAATGTACATATGGGTATTCCTTATACAGGACCGCAACGTGATATTGGTCGTGGAAAGAAGTCTCATTGCTCTCTTGTAAACCTGGTTACACATAAAATTGGAGTCTTTGGAACGGTAGGTGAAGTACCGCTCGTTTGTTGGTTCCTTGAGGATGGCAATATTGATGAGGGCTGTTTGAATGGTGTCACCAAGTGTCTGAAACATGTTCAATTGCGCTCAGCGTTGATACGCGACTATCTTGAAAGGATTTTATGGGTCACGGAGGTATTGCCGATACTTATGCGGCCAATTGCAACACGTGTAAAACGCTTTGCATATATGGAAGATCCGTACTTTACGGTGCCTTGTGTTATTAGTGCTCGATAATCTAACTTTTCTGCTACTGTTGATACTGAGGAATCTGCTGAAGTAATGAAGCACGTTCTCAGAGTGCCATCATGACTAACTGGTGCGAGTTGCTTTTGAGACAGGAGATAGGCGGCATGTGCTAACTTATATATGCCCCTACTCGTATCAGATAGAATTGTGAGTGTCAAAAAATGCCCAATGAACTAGGAGGTCTAACGGGGAGTTTTTTAGGCTCCCGTTGCCGATTTAATTCGACTTTTAGAAACATTCTGGACGAAGGCTTTAGAAATCAAATGAAGTACGGCCTTGTATGGCTTCATCCCGTGAGTGTGGATTAGGTTTTTAGTAACGTTTCGCCACTGAGCCGTCAATCATACAAGGTAATTACTTAGATGATTTGATCTAGTTACACGTTATTTGATACCTTCTTCGTAGCACTCGCCAGTTACTCTAGATGGTGTCTGGACGCCTTTTTGGTGGAGGAAGAGAGATTACTGGGCTTCAGGGATATAAGGAAGCATGGTAATGAGACTGATTGATAAGGGTTTAGCTATAGTTTTAAACCTATTCCTTGAATTGTGGCGATATTTGCCTGGGTGTTTAATTTAGAATTCTTACCAATCATTATTAAGTAAGTCTAAACTTAATTCTCTGAACAAAATCATTAATGTCAATAAAGAGAAATGTCGTTTATTATACGCCATGGAGGTCACTGCAACAACCCACTACTCCCGGTAAAATTAGCTCAGGTAGTTGAGAACGAAACTGCCCTAGCGAAAAAAGAGATTTTGGTGAATTTAGGATTGTGTGAACTTTGTGCTACTGAGATTTACGCAAATTGTGGGCGATCCTAAGAGTTTAGTGCCATACAAGGTTATGTCGGCTGATTACGCGGAACGCAGCACAGGTAAAGCCCAGTATTGACGCATCCGTAGCTGCTGGAACTGCAAATGCGTATTATCCATATGTGCATACGGCAATGTTGGTCGCATAAATCCTATGGTGAATGTCGGTAGTCCAGTATTCTATCGTTCCATACAACTCTATACTGTACCACCATATGATACTTGTAAATTCTTCGTGTACTTCGTCCATAGTACCCATAGATTTAAAGGCATGGAGGACGAGTAAAATATATAGTACAAGAAAAGGGCGAATTGCACAGCTCATTTGGGCTTATGACCTTATCATCATTACAAACACTCTACACGCCTCATAAATTCGAGACGCAATTACTGGCGGTTGGGGATATGTTATGCTTCCCTGTATAATATATTTCGTATAGTTGGACTCTATGAGTGGGTTTTTGCGATTGCCCTCTAAATAACATAGGCTCAGAAACGCATAATAAATTCGCTGACAATACATCTGATTTATTGCTTGCTAAAAAGCTCCTAAATTAACGACTACTCAAAGGGAATGCTGGGATTAGGTTATGTGGCATTATTGCCGAAATTAAACAAGCTTTTGTCCCATTCCACAACGGTAATCCGATACCAATGTCGGTGACTATATTTAACCTTGTTTGATGCAGCCAGTGTTGTGCCTACTTTTGAAGAAAACGTCACATCAAAAACAAGATTACACCTCCGGTACAAACCTTTATGCCTGTAAAAACAGGCCATTATTGAAACCAAGAAGAAAACCGTTGAAAGCGTTATGCCAGATATACTAAAATCCTGGGGAAAAACTTTATTGAAGTGGTTATAGGCTCATTGATTGGAATATGTTAATAGAATAAGAACATCTTCTAAATTATCACTCATTATAGAGGCCTAGAACGATAATACATTTTAGGAAAAGCGATGATTTTCTTCGAAAAGAGGTTTTACCATATATCCCGGTTAAGGAATAAATATGACACGTTATAGAATACCAATTAGGGCAAATAAGATTATTTCGGATATTCAAAACCTTTTCTAAAAGTTATTAAAGAATATTTGTGCAAATAGAGTCATAAGCCTGATTTTGCGTTTATGAGTTGCCTTTGCTTGCAACGGTCATAGTTTGGATTTGTGGTGAATTAGTAGGTGTAAAAGCCTTTTGGGGATATTCCGTAGGCACAGTGCTGACATCCAGGCATTAGTGTCTGATGTTTGTGTTTCTGGAATGGCATGTTTTATAATTCGTCTCCAATATTAGCAAATAAAATAAGAAAGTCCCAACCATGAGTTTAAACGCAGTCAGAAGTATGGAGGAAAGCAATATTGGTTCTCACTTGGCTCGCCTATGCGGGATTTTATTCGGCAGGAAAAAATTGATCGGTCACCTGAGTTCCAGTTGAGAAGATTTATATTATTGTTGGGGACAGCGAACTCTTCGGGTTCCTTTCTAGCTATTTTTTGTATATAGTTTGAATATACCATAGGCCAATTTTGTAATGACGGTACCTGTAATCGATACCTCGGAA
>Ga0163217_1111429_pt1 | contig 12459 bp, 23 predicted proteins | sample SynspAceP_FD_185933 | JGI IMG/M metagenome (GOLD analysis project Ga0163217, IMG submission 185933) | Saline lake microbial communities from Ace Lake in Antarctica - Synechococcus sp. Ace-P (PacBio error correction) | ecosystem: Environmental > Aquatic > Non-marine Saline and Alkaline > Saline ... | reverse complement strand
CCGTTTTGGTTCAAAAAATCAAGCATCCTGCAATCGCGATGACACAGCCCCGCCCGGATGGTGATTCCCGATCTCGAGGCGCCGCGTTGTTCGGCATAAAGACAGGGTGCCGCTGCAGGTTGCGCCGTTCCAGCAGGTTGATCTGGTCGAGGATGCGGTTCCCGCGCCCTCGTCAGATCGCGCGACGGTTTTGACCCAGTCCAAAGCTGTATTTATTAGCCCCGTGCGACCCACAACAGCGCGCCAGACGGACATTTTCAAATACGCTCATCGCCGGAAAGATGTATGGTGATCTGGAATGAACCGGCTAAGGCCCTGCGTTGTCTGGTGGGTTTCGAGCCCCGCCAGATCCTCGCCATGGAGCTTGACCGTTCCAAGCCGACGGCGCAAACCGTGCGGTGACAGTTGAACAATGTCGATTTACCGGCACCCGTGTGCCCGATCACGCGTGGCGCTCTGCCTTTTTGCCGATGCTCAGGTCGAAGCCGCGGATGATTTCGGCCTTGCCAAAACTTTTCTTTGAGGCCGGGTCAGTTGCAGTGCGGGTTGCTCATGACGCGCCTCCTTTGTTGGTTGCTTCACTCCCATGCTTTCTTTCAGCGCGGGTTGCTGTGGCCTTGGCGATTGGCCAAGCCCGATCAGCGTTTTCGCACCGGCACCAGCCACGGCATCAGCGTAGTGGCCTGTCAAACGTGTCCAGAAGACGGTCATCTCGTTGTCGCCAGATGGCCCCCGTGGACGTAGTGGAAACGTCATCTCGACCAAGGCGGCCAGCCCTATCAAACCGATCGCCGCGGGAGCAGCGTCTTGAGATAGGCATGACCCAGGCGTTGATTTGCCTTGCCCAGCTTGAGATACAGGCACGTGATCATCGCAGACCTGCCAGAACCACCGGGGAAGAAACACCACCGTGGATAGGAAACAGATGCCCGCATAAAGGCCCAAGCTCTGTCGAAAGGCTCAGAACGGTTTGCAGCAACGTAAAGGCGATGCCCCGATGATTGGCCCGAAAAAGAACCCGACACCGCCCAGGAAGGTCACCAACAGGATGATCCCCGATGAAGTCATGTTCAGGTTTTCCCGGTCACGATTTCATTAGTTGATCGCCAAACAGCCACCCGCACACCGGCAAAGAAGCCCGAGGCGACAAAGCTGTAAAAACTACCCACGCGAGGAATAGCCAGAAACTTGCCCGTCAGGGTTGTCGCGCACGGCGTTTGCCATACGGCCCCGGTGTGGCTCCACAGATACATGAGCGCGGGCAGAGACCACGACCAGCCTGCGGTTCAGGGGAATAAACCTCGATCTGTTGCGGAACGCTACGCTCCAGAAGGGCGCGCATAAGTGCCGGTTGCCGCTGATGCCGTCTTCGCGCGCCAAAGAATGCGACCGATGATAACCGAACAGGCGGCAATCAATTTCACCGACCCCCAAGGAAGATCATGGCGAAATTACCGTGCCCGCGTTGCGGGTGAAAACGCCCCGACAATCATCGCCAGCCCCGCGAAACAGCCCGCCAAACACCGGCAGGTCACCAGCGGGATGGTCGGAGAAGGAAATCGGACATGTTCATGATGTGCATACAGGCAAAACCGCCCACGCCAGCATAGACCGCATGACCAAAGGACCAGCATGCCCCCTGCCGAGCAGCATGTTATAGGCCAGCGCAAAGACGATTGTGATCGACATCTGTTTCATGATCGTCAGCGCCGAGTTAGTGGTAAATACCATCGGCATAATGGCCAGCCGACAAGAGGCGAATGACCCAGGGGCCAGTTCAGCACCAGCGAAGCCTGGACGCATACGCTGCGCGGGTTTTGACGGGTCGTGGTGCATCTGCTCTTCGGGGCGGGGTGCCTTTTGGAAAACGTCGTGTTCTTGGATCTTGAACTGTTCATGAGCTGCGCCCTTCCGAAAAGACCTGCCGGGCGGAAGATGAGGGATCAGCACCATCAGGATATTAGGGCAAGATGTCGGCGATCTCGGCTGGTGAGCCTCCAAAAAGATCGCGGAATAATGCTGTCATCCAGGTCTCGAGGTCTCGAAATTGCCCAAGGGCGAATCAGAATATTCTCCATCTCGATGTGTAGGATGTTGGCGAATGTCCGTATCCAAGCGATCAAGAGCGACGCGATCAACGCCCCCCACAGCGACCCAAGGCCGCCGATCACCGATGGTCACAAACAGATCGACCCAGCACAAAGGCCATCCCCGGGAAGTCCCAAGGGACCGGTCCGGCCAATCACACCGGCCACACGGGCGCAGCGCCGTGCAACCCCGATAACGCCCATAAAGAATCAGCGGCACGATTGTGGCCCAGGCTTCGACCGTGCGCGGATAGCTAAGCGCGGCCTGAATAATCATGCGACGCGTGTTTTGGTTCAGCACGTAAAGCAGGCCCGATGAACGATGCTGATCTGAGTATGAAGATCATGAATTTAGTATGCGGGATCGAGTTCCCCGAGATCGCAAACGCGGTAAAGTTTCAACGCAGTCAGGAACGGAAATAGGGCAGTTGGTTCGCCCCAGAAAATTGCACCAGGTCTGATCAACAACGCAGACCAAGGTAAAGATTTCAGCTCGGGCACGTGCCCCTATTGAGTGAACGCGGCGCAGGCCGTATCGTTCAAACACGGCCCCCATACCCCCACAAACAAGTGGCGCGATCAGAAGCCCCATCCAGAATCAAAGCGCGATCTGATCTGGTAAGCGAAATAGGCGCCAAGGCATATAAAAGCTGCGTGAGCGAAGGTTCAAAACGCCCATCATCGAAAAAGATAAGGGTCAGACCGCGGAAAGCATGAACAACAGCCATTCCATAACCAGACCCGTCGATGAGGTTGGACGAGAATGAGGGTCCATGAGGCCTAGTTAGTGTGTGGCAAGGTGCAAAGGGGTCCGCTGCGACACGCAGACGGACCGAGAAAAATCGCCTTATTCGGGCGTTCATCTGGCGCAGGTTGTCGGCTGTTTCCATCGACGCCATTTCGACGCGTCGATCGTCACGACACCAAAATCCCGACACTGATCATAGTCGAAATCCAGGTTTCGTTTGTGTGGACGGCCGACGTGCATGTCTTGATGAATTGGTGATCCTGAGGACGCATAAAACATTTTTTTGCCGCCCCCACATGCTGTCGTATTCCATGCCTTCCAGCCTTTGCCCAGCAACGGCAACAACATCTGTCGCGCTGCCCGCCTCGCGTGATGGCTTGGGCCAGCATGCCGATGGTGTTTGAAGATACGGGCTTTGGTCGATGTTGCCGTCCGGATATTTCCAAGGAACGCGTTGTATGTCTCGCGTTGGCTCTTCCGTGGCAATCGTGTTTGATGATGCTGCCCTGAGAGATTCAGGCGGATCTTGTCTTTACCGCTTTCACCAAAGCGGCGGTGAGCCGCGGAACCCGCAGCGTAGTAGGTATAGATCGGACCCTCGAAACCGTTGTCGATGATCGCTTTACCAATGCCCAGCATGTCTGCGCCCCAGTGCCGGTGATCACGGCATCCCGCGCCAGAGGAAACCACCTGCGCGCATAAGGCGTAAAGTCTTTTACCTGCCGATGGGTGCAGTTCGTCACGACGACTTCGATGCCGTTCACCTTTCGCGCCCAGCATTTCATTGGCGGCCGCAGACACAGCCTTACCAAGGAATAATCCTGCCGAGGGATGTAGACTTCTGATGCTTGTCGTCCTGAACGATCACATCGGTCAACGCTCATCTTGATGTCGGATATGGGGTCGAAACGGAAATGCCAGAAGTTACATTTGTCATTGGCACGCAGGCCGTCCACAGCGCGTAGTTCAGAACAGAACCACGCTGTCGGGGTTGCGCGACGTTGTTGCTTGTTCGATCGCTTCGGTCCCAAGGCGTTCGCCAACGCCCGAGGAGTTCCCCGAACGATTATAGCGTGCGCCTTGGTCCATCGCGACCTGAAGGCTGAATAAAGGGAGGTCTTTGGGGCTGATCTTGTTATCAAAGCCAGCACCTTCCATTTGCTGGCCAATCCAGCCCAAACCACCTTGTGCGTTTCACCATGTAGTCAGCCGCGAATTCGAACTGATGCAAACCGTTGTAACCGGGCCTCTTGCGAATGGACCGGACAGGCGGAATCAATGAAAACCGCGATTTTGATATTTTCGGCCCAAAGGCGCCGCTCGCCCCAATGACCAAGAAAGCGCGGAAAACCGCCGCCCGTACTTAGCGATATTTTTCATTTCAATCCTCCCAAGGACGGCCCGGCGCTTTTTGCGTTTTTTAGAATGCCAGACCTTGGAAAGAACCTGCATAATGCGTTTATTGTCAAACCGCCTCTATTCATAAGTTGCGAGGCGATACCGTTCTTCATGCCCATATCTTGGCGTGACAGCAGGTGTTTGGGAATTCCAATGCAGCTGGGCTGCGACGGATTTTTTTCTCAACAGGCCGTACGAATAAAACGTTTGATACTAAATAGATAAATAAATCGCGCATTTCTGGGCTGCCACCACGCCGAATTTGTAAGGCTGCCTGACAAGGTCCGCCGACGCTTGCGCGAATGTTTTTTTCACATAACCCGATGTGAATCCTGACAAAGTCATGGGCTGCGCACTCGGCAAATCCCAGGCGGCCGGCATACCGGATAACATCAGCCCACGCCGGCAATCTATACCGTTCGCGACAAGTTGATTCCCCGCGCACGGGGGGAGCAGCCTAGAACCGGATTGCTGATCGCCCTGTGCCGCATTCCGCAAAAAGCTGTTGCATAGGTCGCTCAGCTGGGCTTCTTGACGTGAAAAGCCGGGTCCCGCGACATTTAGCCCGTAAAACTTGCGAGGCCGTTCGGCGCGAAAAAACGACAGGGCACGCTATTGCCGTTCACATCCGGGGCGCAGGTCACCATAGCTTGGAGCAGAAGCCTTTGTCCGCCAAAACTCTGCTACTGCGTTGTCATAGCATGTCACGCGCGCGGGCCTCGAACTCCGAGCCTTCGCGCGCCCAGCGAAAGAGGCACGTCGCGGGAGTCGTCTTCATGCCCATAAGAAATGGCCCGACCCAATGGCTGAATCGAACAACGCAAGGACGCGACCCGACGCGATTTTGCAGGCCAACATCCTCGCGCGAGCGTGTTGGTTTCGCATATAGACAAACATCCAGCCGGTTGCACTTCGCAATCCGCGATCGTGACATTAAGGAATTGGGTCCGTCGCCAGCTTGCGCATCTCTCTTGCGCTCGGTCGCGATCTCCATTGCTGGCCAGTACACCAAAGCCAAGGCTGTAAGACGCCCGCGCCCAGCCGATATGTGGCCTGGTGCGGGCGTTCAGCGAACAAGCGTTAGTCCAGTCGACCAGCGTGGCCGTTCAGACGCGATACCGTCGCTTTGGCACCCGGTCCGTTCGAGAAATCCGTGTTTGGTCAGGGGCCGTTTCATTTCCCGAAGCAGCGCACACATCCAGCCGCGGGCAAGCGCCCGTGACAAAGTTTCTTGTCCTTCGTCTCTGCCGGATCTGTTCGCGAACTCGGTGGGCAATTATTTGCCTCCAACGCTTTTAAGCCCGTTTTTCCGCCAAAATTACCCGCACATAAGGCACCGACCTTACAATCAGCGCCGTTTCGGCGTAGAGGCATTTGCCGTCCAGCGCAGTTTCACACACGCCCTGGATGCCCGCCATGCGGAAGAAGCAGAACGCAAGGTAGGAAGCCAAAGTTGTCGATCCCTTCCAACCCGCGGCGTTCGCAGGTATTCCCACGATGAATCAGGCATCAGTCGGCACGCAAGTTGCATTGCGCCGGTGCCACCCCGCCAAAGCCGCGCCCTTCGGTGCGCGGGCATCTTGCCACGGCATGAGTTACGGCGGCAAGGTCGGCGTAAGGATGGCCAATGCGTCGGACAGTTCCCAGTCCAGAATGGCCAAGCAATTTGGTGCCGTCTTTTTTCGAACATCATATTGTCGATGCGATAGTCGCCATGCACTAAAGCGTGCGCTGCCCGTCGTCGTCGCGGTGGCTCGCGGTTCAGCATTTTCGATCAGCTGGTCATCGCGGCAGATCTTGGGTCTCGGAGGCGCGTTTACTGTTTTGGTCCAACGACGCACCTGACGTTCATAGTAGTTACCGGGGGGGCCATAGCTCCGACAGGCCAACGGCATCGAATATCCACATCGTGCAAGCCGACCCAAACACGCGGTTCATCTCGTCGATGGACACCGGCGCGGGCCTGCCTTGTCCATTATCGGGCATTGCGCGCGTCCATAAAAGTGGCGCCCGTCGAGTCGTGTCCATTGATGTTAGAAGGCCGACCCGATTACGTCATCGTCCTCGCACAGGAGGTGCATTTCGATACGACATCAGTGTCCTGCAAACGGCTTTTTGTACGCGGAATTCACCGGTCAACCGCATGGGCGGCATTTCAACAAAAACTCCCGGCGGCTATGCGGCGTAGCACATAGTTGCGGCGCGGTTTCAGCAGGAAGTCGGTTCGATTGCCCGCGTGTGAAACTTGGAGAACCTCAAGCGGGCCTTTTAAAGGCCCTCAAGGTGTTCTTCCAGATTAGGGCGCTGACCTTCGGACATATCGAGTGTACTGGGTGGTCTGTGCTTCATGGCCTACCGTTCCTTAACAGAGTCAGGCATGCCAGCGGTCTGGCTGACATCAAGATGCGGCGTCGCGTTGAATTCATGCAAGAAAAAACGCGGACTTGGTGAAGACGCAATTTGGTATTGATGTGTCTTGAATTTGCAGGATTCAAGGTCATCATCATTTTTGCGCGCCCAAGGATGCGAAAGCTGTAAGCTGTCCGATTCACGCCGCCCGAGCTCACGGCCAGCACACGCTCGGCCCCTTCGGCACAGGCGATCATGCCGGGGCGGCCTCCACGCGGTTTGTAAGCTGCCCCAAGTTCGCTGGGCCTTCGATTTCGTCGCCTTGCCACTGGAAAAACGGTCTCGCCGCAGGGTGCGAAAATGCACCTTGCGGTTCGCCTTTACCAGATCCGAACGGCCCCTATTATAGCGCGCGTTTCAGCAAGTCCGGTTGGAAATACATATTCATTTCCAGCCCGGGGTGGTATCGCCCTGCCTCGAATCCCATCGAGCAAGCGTTTCTTTCTGGCGGGTTCAGGGTCCGGTGATTGTCCGGTCCGGCACCACGCCCTGTATCGCGAAGCAACTGGCCACGGGCCTCGGATTGCCGGTGCCAAGGCCGAAGCTTGTCGTAGTTGTCAGCCCAAAGGACGCCTGACCGTGACGTTATGACCTGAGCTCTCCCATAGGGTTTTTACAGAAACCTCGAAGAGGCCAGCAGCGCCCGATGCCGCCAAACCGACACACATGGTGCAGACAACGTATATTTGGCACCGCGACCGCTTGCCTTCGATCAGCGCGTTGTGCCAACCAGCGCGCGCCCGACATGCCGTAGGGGTGGACCGATCGAAAAATCGCGCCGCCGTCCACGGTCAACAGCTCGGTCCGGATGCCCAAGCTGTCGCGCGAGGCGATAACCTGGCAAGGCGAAGGCTTCGTCAATTCCCACAGACCGATGTTCTTCGATCTTCAGCCCGTGCTTCAAAGAATTTCGGCACGGCATAGATCGGGCCGATGCCATTTCGTCGGCTCGCAGCCTGCGGCCATCACGCCAACGTAAGCGGCCCATATGTGGCTGAAAGACGCGGCGTTCGCGTTCCTTGGCTTCCATGACCACCGGCGGCAGATGCACCATGCGGAGGACTGCGAGGCTTACCGCGGTGATGACATTTGCCCGGGCAGGTGGATGCATCTTTGACCCACAGGCTTCAGACCTGCAAGGGCTTTCGGCCGTGGTCCAGGCCGGTTGCCCTCATCTTATTTCCACGTAAACTTTCGTGCTTGGAATCTCTTTGCGTAGCTTGTCCTGAACCATTCATTGTAGTGGTCATTGCGGGGGGGGGGGACACGATCTCGTCGTTCAAAAACGGCCGGCCTGCTTTTGCGCTTGTGTCAGCTCTTGGCTCGCGCGCCGCGTATTCGTCTTTGCGCGTCGCGGCTGACGATAGCGCCGGCCACGTTTTCAGCTGTTTCAGCATGGGTATATAGATTTCGGGCTTGTTCTGCTATAAGCCATGGATCCGCACTGACGCGCATTTCTGCGGTCTGCACCATGGAAATGCTGTCGGACACCGCCCGCGATGACAATTATCCATGCGTCGCTGTTGATAACTGCTGGCTGCGGTGCAATGCCATCAGCCCGGAGCACACTGACGCCAGCGACATGCCTGAACGCGTCACCGGCAGACCCCGGCGAATGCGGCCTACGCGCAATGTTGCCCGCCTGGATGGCCGCGCTGCAATGCTGAACCGAACACCAGTCAGAGATTCCAGCCGTCAAGCCCGGCGCTTACAGCGTTGCTCGAATTGGCATCGCGGCAAGCGGCCTGTGGTGTGTTGCGATTGAACGCACCGCGATAGGCTTTGCCAATTCGGGGGTACGGTGTGGATACGATTACGCGTCACGCATGGTATCTCCCATTTAAATTTCGTCTGTTTAGCCCCAGCCCAGATCAAGAGCCTTGGGCCTTGCGCCATTGAGAGCGTATTTGTGGTTTGACTTAAAGGCATCGGTCAGCTCTTGCTGGCCTGTCTCGGTCGGTGATTTTGTCGGAAAGCGGATGCGGACACCTTCAGGTATTCTCGTCGCCGGTTCAAGGTCACGCCTTCCGTTTCGTAAATGCGGGGCGCGGGGGTTCGGGGCGGGGGAGTTTTGAGCGAACCGCCTGCCCCGCGGCCAAGGGATCACGCGGCTGGGGCCATCCTCCTGACCAGTAACAGCAGCCGGGGGATGATCTGTCTCGGGGGCCAAGCAATGCCTGCGCCTGTTCGGGCCAGCAGATCGGGCGGTCATCCGTGTGGCCGCGTGGTGCGCTCAGCGTGTTTTACGCGGATATGTTCGCGCGGCGCCTTCAAGGTGCAGCACGTTCATCAGCCCCATCATCGCCGCTTTGGCCGCGCGCCATAGTTGGACTGACCAAAGTTCTCATAAAAGCCCCGACGCCGAGGATTCAGCACGATGCGCCCGTATTTTGTTGGCGCATGATCGGCCAGCAGGCATGGGTGAACATCGCCGACCCTATCAAATGGACGTCGACGACCTTGCGGAAATCAACATCTCCCATTTTCTCCGAGAAACGTCTTGTCCCGGCAGGATGCGCTGCGTTGTTCACCACAATGTCGACGCGGCCCCAGGGCGTCCATGACCTGTGCGACCATATCCTTGACGCCGGCTTCGTTCCGACCACATCACAGCCATTGGGCCATCGCTCCGCCGGCCCGCGTCGCGGATTTCCTTGCGCAACCGCGTCTGGGCAGCCGAGGGCATGCCCCCTGCCGATCGGTTGTCACACCCAGATCGTGACCATGACAACGCTGCACCACCCGCTGCCAAACCAGCGCATGCTGCGCCCCAGGACCGGTGCCCGCCGCCGGTAAACAATGCCATGCGCCGATTGTCCAAAACGAATTTCCAATCCATCGCCCTTAGTGCAGTTGCTTTGTTCAAAGATGTTCGGTCCCGCTCATCACATTGATTGCCGCCCGCTTACAGGCACCAACGGCACCCGTGATATTTAGGGCCCCGCCTTTGCCGCATAGAAACAACATGCAGCCCGCGATATCCGTATCGGTCCCCACCGCGGCGCAAGGGCACCGGTCGTCGGCCCACCTTGCTGCGAGCATGCCTTCGTCATGGGTGTGTGGTCGCCAAAAGCGGTCATGCGCGAACACGAACGGTTCCCGCGCTGCCAGCGCGATTAACCGTGCAGTTCCATCGCCCCGCAGTTCCTGGCAAGGATCTTGCTCAGGAGATCACCGCGCGCTCTCGAGGCGGAGTAGCTGTAGGGCGCCGTCCGCCCAATCTCGCGTTCGCCCCATGACAGAACCGACGTTCCACGCAACCCGCGCCGGATTCTTCGATCGCTCGCGTTTCACCGTGAGCAGTGCAGCAGTTTTTGCGTCAGATTCAAACAGGCCCCGCCGACATTCACCGTCCATGACCTTGCCCCGCTTTTAACGGAAAGTCACCAAAGGTGCGCCCCAAGTGATACCCGCGTGTTCATCAAAATATCGAGGCTCTCGGTGCGTTCTTCACGCTGGCAACCATCGCGTCGAACACCTTTCTTCGGTGCCATACATCGCCCGGCGAACCCCTCGGCTGAGCCAGAGGCCCCGATGCGCGTCAGTTCTTTTGCACAGTCCTCGCAGCGCTCTCCCCTACGGCTGGCGATCAGCACAGCGGGGCACCGGACGCACCAGCGCCTCGCCGCCATCCGGCGAATCCCGGTTCGCCCCCGCCTGTGACGCACGCGTTTGCCCTCGAGCCGAAAAGTTTGTCTGAATATCCATGACTTAGAATCCTCTGTGCTTGGCGATTGGGCGGCGTGGATAGCGCGTAGTCCCCCCAGCCATTCGGCGCCGACGCTGGCGCGCTTCATGTAAAATCCGGTGTCGAAAGCCATCGGTCATTGCCGATCCCGCCGTGCATCTGTACCCCTTGCGAATCACCGCAGCTTGGCCGCGATGGTCGCGCCGGGGCCTTGGCCAGCGATACAGCCATGGTGGCATTGTCAGCGGATCTTCGTCCAGCGCGCCCCGCGTGCAGCAACGGGCAGAGGCCGGTGACCTCGATCTCGCACCACAGGTGGCGGCGCCGGATGTGCAAGGCTTTGGAATGCTGCCGATCAATGTGCGAATTTGCTGCGCTCTTTCAGAGAACCAACGGTCATCCCGGAACGCCCCCGCAGCGACGCCCGGCCATTTCGCGCGGCAGTGCGCCGTCCTGCCTCCTGATCGCGGGTTTTGAGCACGGTCATGGCGTCGTCGACCTGACCCAGCACATTCATCGCCCGTCGCTTCGACATTGTCGAAGGTCGATCCGCGCGAGTCGCGTGCGTCGATCATGTTTTGCGCATGCGCGATAGATTCCGCACCGGTCTGCGGGAATGTCGTAACAGGTCAGCACCATGTCGGTCTTGCCAGACCAGCCAAACGGTCTGACAAAAGCACCATCCACGACAAAGTCTTCTTGCCCCGTCAGGCGAAAACCGTTGCCTTCGGATGCTGGGCACCATCGCGGGGCGTCTGGTCGAACTGCGATGTTCATCCACCGCCAGCGCATAAGGCCGCGTCACCCTGGCAAATCTTGGCGACGTGCAGCTTCGGCGCGCGCGTCGCCTGACGTGCGGCAGGCTGTTGCGCGATCACCGCTGTCGAAAGGAAGGGCTAGACGGCCAGCGTCTTGCCCATTTCCTTGCCGCCAGAATACCCGGCAGCGCATGGCCCATATCGACACCATCCATGCGCCTTTCAGGAAACCAGCACACCGGACCCATCCATCGCGGCATATCTCTTTCCACATCTTGGCCGTCATGCGTTCTTGCCCGCATCACGCAGGTCGCGGGAATGCTTGACGGGGGCGGATTTAATCAAGGAAAACGCGCGCGTGCATCGACACAGCATGGTTTTCTCTTCTGTTATTACTAATTTTACCATGATCTTACCGCCGGAAGCCCAAGCACGCCGGCGGGAGATTAATTGCTCAGCATTACCTCGCTTGTGCCGCCTTCGATTGAATTGGACCTTGCGCACCAGGTCCGCGGACGGTGCCCAAACGGCCCGCTCCATTCCAGCGCAATCGCTGCCGCCTGCGGCCATCAGCAATTTCATGGGCGCGTGATGTTCAGGCTCTGTGCCCATGTATTTCAGCATCCGCGGACGCATTGCCTGCGCCAGTGCCGGCTTCGGTTGGTCTTCTGTAGCGTTCAAGCGTGAGGCCCAATGGCGAGCGCGTCAAAAAACCTCGCAGCGCATCGCGTCAGCGCGCAGGCACGGTGTCCACTCTTGCCCCTCGCCAAAGATGTCGTTTCGAGCAACCGCACCAAGTTGCGCGACCGGCCCGCAGCCCTGCCCGCCCGCCCGAATCATCTCGCGCTCGTGGGTCAGCAGGTTATTTTTGCAACATCCCCACCCGTTCTCTTCGCCAAACGAATCCGGTTCTTGGGCAACCTTTACATTGGTAAAGAACGTGTTCGCCAGAAACACGGGACGCACCGGAAATTCAGAACTTGATCGGGGCGGCGTTTTCACGCCGGTCGTCTTCCCTGTCGATCAGCAGAGAAGGAAAATTGCCCGTTGAATGCTTGGATGCAATTCACGGGTCAGTGCGATCAAAGCGCAAAAAAGTCCAGTCCGGGCTTGGTCGGCAATAAGAGCGTCCCAGGAATTTTTTTCTGGCCGTTTTCACCAAAGCCAATTGGTCGCCCTTGTCCTCGCCCTTGGGGTCTGGACACTGGCCCCAGATCGGGGGGAACCCCCGGGCGCCCGCTTCGGGAAAATAGCCCTGGACCACCCCAGCGGGGGGTGGAAACTTCACCACGTGCGGGAATTTTTTTTCCGCGGCAAAAATAATTTTTCCCTCTCCCCCTTTTTTCCTTTTTTTTTTTTTTTTTTTTTGTT